>Ga0065711_1032549_pt1 | contig 27131 bp, 11 predicted proteins | sample Hoacrofraction12_FD_59098 | JGI IMG/M metagenome (GOLD analysis project Ga0065711, IMG submission 59098) | Hoatzin crop microbial communities from Cojedes, Venezuela - Epithelial fraction 12 v2 (version 2) | ecosystem: Host-associated > Birds > Digestive system > Esophagus > Crop | place... | reverse complement strand
GCCTGTAGTACACACCCACCGTAATGTCACCCTTATGAGCCTGTCCCTTAATTCTAACCCACAAGCTTTCAACTTGTTCCTCATTTGCCCCCAGGCCAAGCTCAATGCATTCTACTTGCTCCCTCACATACAGAGCAACTCCCCCACCTCTCCTTGTTGGTCTGTCTTTCCTAAAGAGTCTGTAGCCATCCATGACACCATGCCAGTCATGCGAGTTGTCCCACCACGTTTCTGTGATGGCGACCAAGTCGTAGCCGTCCTGCTGTATAATGCCTTCCAGCTCCTCCTGTTTCTTGCCCATAAACCAACAGGGGAAGGCAAGGAAACCCTGGTACTTTGTATTCTGAAGGGAAATTATCCATTTTTCTGTATCTTTCCAAAGCTTTTCCAGTCAGGAATACCAAAAGATAATTCGTTTTGATCAGTGACAAAATAAGTATATTTTCAAAGTCTTTACGTCTAGTGTAGTGGCTGTTTCTGCAAGACAGGTGATTGAAAATTGTGTAGCCATTAACAGGTGACATTAAATGGCCTTGCTATACACTAGGTCAGATTAATTATTCCTTGTGGCTTTAGAAATCCAGTCAACATAAGAATGAGGGTCAAATGTTAAAAAAGTATTTTGGTTTATAATTTTCATATTTTTAGAGTGTTAATCATCCTATATTACAATAGAAACTGAAATTCCTTCATATTATGCATAAGCTGTGGACATTGAGAGACCAAAATATCAGAAGTTCTAACTCTATCTGTAACTGTCACACTGTTTTGTAGTGGCTAATTTGTAATAATAGAAAAAAACACATTATTTTGTGGGGAAAACAAGAAAATGTTATCCAAAAACTTGGTTTGGATATTTTGTTTTAAATACTAGCTTTTTTTACAAAAGTCGGCTTCTGATTCTGTTATATTCAGTTCAATAATTGTGTCTTTAGGTTTAAGAATCTATTCTGAACTCTCTTAAATCATTGACACCCTTTTATGTCAGTGATTTAAAAAAAAAAATTCCAGTTTTACCTGGTGTAAAAGAAAAATGTAAGACATTATTTCATGGGGTACTTTTTGTGACAGAGGTAGAGTGTTCAAGCAGAGATAGTGTCTCCAAAACACCCTGTGTCCAGCTAGTGATCTTGCAAATTAGCAGAGTGCAGATCAATCATCATAACTGCATCGAGACACACAGTGTGATAGTGATACTATAGCTTATATGTCAGAAGAAAAATTTTTAAATATTATCATCTGCTTCATCCTAAGAAATAGTCAATTAGTTTATAAACCACCGAAATGAGAGATTAAACTAAGTCAATAATGTATCAAAACCTATAAAGAAATATGACACTATGCATCAATATGAGAAGCTGTGATTACTTTCTGCAGCTATGCTTTTTGATAAAACTGCAGGTAAGTAATTCTCTGTTGACTGTTAAAATACCTTATCACATTTACTGTTACAGCTGGGCAGATATATGTAGCAGGCATGTGGGAATGGAAAAGAAGGAGGAAATAATACTGCTTAGAGTATTTTAAATGTTCAAGTCATTTGTTGAAAAAATAATGGCTTCAGAATTCAGGAAAAAATACTTTCTCTTCCCCCATCTTTAAAGGAGGAAGAGGCATGGCCTCTCTCACTTTTGTACTATCGCAAAAGTGACATGTTTGTTCAGCTGAATTTAAGCCACAAGTCCTACACTCTGAAAATATCTGTCCTCATAGGCAGATTTTCCTCTCCGAACAAGCCGTCACTTTGAAATCTACCTCTCCCACAAGACCCTGTCAACAAACATATCCTTTACCAGCCCATGGAAAGATGTATTTTTTTAATTAACCACCCTGCAACTACCAGAAAAATACAGTCCTGCAAGGATTGAATTGATCTAGTGGATCGCCCCTTCTCTACTTCGTGCCACCACAAGTAAACAAAACAGTGAAATTACCAGAACTATCCAACTGAAAACACAATTGAAACAGACAGGGGAAAAAAAGTAGAAAACTCAACATTCACCCTTTTTGATCTCGTCAGTGGAAGTAACTCCATAGAAAACAGTTTATATTTTATTTACCTCCTATGTCTCTTCATTCCCATCCCCCTTACACACAAACACACCACAAAAAGATGTGATAGTTTTAGAAAGATCCTGCTTTTTATTTTTTTAATCAATTATTTCTTTATTTGGTAAGGAGGAATCAGTGTTTTCCTTGGCAGTAATTATTTGACAGGATGCCATTCCACTGGCAAATAAAAATGCAGAATGGTATTCCCTCCAAAACACGGTATCTCTACTAGATATTTTTAAGGAAATTAGTTTTGATCATCAGCCTATACAATGACTACAAAGCTTTATACAATTATTTTTTTTAATTTTGGGGGGGCTGTATTCTCAGACAACATAATTGTTTCCTTTTTATTACAGTATTGCAATGACACAGTGATCTTTGTAGGAATACATGAACAGAAAAGCAGTTGATGACTTTTTTTAAAATGTACTTAGAATGGTTAAAGGATTTCCTCTGAATCAGTTTCAATTAACTTGAGGAAACCAACTCTTCAGGATACAAATAAGTACCTGTACTAAGAGTCTTGCAGATGACAGCATATTCAGGGAGTTAGAGATCTTGAGCAAGCTATATCTGCTATACTGGGCCTTATATTTAAGGCTTGAGAAACCTATGTGCCGGCATGAGTGGCTGCGGTATAACCCCATGCATGTAACTGTAAAGGAATGTGCTAGAATGCTCTGGGTACATGACACTCCTGGATACAGTTCCTAGGTACGTGTAGCTAGATATGCTCTGATGGGCATTAAGACATAGATAACATTCCTACTTGTCAAGGCACCATACAAAGTTTTTCTACTGTGGATGTAAGGAGCCACCATATAGGGAGATGTTGAACCTTTCCATGGCTGGGAACCCTGCACAGCATGCAGTGGGTGCCCTTCTGGGGTCTACCTGATGCTGCATAAAAGTGAGGCTCCCACCACCTGTAGGAATATAAGACTGGCTTGCTATCTGTATTTCTCTTCCTGCTTTCTACCTTATTCCACTTGCTGGTGTGCCTTTCTTACTGAGACCAGAAAGAACCCTGCGCCTCCTCATCTTGGTGCAGAACAGTACCTCCAGAATTTCAGAATAAGATTATACAACCCAAAACTAGCAAATCAACAGCCAGTTCTCAAACCTTTGTGATAAGCCTCCAAGTTTGGAAGAAGACATTCAGAGACATCTTTGGTGACCTCTCTGGGAAGTCTAATAAGTACATAAGTTGACCACAGGATGCCAGCTGGTCCCTTGGGGAAGACTATGATTAAATGTTGAGTAAGAAAGGGAAGAAAAAAGGGTTGTCTTGGATTCATTATTTCAACTCATGACACAGCTCCTCAAATCAGGACTAAACCTGCAATTTTCATGCTGCGGGAGTGTTAGTTACTTGATACATACAGACAGGTATACTACATGTTCGTTAGGTCTTACACTTTGAGATGAACATAGGCCAAAGGTTTTGCAGTAAGCTGAGGCCTAACTTTCCTAGTATGATTATTTTCTAACATATATTAGTATATGCTTTAAAGAAAGTTAATGGCAGATTTTGGACTTAGTTGCAAATTTTCCAAATTTTCAGAGTGTGAAGGTTCAAGACCCTTGTTCTAAAATCACACTTATGTTTAGGAAAAATGTCTTTTGCTCCCTGACAGAGAGCGATGAGTCTCAGGAAATCAGAGAATCATGATGGACAGTAATTCTCCACAGTCTTCAGGAAAGGATCCTTAAACAGCTGGCTTTGTCTGGGCTCTGGCATCAGGTCAGATCTTGGACCTGCCCCAGATGCCACAGATAGTTTCCAGAAAAACCTCCAGGTGTTCCTTTGTCTGAGGAAATATCGAACACCAGTGAGATGTCTGGAAGAGGATCTTGAAGTCCTGTTCCCCATACACAGCCAAGTCCATAATACAAGATGCCTTTGTAGCTCTTTTAACTTGGTAAAGGCCAAGAGATCACCCTGGAAATACCTGCGTGCACATGTGTGTGAGTTTGTCTTTAGTACCCTTCATCTTCAGTGACTTCTGGATTTAGTAGCTGATGCTTCATCCAAACTTGATAGAGTAGTGGAGAAAGACATGTATTCCAATAAATTAAGTGGGTCTGAAGGATGTGTTGCATTACAAGTCATGCACAGTAGAGATCTGACAATAAGTTTACACACACAGGAAAAAACACTTAAACAAGCTTCAACACCAAGACACCCCTCTGTTACAGCTCCCACCATTTGGCATCTAAAGCCAAAAGAAACAACACAAAACAGATCTGCAGAAATGAGTCTTACACATTTGTTACTTTGAAAACTACTTGCTTCTTTTGCTATTCCATGGCATTGTCTGTATTTCAAGGTCTGCGACCCTTCCTCTCTGTTAAGGTGGTAGCACATCGATTCTGCATAGATCATAGATCATTTCCCTTCTGAAGCCATTAAACACTTTTTTCAGATTAAACATTAATCATGAACTCTAAAACTTATTTCAAGGGAAAAATGTTTTTCCTGTTTTTTACACCTCACTTCTTCCCTTCAAAGGGAAGAAAAATCTGGTATCTGGCATATCAGTTCTGGAATAAGTGATGCACTGATGAATCTGCAACTATATTAAATATGAATTTCTATCCCTGCGAGTTCCAGTTTAAACATTTACTTACAGCACATTTATCAAGAAGAAGAAAACCGTCCATTTCTAGATTCAATGAAACAAACTGTGTAACTCAAAGTTCACAAAACAAGATCAAACTTGCATTCTATAATAATCAAAAGTAGAGGTACTTTTGAACTAGAAATATGAAAGTAAGACTGGGGTGAAGCAGTTCGCCTTTTCTTTCCCATTATCTCTGGTCTGTGGCCTTCCAACAGACAACTGATAATAACCTGAAACAATTTTGCTGCTAAGTTTTCTAATGCTTCATACATGTTAATGAGGACTCAACATACCTTCTTCTTATTCTCTTTTATTGACACTAAAAAGATTCCTCTACTTGTCATTTCAGATAATGTCATCTATCTTGATCTGTTAAAAAAGGTGATTTGAAACCTCCCTGGGCCACACACCCACCCTTGCCTGCCGGGCTGGTGTCTGATTTCAGGAGCATTCCACTAGTTTGGAACATGTAATCAATACTGGCCACTAGTTGTTTACAGGTCATGCTTCAAAGACAATTGCAAGGAAGATAATATCCTTAAATAAATATAAAAATTTCGTCTTTTAAGGCCATTGCAATTTACATTTCTTCAAATATTTTTAAACCATGTAAGTAGAAATCCAGCTATTTGGAACAAAACCTAACCCCACACAGTAACATATCTACCAAATATTCCTTTTTAAGCATTGAACTGAAATGTGCTAGTTCTGGATCATTTGTTGCATACATCAACTGTTGGCAGGAAGCCAAAGATGCTAGCATTTTATACATTTTTAAGTAGATGTTTGTTATTTTCATATTGTTTAAATTAGAGGAAAGGATTTCCAGTAGAGAATGATTCAGCTTTCTTAAACTGAAAGAATTGTAAGATCAGTAGCAACTACAGATAAGCTATGCTGAAGCGCCATTTCGTACCTCTCAAGCACACTTTTCTGAGAAGAGGTTTGTTACCTTCAACTTTTTGTGGATAGAGCCATATGGTCCCACCACTCTCAGATTGGAAAACCTGGCAGCAATATCTCATTTACTACTCATGTTCAACTGACAGACCCAACAGTGTTTGTCACCAATATGCCTTTTCTTCCAAGAGCCTATGACAGCAGATGAATTGAAGTGACCTCAAGCCAGTTTCTCCAAAACAAAACATTATTCATTCAAACACAGAGAAAAGGGCTTAAACAAACAAAAGACCCTTACCTCAGCTTTTATCTTTCCATCTGAGCCTCAGTAAATTCGGCTTTATCCTGCTACTTCCATCTCTAGGTTAGGTGAGACTTTTGTTTCAGCTTGCTTATGTGATGCTTAGAGCCAGTCATCGTCTACCCCTGTGCAGCTGCTGACAGCCCACTTAACCTTCCTTATTCCCTGGAATCAGCATCTGAAAATTTTTAGTGTCCTGCTCGGGCCTGGAAAGGGTAAACTTGCCCACCAATTTGGTGTCTGGCAGAGGCAATCTCCTATTCAGAGATTTCCTATTAGTTCCCACAAGGACCTTGGACATTTTCCTAAGACTCTGTCGTTATTTTCTTTCTTGTGGGTTTCCCTTTGCAGTCAAGCAAGACAGTAACAATTAGGGAAAGTGAGGTGCATATGGTATTTGTTAAAAACATGCATAGCTCCCACATCATACAAAGCAGTAGAAAGCAGACTTTAGCAGAGGTAGAAGCCTCTTTCCCTGTCACTATTTCAGTGTTTAACTGGTCACAAGAAAATTTTATTTCTTGTTCTTCAATGTCTTAAAATATATCCATTTAGTAGAATGTTTGATATACTGACGCTTTTGATATAGGTATGTTTTTCTGTGAATTCAGTAGTAATAGCTGTAACTAGCTGATTTTAAGTCAGCAACCTTTCCACAAAATACACAGCAAAATGTTTCTAAAAGTAAGTGGAGCTGGACTGCTTTCAAGATACATGGACTCTCTCTGGGGCAAGAAGAGGTGGAACTTGTCCCTACCTACCTATGTCTCTGGTCTTCAGCTGCTCAGAGCATCTCTTTACTCTGCTTCATCCCAGAAGTGTTGTACACAATCAGCTTCACCTGCTGAGTCTGCAGTAGTACCAAGAGCCTTATGGCAGCACAGTTTTACAATGTGCTAGAGAAGGTACCTGGAAATACACTATGGAGAATAAAGTCTCTTAAGTGAATGATGGACAAGACTATCGATTATAGTATGATTCTTTTTTACACCCAACATTTCTTACTTTGTTCAGAGAAATAAGGGTATGTGGCTTAACATAGTGAGCTTTGGTGTTACTTGTGTTACAAGCTTTTGCTATCCAGACAAGAAAGAGGGGCCCCATTGTCTTCCCAAATCTAAAATACCATCCCTTTCTGTACATTAGCTGGCCTGTGAGCAAGCTCTAGATTAAAGTGGGTCACAGCCAGCAGAGGACTAGAGCTGTCCACAGGTGAAAGCTTTCCATTTCCTTGTTTTTGTGCACTTATATCAGATATGTGATGAGTTTGGCTGCTATAAAGCCAAGATAAGCATGTCGTAGACTGTTTAGAAAACATACATCATTTGAAGAATTTGAAAAGCAACTAATTGCTTAATGCACAGCAAGCTGCATTTACTTTTGTCATATATACATAGTTACTAAATTCAGTCATGAAATATGTTCAAAGGCTAGTTTGAAGGAAACCACTTTCGCTGCGCTGCAGTTACATTACTACATGCCACTGCACAAGATTTCTGCCACCCTAGAACCGCTTTCAGACAAAAAAAAGAGACCACAACTCCCAGGAGCACACTCTTCTAGTGGGCTTCCTGAGAGGATCCCTAGTGACTCATTAAGATCCCCTCCACAGTCCTTCGAGAGAAGGCAGCAGAGCAGCAGGAACCACCTCTGCAAGCACCAGAGCTGCCTGACAAGGGATCTTGTTTGCAGGTATTCAATTACAAATGTGGCTGCCTTAAAGAGATACATTCTGTCCAAAACTCCCTTTAGAGACTCATGCACTGAAAGCTGCTCAGGAATTCAGTAACAAGTACATTATAGCTGTAAAACTTTGTAAAACTTTGGTACAATCTGCAGATACGACTGATGCCAACATGCAGTGCACCATCCTCATCTGAGCAGCCTACTCTGTTGAAGAAGAAGCACTGCACGATAACATCAGTCTCCTCTGACAGTGCTTCTGAATGAAAGCAACCACAGGACATATTATTACATTATTGGGCAGCTTAGGTGTTGTGCTTCGGTCATTTTGTTCTAGCTCCAATTATTAAACAGAATGGTCCTGAGGTTTGGTGTTCAGTGAAAGGAAGGAAAAGCATTCCACAAGCTTATATTTGTTAATTCTACTTTATAATGAACAAAGCTTAGTTTATGGCAGTACAATTAGGTAAATTCCAGACATTTCACAAAAAAATATATTCTTAGCACTGTAGTTTAAGATCCAGGCATTTGCACTGGGACAGTAGGCTAAACTAATTTGTGTCATTTGATGTTTTTCAAAACCCGTATGTAGCATTTGTTTAATTTTCCAACCGTACAGACTTTGCCAGGAGAAACAGACAATCTGGTAACTGGAAGCAGTTCTGACACTGACTCAAAGCCTAAACGGTGAAGGCAAAAACACTCTCTATGGTCAAACAAAATATTATTGCTGTTACTATACAATGCACATCAATTATTAACAGGCACTATCGCAGTGCAGCAAGAACTGCAATGGCCATTGCACCCATGCTAAAACTTGATTGCTAGAGAATGAATAAGAATAAAAAATAAAACACATTAAATTTCTGTTAGAATTTGGATATCTACTTTTAAAGTATTTGGAAATAGTATGCTATTATAAGCATTATGAGTGTGAAGAAGGTGAGGTGGAATAGACCTGCTATAAACTGAGGAGTGACGGAGTCCATTAAACTGAGAGTCAGAGCAAGGCTTACCACAGTTTGCAAATGATTGCTACCTCTTCCATTTAAGGCCAGACATTCAAAGCAAGCTATTCAGATGTGTTTTTCTGCATAAATTTCAGGAGACAAAATGTCAAAATACTACAAAAAACTGTTTATATTGTATTTTCATCTTGCCAAACCTGCAAGACTGAGAAAGTTCACAACAGTTTGTTCAAACCTGTCCATGAGACAATGTTTATTTTCTAAACATACTTGAATTTCCTTAAACATCTTGACTTATAGATTTTTATCCTAAGATTATATGTATATCGTTAAACTGAAAAGTGCCAGGGCCCATTCCCTGATCCTAAGGTCAACGGCATAGCTTCCTACCAGGAATGGTCCATGGTCTCTGCTAATTCCCAGCACTGACCCCAGAAGTTACCTGAGAGAGTACAAGTTTGCTGAGCTCAGAACCCAAAGGAGTTTTTTCTAGCAATGTCTCTATGCAGAATATTTTCTTCCAGTGCCTGGACCCAAGTCCTGATTTCTTTTAGTGTAATGAAATAAGCCTAGCCTGAAAGTCTGGGGTTTGTTTTGTTTTGCTGGTGGTTGCACATTTAAGCCAATGTCTTGTTCTTTAAATAGGCAAAAGTCTCATTAACCCTGTTAGATGTTTTCATTTATGAAGACTATGAGTTTGGTGTAATAGCTGTGTCTGAGCTGATCTGTAAAAAGACACTTTGGTACATCATAAGCATTAAATTCCTCAGCTATCCGTATTGTTTATCTTGAAGAGACACTGATCCGTTCCCTAAAGAGCCAGTGGAAAAATTTAAAATAGAATCCCTCTCCCCGGGAATTTGCCCATGCTTGAGCTGTGCATAAAGTATATACCACAACCGTGTTATAGATCAGCAGCAGTAGCTGTCTAAGCTGACGTTCAGAAATCACCAGCCACATGCAACCCCATTTCCTGGACTGCCCTGCTGCCACAATAACACCAGCACACATCACAGGAGAGATGCCGATCACAGCAAAGAGGAGTCCCTCACTAATGAACTGTGGCCCCACGAGCACACTGACACCTTTGGGTGGCAATCAGCCCAGACAGGCCAGCATAGTTGCCTAATCCCTCTCCCATTTTTAGGGATGGTGTGTTGGGTCCCACTTCTGCGACTGCCAAGTGAAAAACCAAAGGGCACAATCAAAATCAGTTTAGCCTAAGATGACAGCAAACAATGATAAAACATCTCTGACCAGGTGTACTTGCCCATCTGTCTTGGCTCTTACCAGCTTTTGTCAGCCCAGCCTGTTCTGCCTCACCCTTCACAAACACTGGACAGATGAGCCTCCGGCTCAGGTTCAAACAGTCGCCATTTCTACTCTGTCAGTCTGCAGAAGCACCTAAAAGACAGTGTTCGTGAGAATAGAAAATAGCTCCCGTGCAGTGTGAAACAGACTGTTCTCACACTTCTATGTCCTCCTGATTCCTCTACAGTTCAGCCCACCCCTCTTCCACAAGCCTTCCTAAGCTCCTTTATAACTTCTGTCAAGTATTGCACTTAAAGTCTTCTTCCCAGAAAGGACCAGCTGCAAAACTCAGGTACAGGGCTCTTAGACATCTTACAGAGTTGTGTTGGAGGCAGATGGAGGAAAATATCTAGCACAGGCCACAGGACAAGAATTTCTCTGTTTATACTCTCTTCATACGTAATCACCTTTGAACGTCAAGAGCCCATTAAGCATCACAGTCCTGCAAGGGTGATATGCTTATTGCTTTCTCAGCTGGTATATCAAAGAGCTCATGAAGTGATCTCAGTCCCCTATCACTGGCACTTCATCATGCCACGTCCAGTTTCATCAGAGATGGACTTGCTTGGGGACAACATCTTTTAAAGTAATGTGACATCTTTGCATTGCTAGTTCACCGTAGAGGATTAGTGGGTCAGACTGCCAGTTGTGAATCAGTATGGGTGAAAAGCAGTGAAAATATACATACACGTGGGTTTGCAGTTAAGTTTCTCTGACCTCCACATAACCAATACCTCCTAAAGGGAGATGAAGGAGACTGTAGGAATTTAATCATACTCATAAACTGGAGTGCCAGTCATAAGATACGAAGGTAGAACCCAGGCAGTAACCCAAATTTTAGCAGTGCTACTAGGAGCTCAAGTAGATGACACAACAGAGTTTTCTGAATTTAAAATCTATGACTATTAATGAAAGCAAACATAGCTGTTGTTTCATCAACTATCTTCCAACCTATATAAACAGCATGTTAGGAGCTCACGGCCAAGTCCATTCTGGGAAGAGTTTATTCAGCTCACATGAAAACAGAAAGAAGGACATCCATTCAAACGCAGAACTTACATTTGTTCACAAATATCAACTATCTATTTGTAACATAGAGCATTTTTTAACATGCAATAACCATCTATTTGCTTTTGGAAAAAAAAAGTGAAAGAAGCTTGAAGGTGATGAAATAAATATAAGGGATTTCCATAGTACAGAATGAAATAAGCACAGCTAAGAAGGGATTGTCAGGGAGTATTGAGAGTGGGAAGCGAAGGGAGGCCAGGAGCAGCCCCTGTGCAGGTGGGGCCAAGCCCTTGCCAACGGGGCATAGTTCCATGACAGCAGAGCAGGGCGAGTAGGGCTGGGCGATGGCAGTAGCAGCTCCTATTAACTGTCCAGTCACCTGCTGGCAAAAGCAAGGTAACACCTGGAGTCCCAGGTTAATCCATAAAATGCAAACAACAGGGCTGAGGACAAGCAGAGGCACATCACCCCTACAAGTGCTCTCAGGGCCCTGGCACAGAGAGATTTGGTGTTTAAATATTATGATTTTAATCTAATGCAAACTGAAATGGGAAGGGCTTTGACCTCCCGAAATGTTTGTGATAAAGGTTTCCGTCTGGTTTCATGACTGTGATAATTTATTGGGATTAAGGAACTGCAATTGCCACATTGGTTGTTCCTCACATGGACCAATAGACACAGTGCCTGTGTTTTGGAGCTGACGAACATCTGACTGAGACCGAAAATGTTGTAAAATTTTCCCAAGACAGCTCTGAGTCCAGACTGACTGCTATTTTGCACATATTTGCAGTGATACTTTGAAACACACATGCTAAAGTATATTGCAATGCATTACTTTTGTTATCACTGATTAAATACTACCTGTGCCGCCCAGTATGGCCCTGATATGGCTCATTAGGTTGTTTATCCAGGATACAAGCAAGATAGAATCATACCTATTTGTCAAATGAAATATGAAGAAGACAACTTCAGCTGTTTAAAAGGTGTACAAATATCTGAATATCAATAATAGTAATACTTTTACAAAAAGACTATGTATGGTGAATAAAAGAGAGAGGTCCTAATTATTGCTAGACTGAATTGTCACCTGATAACTGTAAACTTTCATCATAACCGGCCTAATATGGTACCTCTTTGAAACATATCACAAGCCTGGTTGGAGATATTTCTAGTCTATTTCTAGTTTATTTCCTTTTTAACTGTCATTCTGCAGCAAAAGCTGAAAGAACCATCCCCTAAAGTCTCTTCCTTTTACTACCAGATACATAAAGGACAAGTAGCCTGAGGCTTAATATTTTTCAAGCTTTTAAATGTATTTTTTCTCAATGTAGAATGAGTGTGTGTCATATTTGTGGCAATTCAGAAGCAAATGGTCCTGAGTTCAAACTGTCACTTTTCACATTAGATCTGCTGGTTAAAAATATTTTGGGCTTAAATGGATTTCATTTTCAGTAGACAACAACCCAAATTGACAGAAGTAAGGATTCACTGACAAAGGAAAAGCAAATTCCAGGGATCCAAAAAACCCAAACATGGCAAATTGTCAAATGAAATGTCTTTATTCACAGCCCATACACCTGACTGTTTTGTTGAGTGACAAAGTATCAAAGGGATTATCCAAAAAGCAATCAGACAGCTGGGCTGCTCCATTCCTAAATGCTAGTTTCTCTTTTTAAAAAACACCGTCAGTCAGCAGGCAGAGAACAGAAACACGGTGACAAGAATCAAACAATCAGTAAGGGCCAGCTATTCCAGTGAATATGGGTAGTTCCTTCTCAAATTCATGGCTTTATTTCTGTGGTCAGAGTTTCAAGCACTAGTCATGAATTAATAAACATCAATGGCTCCAGCTTCCTCACAATACAGATCTTCCTGCAGTATTTAACTGAATCAGAAGACATGGTAGGGAACACATAATGGTTTCCTACAACTGGACATGAGCAAGGACAACTGTGTTCATCTATTAACTAAATGTTAGAGCACAGTGAATAATTTAACGTGAAGTATTTGTTTGACAGGTCTATTCTTTTAATGATTGCCTTCTTGATAACAGTTATGTCCGCTTCAAATTCGTTTTGTTTCAAAGGGTTGAATGACCATGAATAATTCAGCCAATTCATTCATTATTTTACTACTGAAACATAGATTATCTTTTTTTCAGGTCTATTCATTGGCTCAAGGCAAATGGAGTAAGTATGCAAACTCTTCCCATATAAAAGTTCTTATACATGAAAATTTTAGGCACAAATGTCATGAGATGTATCAAGCAGAGGACTGCAAGATCATCTCTGCCATTAAATGCATCATTCTGGAACAGAAAACTTGGAAAGCAGGGAGGCTACTAAAGATTTACCATCAACTGAGAAAAATCACAAAAATCTGTTACAAAAATTGTATCTTACAGTGTACAAAATTCTGAAAATTACCAAGATTAGTAAGTATTTTCTCATTTTTTATAGCCTGTGTACCTGCTTATTTGACATTCCCTGCTGGATATCCAGTTTTCCCTTGCTGTTTAGATGGCATCAACAGCACGCATATGCAGTGGGAGAGAAATAAATAGCATGTTTCAAAAACAGTTTTTTGTGAATATAATGCTAAAAAAAATCAGTAAGGACAGGACAAGTACTTCTTGATTTGCTCAGTTAACCGTATCGCTGTGAGGATAGCTATTCTAATAATATCATAGCTACTGTTCTAACCTAGGCCACTTCAGGCTAAATTACATGGCTGAACCTCAGAAAGGCATCATACAGCTAAAAGTTATGAGGGTTTACCATGCTAATCCTACCAGCTGGAAGCATATTGAGATATGTGCTCTTGAAATCTTAAAGCAAAGTGTTGTTATTTATATTTCCATATTGACCAGTGTGATGCTCCCTGATACACACTAATTGCACTGCTGAAGATCAAATATTACATGTAAGTAGCCAAGCTGCTTCTGTCAGCACTTGTCTTAAACTGTAAGGTTCATGAAATTCTAAGATCATTAAATCAGATGTAGGATAATGAAGGAAGGGAACATGGTCTATTCTGCAGTGACAAATCAAGAGAGAATATTTGAATAAGAGTGAATCCAATGGCTTCAAGAAAAGGTATAATTAGCAGCGGTGATGTGAATGTAAATATTGTATACAATCGCCTGGCTGACAACAGCGGGAGCCTGCAGGAAGCATCTTAATCTAATAGACCCCTACCCCCTCTGATTGAAAAGCAGATGGGGGCTAACACAAAAGCTTACTCAAAATTTTAACGTGGATTGCTATTACACATTTCACGGTATTTATTATGGCAGCACCTGCTAGTATCACCAGAGTTAGAGGGAATGTCAGTCTTTTCTAGCTTAACTCTCTGTTCACGGAACTTTTGTAAAGACCAAAAAAACAGGCTGAAGGCTCAAATGTGCCAATCAAAGATCTCAGAGACAGATTTTCTAAAGCACAAAGGGCATTTAGACACTGGTAGATTTTGGTAGGAGTCACACACATAACTGCCCTTTTTACATTAACAAATCTCTGTCTCAGCTGCTTTTTCGTCGTGTGTTTTTACGATACTTTGGTTCAATGAGAGCAGAGTATTAATGTAAAAAATAACCAAACAAGCAAGAAAGAAAAAATAATCTTAATTTTTTTTCTCTTCTTGTTTCTTTCATAAACTCACATTGTTGTATTTTTAATAGTCTCAGAGTTCTCTTCACCCTCCTGTTTCTAGAATGATAATGGAAGAAAGATGTGAACAGAGGTCAGTTTGAAAATGGGGAAAAGATCTTGATTAAAAAATACTATGATGACGTAGAAGTAAGTCAGTAGATGGACAGTGACTCATAATGAGTAAATGGCACTTGTATTAATTGCACAGGCACACACAGCACAGCAATGAAAGTACTGCAACTGATGTTTAGGGCAGAACCAAAAATCCATAAGGAAAGAAGCATGTGATCTGTGAAGGTAGAAGCTAGAAGCTGGTACAAACAAGTTCTCTGTGACTCTTTTTGGTCTTTATTTCCCCTGCATGGAAATGTGCAAAGGAACATGGATGCAGGCACAAACCTGGGAACAAGAAAACATTCTCCTGTCCCACAACGCAGGCTTAATCTTAATTTTCTCTTGATATGTACAAGCAAGAACTGTTCTAATTCTTAAATATAATACTGAAAGCTTCTCGCGTTCTTTGCTGACGTAGATATACGTCTTCAAATAAAACAGAGTGAAGTTCAATACAAAGGAGTTACTTCAGGGACCTTTTATCTGTAAAACTACTGCTTGGTACCATCTTCATTTTAAGAGAAAGTTTCAGTCTCTCAATTTGCAAAATAGTAATATTCACACATATCAATGATATTTTTCATGCAGGACCAGTGATCAGCTTCACCACAGCCTAGATACAATTTGGAAGCTTTATTGGGAACTGGTTTGTGGCCAGTACCTACTCTTGTCTTCCAGAAAATAATTTAGAGAAAAGAAAGTGACACGTTTAGAGTTCAGTGCTGCAGAGCATTATGCCACATACTTACACACAATATATACAGCGTTAAATGAGTTCGGTAACAACAAAGTGAGACTACTCAGATATTTCTTTCTTGATATAAGAACCACATTCATATATTTACTACCGGTAAAATATGAATGGTTAGAGGCCCTTATGTGACACTGGGCTTAGCAATGTGGAGACTGACATACACAGCCATATAAGCTTTCACTACCTAAATGAAGTAGACAAATTATGAGTGAAAAAGAGTAGAGAAGTACAGAAATATGCCTCCTGTCAGAGGGATTTCGAATGTATAGCTCTTGACAAGCAGGTCTGTAACTTTCCCAAGGTACCTGGCTGACTGTCACAGGCTAGAGCAGCTGTTTGGTACGTGGCTTGATGTCTTGGAGAAGTGCCTAGGTATAAACCTCTCTGCTTCTTCTGTGTGATCCAGAAAAGGGACACCCGAGAGAAAGCTTTGACAGGCAGTAGCCTTTCTGCAAAATTACAGGAGGCAATGACAATAAAGACAGTCCAATCAGCTGAACTGTCTCCTGTCCTCCTGTCTAAAAGCAACTAGAAGAAAAGAGCATCTTGCCACTGAAGAAGACCTAAGTATAATAGATATTGCTAAAATAGGGCTGTCTGTCCCAAGTCAGAAGAAATAAAAGTAACTTATTTCTACTACCTGCAAATGAGAAATTATGTTTGAGACAGGCTGAGACTAGGATTCAATGTGGATGCAAAGGTAGACTGGGAAGAGGAGTGGGGAACAGACCATGTTCAAACAGATAAGGATTGGAATGACGGGACAGAATAATTTAAGTTTAGAAAGCACTGACAAGCTAGTCCCTTCTTCCTGGAGCAGCACTCATCTCAGTCTGTGTGCAGCAGAAGGGGCCTAAGTCTCCTTATTCCTCTACTGTCAGACAACATGACAGTAGAAACCCACCAGAAAAAGCAAAAGAAAAAAAACGCACAACTTATCTTTTAGTTCTGGGAATGAACTGGAGCTATGTATTAGACAGACCCTCTCCTCATTCTTCGACATTGTCAAAGACAAAGATGTCAAATGCCAGTACAAAAGCTAATAGGATTATGAAACCTTTCTTCTGTATCAGGAGAAAAGAAACAGAAGTTGAGATAAAAGAGAATAAACCCTTTAAATCTGTAACAACGGGTGACCATAACTACTTTTATATAAACCATCCACACACCATGTCAAAAATGAGGTGTGGAAAAGCAATTTTTCAGTTTTATAAGAGTTGAATAGTTCTGGCAGCTTTAGCAAAACTAAGAAGAAAACCTCATCCTAAGTAACACCTAAGGAATTTGATTAAAATTGGGACTGAACATAAAGCACAGTGACTGAGTGGTAACTTTTGCAATACTGTAATACAGAGTGGGTTCTACCAAATCAGGAAATGTGTATACGCTTTCCCCATTTTCCATCTTCATTAAATACATTTTCTTATTCCTGAAGTCAGATTCTGGGCCTGTCTTTCTAAATAGCTCAGTCTGTGTGTATGCCCATGTTTCTCCTTCACAAGTGGGATTTCATTTTCTAGACTACATGCTAATTAATCATGAGGAGAGATTTGAAGAAGTTGTTTCCAGTTAATGTTACCAAATGTTTCCAAGTATGACAATATGAAAGAGACTTTGAAAATAATCTCACTCAACAAAACAGACCAACAGCTGACACCTGAATGGCAGCAGGGCAAACTTGAGGGGCATTTAAGAGGAAAGAGCAAGCAAGTAGAGGGAACAGATTTCTGATGGGAATGGTGGAAGAGATTTCACAATCACATGTTTTTTTGAGAAAATAAAAATCCATAGCCAGAATCAGTGCTGGACCTCTCTAGAGACCTGAGCAGAAGTAAATTCTATGGGTACAAAAGGTTGTTTCTTTTGTCTGCACTGGCAATTTGTTTTTCTATAACCATGTGTCTTCAGCCAAGGACAATTCCTGCAGGAGTTGAGAGCTTTGATGACTTGTGTCTGTTCTAATTCAGGTGGGAGGACATGGCTGTGGTGTGCTGGTAGCTCAGAGACTTGCAAAAAATCTTTGTTCTCCATGGCTGCATCATGCTTAAGGTCTTGAAGGTTATCAAAAGTACTTGAAAATAATGATTTATGTGAGCTATACAGATAAGACCACCTAGCAGAATGAAGTTCAGAAAACTTCCTCCCAGCCCAGGAACTAAAATTGGCTCACTCTGTTCTGTCTTCTTTTCTTTTGTTTGTTTTTTTTTTTTTCATGGAAATTCAGGAATTTCATATTGTGTCACCACTGCTAAGAGGAGAACAAAATCTTCAAAGTCAATGAGGCTAAAATGGATATCCAAATTATATTTAATATAGCAGGACTCAAAACAAATGAAGAATGCCTACAGCCTTGAACAAAGGCCAGTAGAAAATTAAAATCACCCACTGAAAGAATAGTTATCCATTCTCAATACAGCAAAGGTTGGTGATTCAGCTGCCAGAGTAGCACAAAGCAAAATAGAAAGCATTTGTAGATAAGAGAACAGAACCTAATGGATATTTTCAGTAAGCCTAAAAGCTCTGTTACCACTAGAGTGCAAAGATAATGGTTTCTACCTCTACAATTCCTTGCAATGATTGTTTTGCCAATATATAGTATAAAAGAAACAAAGACTAAAAATTGCTTGTCAGCACTGACGAAGAATGACAGGCATCAGCCATGGGAAGGGGGCATGCTACTTCACTGCTCTATCCAGTAGTAACAGGCTGCACACAGTTTATATTGTTCACCTGTGAAATTGACTCAGGACCGTAAAGCAAAGGATATCTGAAGGTCAGCTTAAACAAGCTGTTTATGTCTCTCTAGTTAAAACACATTCAGGGACTCTCAATCACTGAGATAATTTAAAATTGCACAGAATGGTGTTGCAAATCATATAGCAGATAGATCTAGGCTCTGCTCTCAGATCAGGTCCAAATGAAGTTCAGAAAAGCTGCAACAGAAATACTTTTTCCAGGAAAAAGCATATGTCTCAGAGCCTTCCATCACAGAGAGGTATCTAAATATAGGCTAATTACATAAAATGATATGCAGCATACAGATTCAAATCATGGAGTGGAGGCACAGAAGGAAAGAGTCACCAGATGAAACCTCATTATAAAAAAGCAGGCATAGTGAAAGATAAATCATCGTTTATGAAGACCCTTTGTTAACTAAATGAAATCATGGCAAAGTGGAAAAAGAAATGCGGATAATGTTGTTAACCATTTTCCTAGATAACATTTGAATCTAGCCTCTCAAGTATAGTTTCTTAAGCACAGATTTCTTCTGGTATTCACAAAGGACTACTTTTGAGGTTTCTTTAGTATGTTTGTATTTCCATAATAATAAGGCTTTTAACCTTTTCAATTCTGTTTGAATAAAACTTCCGAAAGGCACCAGTGGCCTTAGAAACTCCACCTGGAGTACCTTACAAAAGTCAGACTGTCACAGCCTGGGGGTCTTTGCATTCCAAAATTCAGGAGTGAGTTAGTACCCCAGTCCTCAAGATCCTCTCACTCTTTCAGTAGTGGTCTGCCCTAAGAAGGGGCAAAACAACCTCTCATACACTGTATAGGAGACCAGTAATCCAAATTCTGCCTAGATGCTTAGGCCATAATGTTAATTGCTAGTTAGATTTACATATGGGAAAAAAATACATTTTAAATTAAAAATCTGGTTTAAAAATATACAGTTTTTGATTCTGGGAGAATTAAAAATATTTTTGGTTTTTGTCACAATTATTTTATGGGTATTTGTCTTCTCATTCATTTGACTCCACAGACTAATATTACTGAAAAAATTCTGAAATTTTTTCCTGCAAGAAGAGCAAATATTTCCCTGAACAAATATGAAAAAGTTCAATAAGTTCACCATAGTCAGGACTCTCTTACTTTTATTAGAAAAAATGTGTTTACCAATGGAAATATTAGAATGTACTACTAAATAAAATTCATAATAGGGTTACAGAAAACAAACTGATGTTTTGCATAGCAGTGTTTCTGGGAAGAAAGAAAAAAAGCCACAGAATTTTATAGTTAAAATCCAGAGCAAGGAAGTCTGCAGCTAGTCAGTTTTATTCCCCTGGTAAGTATTTTGCTACAGACCATGGAATTGCTCTAAGAGACATTCACAGATGCAGAGACTAGATGACTCAGGGGAACAATACTAGGCTACCAACCCTTCCACCTCTAAATCGACAGTTGAATGCAACACAAGGAAGAACTAGGTGGTATTCTGAAAACAGTGTAATGTTTTCTTTAATTCATCACTAGACTGTATAAAAATATTTTGAAAGGAATCTTTTAATGTGATGGATGTTCAGGGTCAGTGTTCGTGATGCTTGAATCCTTTTTTATGTATCAGAAGTCCAGTCATCACCGGTACTTTATGACACCTTCAGGCTCACGGATGTAAGGGACATAGAGGATGAAATATCACCAAAGAAATTTTACCTCCAGAAAGATTTGAGACAAATTAATGGATTAGTGTGGGGAAATTTACATCAGGTTTTCTTAAACAGCAGAGCATCAATAGATGTCTTCAGTCCCCAAGGCTAACAAGTAAACAACTTTTATCATTTTAATACCTTCCAAAAAAAATACTAAGACCGAGTACATTCTCAGGAAATCTAGATTCATACAAATCAATGCAAGATAAATCAATGAGCCAAATAATATCATAAGCTACAAACAGAACAGCACTGTCTTAACACATATAAGAGTAAATCTTCAATACTTTTTGCCATACAATCTTTCTGGTGAATAGAGATTTTTAACCGCTGTCTAACTAGAAAGGTTGCTTTTAAGATGCACTTATATTTGTTTTCTGACACAGAGTAGTCTATTTGTAACCAACGTTTAGCTCTTCTGGGATTTTCCTTTCAGCATAGTAGTTTGAAAATATGTGTCCTTCACTATAAGGTCCTATATCCAACAAGCAATAGTTTGGATTCATTTATTTAAGTGGTTCTGCCAAATGGAGGCATGCCTTTCATATTTTCTTACTTATTCCTGTGTATTACCTCATTTTGTGGATAAGGATGAGTGGATGTTAACATTAAAGGAAAACAGCAACACTATATTCCCATTCTTATTGCCAGTCACAGCGTCCTTCTAAAATGCAGATTTTTTTCTTTGTTGCAATAATCACCATAACAGATATAATGCAGACAGAATAATTACAGTGTGACATGAGGGAAGTGTGTCGGTTTTGGTTAACATCTTGAGGGCACATTTTCTTCCTCTTAATTTTGAGCAATATATGTAGCTCTATCACTTTCACTGCAGGCAGTTCCCAGAGGAGTTTTCAAGAGAACTCCTCCTCCTGTAAATAGGCCAATTCTCTTGCAAGTATGTATTCTAGAAAACAGTGAATATATAAAACTTGAACGTGGCTGTTACCATGCTCTGGCTGCACCTTGCACTTCACACCTTGTCTACAGTAAGGTTGTTTTAAGGGAAATTTCACAGCTAGACTGGAAAACCTATTTTGACTTCTGTCAGCATTTTAGCACCATATTGATTAGACCTGCATACACAGCTCTTGAAACCCTGACAGAATATGGTGGTACAGATACCTTCTATGTCAAAACAGTGAAATCAAATTAACATTATGAAGAAGAAATTCCTATTTCCAAAACTTCCTATCTGAAAAAAAAAGATTAAAACAGCTCCTGCAGAACTGTGGACTATATACCTATACACTCATTTGTGCAGTTCAGTATTTCTGAAGACATAGCTCTTTGCTTTGTCTACAATGTAAATGTAGCGCATTATAAAACAATTCAATGAGCACTGACCCTGTGTTTTCTTTCTGAAGTTAGGATCAGTCTGGGGGATTGTGCAGTGCAAGGAGAAAGAAGGGGACTCCAAGGGGAATTAAAAAAAAAAAAGCATGTGAGAATGGGTGACATTTTCGGTAGAATATTTTAGTGAACTATTCACAACTTCTTACCTTTCCTGCATGCATTTATTTATATTATTCCATATCATTCTGTTTTTATCAACACCCTCAAAAATACTACCAGGAATGAAAATATTTCAGTGAGATGTCACAGTCATATGGATTTGACTTACGCCCTTTCTTTTTCAGGAGGCTCAGATGCTCATCTGAAGCACTCTTGATGTGGTTGGTTCACAGTCTTCAATATCTTCTGTGTCCATGGCTCTAATTATCCACTGATTCTGCAGGCCTCTGTCAAGGTGAACCAACACTGTTGTCAGGAAATGTTGTTGCTGTCCCTAAGTCTTGAAATGCTTAATCTGGTTATATCAAACTTTAGTCCCATTAAAGCTATTGCAGCACAAACCCCAAGGCAGGCTTGTTTAGTACTGTGGGAAACTACTGAAGCAGAGAGAAAGTATGTGCTGCTATGATTAAATTCCTACCAATCAAGTATACCTACATACGATTTAGTCATACCTTGGGTCACAATTTACAATCCAGTTTCAAAGTTACTCATTGAGAGTACTCTGAAAACATCCTCTCTAATGGCTTTGGCCCTTTAAGACACCCTTCCTGACACCTTCTCAAAAATAGGCAGCAAGAAAGCATTAGTGGTATGATGTGTACTTGCTAAATCTGCCTGTTAGAGGATAGTGATCAGGACTTCAAGCTTCGTCAGAAGATGCTGCAGCAGATTTGAACTCTAGAGGGTAAACTTCCTCCTATCCCAAATGTTCATAGCAGTGGCAGCAGCAGGGGTATCCTGGAGGCAGAAGCAGACTCTCAAGGGTAACTCTTCTGAACAGCACACAACAAGCCCAGAGGCAGCCACTGCAACTTGCTTCTATCCATGGGAGTCCACAGTAGATGGCTTTGCACGTTCCTCTTGTTGAGGTTTATACCTGCGTAATACAAGATGTTTTTTGAACAGCTTTGAACATGGATGAGCCCAGAGACTGAATCCAGTCAGTATGTAAAAGGACACTAGTGGAGCTTTTATAGCAAGGCACAAATCAAGCTCTGTGATACCGAGAATTTGTGGGATATTATTGTCAGCAATACTATTGGCCGAGTTTAGGGTTTGATTTCCTTCAGGCAAAGTCATCTTCAATATTAATCGCATTCAAGTCAGATTTTGCAGTTACACGTATTAATATCTGACATTCCTTACCTAAAATAGCCACTGACTAGCTGTATGTTTACACTGAATGCTGCACATCAATGGGAGCTTGTTGTGTGTACAACTGAACGATTCTGTCTGTGTCCAGAACTGAGGAAAAAAATCCCAGCCCTTAAATGACCCATGTCAGTGCATTGCTCATCATGTGCTAATAATCTCAGCCTCTCAATAGCTTTCATTAGCGCAGCACTTTAATAATGCCCCCATGTATCCTTTTTGCTTTCAAGTCAGGGCACATAGAGGGTATGTTTGCACCTAACCACAGTGTATAGTGGAAGCACTGTGTAGGAGGACTCTATAGCAAGGATTATTTGCCATCCCCTATATGGAGCAGATTGTGCTCATGCCAAAAAAAGTGCTTAAGGACATGAACATCCCCTAACTCAAGTGGCAGACGAGGAATAAGAATGTGCTGGGAAGGATGGAAGGCAGCAGCTGTAGAGTCACTGATTGATTGGTGTGGGAGGGGCTCCTGTACAAAACTGACATTGATCTATCTTTTAATCTAACAGCACAACAACAAATCTTAAGGCAATCAATTTTAATAGTATTAATAGTCCCATTCAAATTATTCACTTTCTACCTTAATTTAGGAGGCTGGCTTCATATTCCCTTGGCAGATTTGCCAAATAAGTGTTGCTGTTTCCTTGAGAGCAGCTTTCCTTACTGCTCCATTTCTTTAGTATGCTTGCTTCTTTAAAGAGTGTTACAATTTCCTCCCAGGACTGAATAATTAATAATTCATTCATTGGCTGCTTGTTGTGATAATCTTTCTTGCTTGTATAAATCATTTCCTTGTTGGCTTGTTTTTCCTTTTGGCAAACCACAGCCAGCCTCAACATATCTTAATCCAATACAAGCTCTGATCAGTTTAGATAATCTTTGTCACTCCTGAGACAAGACTGGGTACAGGTCAGGACACTTCATTCTAGTAATTGCCCTTGCTTCATCTATAATTTGCTATCTTGAATAAACCATCAGCTCAGCATTTTTTTTTTCATTCATTTCAGGCCTCGTCCACTGGCCATGAGAATCAATGGAAGATTTTACCCTGGGAACAACATGCAGTGAGCAAAATTTTTATCAATTCCCAGTGTATTCAACTGGGTGAGAGGAGGAAATGGGGCAGGGCTAGGATGAACCGCTTCGAGACAGAAAGCAATAACTTGAGCAGCAAGCTCACAGAGCTCATATGCAAGCATATGATCATCTTCCACGGCTGCTTAAGTCTCTGGAATAAGTAAATAAATAATAAATACATGAACAGAAGCCAAATTACTGTATTCCTGTATGCAATGACCACAGAGTGATGCAGTAATATTATTTTCCTTCTTAATTTGTTTCTAAGTAAAATATGAACATAAATACATGTAAACACCATATGTAAAAGCCATACATCCCTCCTATTAAGGGACTACATTTTAATTTAAGGGAATACAGTAAAGGGAATGCAATTAAGTAAATACATCTTCAGTTTCAAAGTACTTCCTAATTTCAGAAAAATCAAACACTTCGAGAATAGATATCTCCGCTGGAAGTTGGAAGATTGAGTTTTATTTCTCTCTCTTTATTTATGTAGTCTCCATAGGATTTGCTACTGACCACTTCCAGAGGCAAGTTTGGTGTGTTTTTTTGTGTGACACAATAAGACGGTCCTTACATTCTTACACTCTGACACCTTCACAGTGCAGTTCCCTGCACTACAGGTCATGATAGCCTCATACATCTAAGTGGCTGGGTGTCAGGTAGATTTGGGGATGTTAACCATATATCTATCTGTCAGACATCCGTATCTGATCTGTAAACCTGGGTTTTGTCTCACCTAACTTAAAACTTCTGCAAAAGCTGAATAGAAGATCCCCACTCTAAAACAGTTGAATCACTTTCCAGAGAGGCTGGTCATCTCCATCTATTGCAGAGACATTGTCTAGTCATTGACTCAGCTTTAGCCAGCTGGCCAAGAATGTGACCAGCTGTGTGAAGCTCTTCTGTGTGGCTATATCCCAGCCAGCTCTGAGCTGTAGCTGTCAACGTTAATCTGTGAGCAGGAGAATATGTTGACTATGACATTGTACAAATTAAGGAAGCACAGGGTGGAGGAGTGAGACTGTGCTCATAAGGTACAAAATCAGTTTCAGAAGAAAAACATTGGTGTGAAAAGCCATAAAACTTTGACAAAAAAAGTGGAGAATAAAAAGAAAGAGATTTAGCAAGACCAAGGATGAAATCATTTCACAGAGCAATGGAGGCCAAAGCTTTCCCCTGACTGCCTCACCAACAGAGACTTCTCAGTCATCTGCACCAGGGTGCCAAAATAAAAATGCTTAACTTAGTGGTATCTTCATTTCAGCCTTTGATAGCCATATCAGCCAATAAGAAATGCACAGAAATTGTGCATATGATCCTGATTGCAAGTCTTTACACAAAGATGTCCAAATGAAAAAACCTAAAAACTCACTAAAGGAAGTGATTAAGATCACTAAACATAGATACCTAGTAGAATTTTAGATGTCTAAATGATCTCATGAAACCACAAATATACTTCCTTCTGGCAGATAATGATGCAAGACCTTCTGGAGTACCCTCCTAAAGTCAGGTGTGATAGCCTAGGGTACACCATCAAGTGCTAATGTAGTATCCTGAATCACATCTTTAACACCAGATTAAGTTAATCTCACCCTTATAGACTAGACTTGAATACTGGACAGAGAACTGCAGTAGTCATTAAATGAAGAAGCAAATAATTTCCCTAAAAATGGTATAAAATACCTGCTCTATATCTTCTTCATTTTTTCAAAAGAGCTCCCTTACCCATGTTGACAGGGAGATGTCAACCACAGATCTCATATGCACATCGTATCATTATTTATGTGTAATTTGGTGGTAGCACAAGGAAGCTCTCATCATGATCCTGAACTCTTGTGTTATGCTTAGTAAAACACACAAGACAAAGGCAGCATTCCCCAAAGACCTTAAAATGTAAACAGAGGTTCCTCCCAGCAGTCTGTTGGACCAGCAGCCGTTTTCTTTTATCACTCTTTTTTAAGAAAAGACATGGAAAGAGAGCTGAGAGAGCTCATATTATGCTAGGAGAGAAACAGAAAATGGAAGAGGTAAAAAAATGCAAGGAGAAGAGGGATAGAAGAGAAAAGCTTAGGAGGAAATAAAAAGGGTAAATGAAAAGAAAAATACAGACACTCATCCTCCAACATCCTCCAACAGGAAAGAACAGAAGAAATCATTTTATAATAAAACCATCCCCAAGGATGACAGAAGAGAAGATTTTCCATGAGAATGTCAGGAAAAAAAAAAAAATTCTCTCTTTAAGATGTTGTAGTAAGAGAAATGCCTCTGCCATAATTTAGCTAATGTATGAGAATGGAGATAACCCCATCAGAAAATCATCAGTAGCACAGAGACCTTATAGAAAATCATTGCAAATCTTACTCTGAAAGAAGATGCACTTCATGTTAGAGTGTAATTATGCAACAGTTTCACTGCAAATTGTATGAGAGTCACCATTAATAAAAATGGAACACAATATAGAATATCTTAGCATTTATCCCACAGTCTGATATGTTTGCTTTTGAAATCCAGGTATAGTATATCTGACTTCACACTTAATAATACCGTACTAAAAAATCCGTTAACCGAAGTTTATTATACCAGTGATGAATTAGTCATTCATAATCACAGTGCTGAGTAATTAACGCATTTTTTAGAGCCTAGATTACAGTGTACAACTATATATCACACAAATGTGAGCTACAAAGACAAACTGCAGTGTAATTGCAGTGTACCTATAGGATATTGAATGTGACTGTAAAGTATCAGCCAGCCAAAAGGATGTACTTGCTGTGACTCCCCAACACTCCATTGGATAATGCAGTGTTAAAAGTCACCTCATTAGTTCCAAGAAACTGAGAAATAGGTGCATAAAGAGCTTATCTGGAAGAAGAAATGAGAATATTTAGAGAAACGAACCTCATTTCATCGAGTCTTGGGGAAAAGAGTCAAAGATGTCAAGAATACTGTGAACTTCTTATGCAATACCTTGAAGGCAGCGTGTGCCCTTGGAGATGGTGAAGAAGATGAGAACTGTTTGTCTTGATGATGGCTTGTGGAAGGATGTTGTAGGAAAAAATCAAATAGTACAAAGGCAGACAACCCAAAAGAGTAAGCCCACAACTGGCTGTGGTCTGTACCTCTGTGTCCAGCAAGAGACCTCAGCTCTGTGTGACAGAGAACAGGTGGCAGAAACACCCATTTGTGTGAGGCATGTGCTCTGTCCTGAGTTCAGCCAGGACAGGGTTAATTTTCACCGGAATCCAGGAAGGGAATCCAGGAAGGGGCACAGCCGGGCAGGCTGACCCCACCTGGCCAAACAGAGCCGGGTATTCCATACCATGTGCCGTCACGCTGGGTTCCGGGGGGAGGGGGCGGTGCGGCGGGAACTGACTCGCAGCTTGGGCGAGCTCAGCGGCGGTACGGTCCGAGAGAGGGGGTCTGTTCTGCGGGTTTGTTTTGTATATTCCCCTTTTCTGTATCGTTGTTGTTCCTGTTCCCTCTGTTTGCTGTTCTGTTAAACTGCCCTTATCCCGACCCACCAGTTTCTGCCTGTTTCTTTCCATTCTCCTCCGCACCCCGGCGGGGGGAG
>Ga0065711_1032548_pt1 | contig 27131 bp, 33 predicted proteins | sample Hoacrofraction12_FD_59098 | JGI IMG/M metagenome (GOLD analysis project Ga0065711, IMG submission 59098) | Hoatzin crop microbial communities from Cojedes, Venezuela - Epithelial fraction 12 v2 (version 2) | ecosystem: Host-associated > Birds > Digestive system > Esophagus > Crop | place... | reverse complement strand
TTGGCTGCCCTCACGATTAGATTTGTTGGCCATATGTGGAGCAAACCACAGGCGTGGCTTGGGCATGGCCGAGGCACAGCCCTTGAGAGCTGAGCATCCTTGGGTAACCCAGCCTGTTGTACCTACAATGGCTGAGGGATGAAGATGCAATGCACACAAAGAAAATTCCTTGCAAAACCTCCAGGACATGATTTGGCCATTCGCGTGAGCATCTGGTGCTTATATCCACTGTAGAATGACAAGACCCTGATCTCCAGAGCTGTCAGCCCTACTTTTATCAGCAACATGAAATTCAACTAAAATCTGCATTATTTTTTTCCCCAGAGTGCCGCTTGTTTGTCCCACTCCTTTTTTTTGAAAGCTGCACAACATATGGGGCAACCATGCTGCGTGTGCTGAGAAAGCATGTCCAGTCCTCTGTGTGTCACAGATTCCCACACAAATATGGAGGCTATTAAGTAGAAGTTATTAAGTGTCATTATTAATACACTGGAATGTGATGGGATTTATTTCTATGCCAGAACCTGGCACATACTGTCCCATCACGACAGGGCGGAAGGGGAAAGGGCCATTGCCCACAGCTGAGTTATGGACCAAGATGCTGAGCTAGAGATAGCCAGCCCCACGAGGCTGTGGCTGATGTGGTGCCAGGCTGGTTGGGTGCCAGGCTGGTTGGGTGCCAGGTCTGTGGGAAAAGCCTGGTGAAGCCAGCTTGGCTTTTTCCAGGGCACCTCATCGTGGTGAGATCTGGGAGCAGAAATGCCACCAGGAAGGCGAGGGCTGGTGCTGGGGTTTCCAGCTCCTCTGCCAAAATAAGAAAGAAAGAAGGAATGAAAGAAAAGCCACTACAGATAAACCTCTAAACATCTGATTCAGAGAGAAATGAGCAATGGAAACAACTGTTTTGTGTAAGCACTGTAGATCATTTAATCCTTCCCTCGGGGCAGGATCGTCCCTTTCCTGTGGCCTTGCACACGTGCTGCTGCCCTGGCTAAGTCTGGCCGAACTGCTTTCATTTCTCCAGTTCCAGAAGCACTCTGACCCTCACTCGCGCTCCTGCTGGGGCTTTCGCCAGCCCCATCTTGTCAAGATGCTCTCCCTGGCAGGTTCGGACGCACCCTTGGTCACAAATGGAATTTCAGGGCTGGGGACCACGGCTGGAGACAACACTTCTCGTCAGCTTGGTTTTGGCTTTCCTCCCCCTGCAGCTCCCCAGCCCCTCCACCAGCCCCAGTTTGCTCCTCCAGCCTGGCTGTAGGGCAGGAGCAGGAATGAACCCAGACCATCTATCCATCACCATCCTCCGGTGTCCCTCTGCATCAGCACAGGGCATCCCTTTCCCCCTCTCCCTCCTTCCCAGGGGCTGAGTTTCAATGTTTTCAAGAAAAACACCCTTCCCCTCCATGTTCTGCACTGTTTTCTGTGTATGAAATATAGTTTCTCTCCTAAACGAAGCTACAGGCAGTTTATTAGCCTAGCTAATTAACCCATAATCAACATTTCGTTCCTTTCTAATCACAGGCTGCTCACACCCTCGGTTCACGGAGCGCAGCCATGCTATAGCACGTGTATTTATAAAGGGGAAAAAAACCAAGTGTGCAACACGCCATGAACTCCATTTGCAGAGATAACGTCAGTTCATTCAGGCACGCGGTGTCACCTACCCAGGGCCAGGGGCCAGGGGGCTCAGGTGACTCTGAGGGGTGACAGTGAGCTCTGGAGCCCATCACCTTCTGAGCACAGGTTTGGCAGCACCTCGGGTCACTAATGGCTGGCTGTCACTGCAGGTCAGCAGTGGTTTAGGAAGCAGGGAAGCTGGAGGAGAAACAGACCCAGTAGGTCTTGTAATCTACGTCTCTGGCTAAGCAGAACTATTCCCCATGGGGTCGTTTTTTCCTAATGTTTCCAGTAGAGTTTTCCTGTCCCTCCAGCAGCGATCCTTCCATTAATCCGTACCAGATCTGTTGAAAACAAAGTATTTTGGAGAAAGCACCTGTCTTTTTCACTTATTAATTTTTCCTCTACTTCTACACAAGGTACCACCTTCCCCAGCACCTGCCTCTTGCCCTTCCAGATCTTTGTGGGTGGATGCTCAGTTGTCCGCTCCAGCCAAGCAAAATGGATTCAGCTTTCTTAACATTTCCTTGTAAATCAGGTTTCTGATTATTGCCTCTGCCCTCTGAACTCCCTCCAATTCATCACTCTATTCCTGGTACTGCGGTATGCTGACCATGAAGAGACAATGTTTGAAAACATCCTCAACCCGGGCGGCGATCTAACGAGAAGCATATAAAAATATCGTTACATGGTGAGCTGAAGGCATTGTGCAGCACTGTAATCATTTTCAAGATGGTAAAATCATTCTGCAAGGACAGCCTGTCTCCACTCTGATAAAATCAGGGCCAGAAAGGCAGCCCAGCTTGGAGGAACAAATTGCAGAGTTGTTTTTTTTCTTTTTTCTTTTTTTTTTTTTTCAAGGATTTATTTTTAAATAAGGGAGCTATCGTAAAGTGGGACAGATGTTGAGAAGATCAGGTACAAGAGAAACCAAAGTGGTGGTGCTTTTACCAAAACGAAAGCGGATGGTTTATCCTCTGCTCTCCAAAGCCCTCGGGCTCCCTGGCTGTGCCCCGCTGTCCCTGCAGTGCCCTGATGCACCATGTCCCAGGTGTCCCCAGCCACCCCAGCCTGGCAGCGCTCTGTCTGAGCCTTTCTGGACTCACAGCTGAAGCCACCCTCTGCTTGTCTCCCGGAGCAGCTGGTCTTGGTCCTTCCCACGTCTCTCTTGCTTTGCTGTGAAGCTGCTCTTGCGTTTCTTTTCTGCTCTCCCTCTCCATATCTGTGAGACCTGCTGTGTGCAGAGGGAGATGAAGAAAATGAATCAGGCCAAGAAGATGCCGTAAGAGCCAGGTGAGAAGGCTACATGGACTAGATGACCCACCGAGGTCCCTTCCAAACCCTACCATTCTGTGCTAGAGGTGGGTATCTCTTGATGTTCACCAGTTTGCCCATCACTGGGGCACCTTGGTGTTAAAGGCTCCACAAAACAGTCCCCAACATCCTCCCACCTTGCAGCACCAGGAGCACCACGGGCTTTTCTTCTCTTCTGCCCCAGTATATTCCTTCCCTTATTCATTGCCATCTCACATGCTGGAGAAAGGTGAATTTAATTACAGGCTAATGAAATGCATAATGCATTTCTTGAAAAACTGCAATCTGAGTTAAGAGAGGGTACTTCTATTTACAGAGCCACTTGGCGTTGTTGTTTTTTTTTTTTCCTCTGTCTTTGCCTTTGTCTGGTAAACATGTATTGCGTAAGTCCTTATCGTGTTCATGGGATGCTCAGAACATTGTCCTCGCTTGCCATTGTTTGGGTTAATTTATGCTGGGTTAGAACTCACTCTTTGGAAAGGGTCCAGAGTCCTGGTGGTATAAGTCTTTTGATTTATGCCTCTTCCCTTAAAAAAACAAAAATAAAAAAAGGAATTTAGGGAGTCCCAAAGAGGGGAGAATTCAGGACAATTTGCACCCATTGCTTGCTCCTGGCAGGGATGGCTGGGGTGATTTGGGGTTGGAAAGCACAGACCTTTCATCTGTTTGTAGAAAGAAGGAAAATTAAATCTCATGGCCTGTTTGTGAGAGGAAATTGTCCAGAATAGCTCTGACAGTATAAGCTATTCCACAATAGCTCCCCGTGCGGACACTCAAGCCACTTTGTTCCAGGCTAATTAGTGTGCTTCCAAGCGGAGTAATTATTCTGGAAGGGAAGTCTCTCTTCTGCCACAAAGAGTGTCTACATGGAGGTAGCTGTTTGGGAATGACACAGACGGGCCATCTGAAACCATTGCTGCTCTACCAACCCGCTTCCTCTTGTTGAGACATCCTGGGTTTGGAGAAGTCCCACCTTTTGTGGGTGGGATGCTCTGGGGGGTGTTTGGAGGAGACCTGGGGAAGGAGATAGTAGTGTGGATGTATCTGGATGGTTACTCAGGTGAGGCGGGCTCAGGTGGACTCCCCCACTGCACGCTTATGGGCCCCAGAAGAGGCAGTGATTCAGAAATTAGAAAAGATTGCACCAATCCTGTTATTTCATGTCCTTTTTTTGTTCCACTGTTTTATGACCATATTATTAAATATCTGTTCTAAGGGCTTTTTTCTTTCTCTCAGAACTTCTCACTTTTTTTTGTAAAAGCATTTTTTTTTCTCACCTACTTTGCTACTGACTCACTGGAGAGCCTAGATTTAGTCTAAACGTTTCTCAGGAGACCGCCTGGTGTCTCACGTGGCTCGTTCCCTGTAATTCACAGAGAAGTTCTTTTTATGAAAGATGAGGACGTCTGTGAGGAGGGAGCTGCACCTGGAAATGGGACCATTTAGCCAGGTTTGGTGCCAAATGGTTGGACTGGCCTTAAGTTCCTGGAGATGGCTCTGGCCTTGTCCACGCTGCTTGCACCAGGGTCAGTGGAGGTTGACTCAGCTTACACCAGGGAACCCAAGGTTAAGTCTTCCAGTAGCAACCAGTGCGAGGACCTGCATCTCCTCCACCACGTTTCAGGGAGCAAACCTGTCGTTGCACTTGCCTGGTTGGTCTTTGAGTTGGTCCTGGCAAATATTGGTGCTGAGGACATAGAAGAAATAGCAAAGGAGATCCTAGGGTGCATCTCCATCCAATCCAAGATCCTAGAGATATTTTATAATCTGCTTGTATTCAGGGCTTGATAGGTATAGCCTAGCCCAAAACAACCTCTCAGCTGCAGTCTTCTCTTAGAGCTGTCAGGCTTCTCAGCCCAATCTCTTGCTCTTTGGACATTGTTACGGAGAAAGGAAACAAAATCCTACACTGCTTTTCTGGCATTTATAGCCCTTTACTCCTTGGTTACTCCTCCCCCAAGGCTTAGCCCTGAGCATGGGGTGATCTGGTATTTGGAGGGGCAGAAAGAGGGGCTGGGAAGGCTGGATGGCCCATGCTGGATCCCTTGCTCCTGGAAAAAGTTCAGAACAACTTCATAAGTGTTTTAGTGTCAGTCAGAGAGATTCTCCATGGCCATAAACCCTGGCATGGTCTATAATTACACATGATCTGCCCACTCTGGAAAATTGATACTTACACGGTCCACTGAGCCCTGTGTCCCTGTCAAAATGCAGATCAGCCATTCCCTGTGGGACAGCTGAACCCTGCTTCCAGACAAAGCACTAGAAGAAAATGGATGGGAACTTTCTTTTCATTAATGATAGCTTCTCTCTCCTTAAACTCAAACTCTATGGGGTTCCAGAGAGACTCTGGGGGCATGTGATGGGAAATAAAGTGGGTTCCTTGAGTGTCTGGATGGGATGCACCCCTGTTTGAAATCTTTTGGGGTGAACTCGCAAGCCACTGAGGAGCTCAAACATGCCCAGGGGGCTGCAAGTCTCGGTGGTGCTGAGTTCTGTGGGTCTCCAGGGCAGAGAAACCATTAGAGGAAGGATGGAGGCAACATGGATGGACAAGGGGAATCACCAGCCTTTGAGCTGGAAAGCTCAGGAGAAGAAATTGTTGCTGCAGAGAACTAGTTGTGTCCTTACTAAATCTGCTGGTCCCTATGACTTAGCATGGCTCCTGCAGACCATGGACCCCAATCCAGTAGTCTATCTCCCACGTTCTCCCTCCGTCTCTTCAGCCAGAAAAGGAGACAAAACTGGGGAAAGCACTGGAGCTTCTGTGCCTGAAAGAATTAAGAGAAGAGGCTGACAAGGATTAGAGGCTGAAGCAGTTCATCAGTAGCAGAGCAGGTCTTTGTGACCCACGAGGTCCCTTCCAGTGCCATGTCTCTATGGGGGCTGGCCTGGGCAGGGAACTGCAGCAAGGAGAGGGAGCGTGTCCCATGGAAAGGCAGCTCAGCTTTGCCAGGGGAGAATGAAGGAGGCTGGCAGCGTTTCCTGCTCCCAGCCCAGACCTGGCCCTGCCATGCTGGCCCCAGAGAGGCAGAAGAGACTGTGTGGGGCAGGGGCTGGCAGCAACGAGAAAGCCTCAGTTTCCCTCCAGTGAGGGGGAGAGAAAAAGCAATTACTGTCAGCGAACAGCAAGCTGACACCTCGTCAGTGCCTACAGTGACTGATATCTCCTTTTTCTGTGAGATTAATTATCTGAAAATAACCGTACACCAGGAACTATGAGATCTTCTCTCTGCAGAGGAGTCCTCTCCCAACAGTGTGCTTGAGCGGGGACCCCTTGGCAGGCTATTGGGGGACCCCTTCATGGTGCTCTGACATCCCCAGCCAGCAACCTGGTGCTTTCTGTGTGCACCAAACCCAGCCAAACCCTGAAAGCAGTCACCAAAGGGACAGCACAGGGAACAGCACGGTCGGGGCAAGGCGGTGGTGACAGCTTGGAGAGTTAAGGGGCAGAAATTCGGTTTAGAGGAGCTGGGAGGCTTTGCAGCCTCTCGAGCTGCAACTTCTCACGGTTGCATCAGGGTTTACAAGCTCCATCTTGGGGGTCCGGCCCCTTTGTGGCAGGAGCAGGGTACCCCACAGCTGCCTCTCCATCTCCTGCCAGAACCTCACTGAAGCACCGGCACCTCGGGAAGCCCACGTCCAGCAATTAATCTCCCAGACGTCTTCCATGTCTCCGTATCTTCCTTCTGAGCTGACCCCTCACTTCAGCTAAGATTTTTCTCCTCCTGAATTGTATTTCATCTGTCAAATCTGGAGAGATGAGTTGTGTGGAAATTTTGCAGATCCACCTGATTTCTGCCTCTTTACCCAAGCTTCACCTGCTTCAAAGGGCACAAATGCAAATATTGACAAGCTCAATAAAAAGACCCATCTAGCAGGTAAATAGCTACACAGGCTGTCTAATGAGGGGGTGCGGGGAAGGTATTTGAAGAGAAAATCAGCACTTTTTACCAATTTCTACATGCTAGCCTCTTGCTTATACCCTAAATGATCCTGAAATATGGGCTCGTGGAGTTCTTACCCTGCTTCAGCCCTTCCCAGAAGCTGATCCCATCCCATGGGGGGAAGGTGACTTTCTCCTTGGTGTTGAACAGCAAAAATCCCCTGTGTTTACTGAGCTTGGCACTTTCCATGGAGCAGCAGCAAAGTGATAACGTCCCAGCTCACCCCCTGCCTGCAGCCATCCCCTGCTCCCTGGTACCCAATATCCTAATTCCGCCCTACCTTAACGACATTTGTGAAGATTTCCACTCATGGAGCAGAATGCCGGCCACGGTCTCCACCACGCTCTCAGCCTGCAGATGTGCTCCCCTCATCCCGGATCGATCTCCATGTCAAAACTGGTGCTGTTTGATCTGCTCATTTTGATGCAGTGGAGGGGAGTGAGTCGAGGGATTGGGTCTCCTTGGAGTTAAACTGCCTCTCTAATGTGATTACAAATGCCTGTTGACCCTCATATCAACATGAAGGAATGCTATCTGGGGTGGGAAGGAACAAGACATGAAAGTCCCTCCTCACACTGTGCTAAATGAAAATGAAGGTGCTCTGCTACTAGGAATAATTAGACTTCCCCAGCTCCCTGAGAGAGGGTTAGGAGAGTTATTTTATGTTTGCAAAGTGCTTTGAAGAAGGGAAACATCCTAGAAATGCTGCGGGTACCAGCACCATTACTCCCAGTGCTGCTCTCACTCAGGTGAGAGGATTGCAGCTATGGGACATCTTCCACCCAAGAATTTCACAGCATGTCACCTGTGCTGGAGATCTGCAGAATGTGCAAATATTATTATCGGTGTCATGCCGTTTTAGCAAATGGAGAAACAGGGATGCAGAGCACAGGGAGCTGTTGAACATCTCTCACAGAGTTGGGATGAGGAGGGAAGAATCCTGTTCTGCATGCTGTTGTGATCTCCACCTAGGGGATACTTGGACTTTAAGACGTTGGTGTTTAGGAAGCATGTATTGACTGCCAATGATGCCATAGAGGCACAATGCTCTCTCTGGAAATTAAGTTCAAGACTTGGGCTTTTCAAAAACCTCCAAGTGGGGGAGCAGGGTAGCTAAAATATTGTCTGGACCATTACCTTAGCCTGAGGGAGCCAGGAGAGGTCCAAGTGCTCAGCTCTGGCTGTATGTCTCTGCCCCAAAATCAGGCCAGGCCTCAAGCTCACCCATCTCCTCCTCCAGCATCCCGCTAAGCCTTAGGAGAAACTGGAGATATGCCGGGTGATGGGGCTGTTCCACCCTAATCATGTCCCTGGTCTGGACCAAAGGACCCCGGAGCTACAGCCTTCTTGGAGCCAGCACCTCCACTCTGTGGTGCTACTCGGTGCCAGAAGGGACAGCTGCCTGGACGCCAAGCTGAACATTACACAGAAGACTCCAAGGAAAACTAATTTTCCCCCAACCTCCCCATTTTGTCTTCACAGCAGAAACGCCAAGCAGGCTGCACAGAAAAGAAGAAAGCTGTACCAGAACAAGCTTGGCGTGGTTCCCACTGTCAGTTTGGTTCCTTCCATCAACAATCAGCCAGGACAGGAGCATCTGCTTCACTCAGAAGGGCTCATAAGCATCATCTGTGCACCCCAACACAGCAGCCATGAGCCTTTTCCCCCCGAAACTGTTATCAATGCATAACTCTTCAGCCAGAGAGTGTCTGTAAAACCCCTCCTAACCTTAGTTTCTACAAAACCCCACTGCATCCTTGACATGGTCAGAGGCAGAGGCAGCCACTGTCTCCTGAGCTGAAGCTGGGACTTCTGCAATGCTCAGGGAGGTCTCCAAGAAGACGAACAGAGGGTGGGAAGGTAGCTGTCTGGGGTGGGTCAGGAAGGGCAGGGACAGCAAAGGTGCACGACGTTCTTGGAGCACAGACAGTAACAGTCTTGTCCATGCTTCTCCTTTCTTATCCCTGACAGCTTGACAACCTAACAGGAAAAATGAAGTCAGTGAAGGGAGAAATGCTATCAGGAGCCCCGTGCTAAGAGGGCAGACAGGCCAGACTGGAGCAAAATGAGAAGCTGTCCAGACTAATGCAATCATTTATCACATAATCTTGCTCAGCAATTAGGCGGGGAGCCTGACACTGCCTGGCACTCAGAGGAGGCTCTCTTGGCCCCTGGTACCCTGATGCAGTTGGTGAGGGCTGCTCCTCCTAGATTCTCCAGGGCTTGATGTTTCCCTTTCACCACCTTGTTGTACTTGTGGTACCTGCCTCCTTTTGCTCTTGCAGTTGTCCCCTGCATACTTCCCTCCTCCCCAGAGCCAGACTGGGGCTTGTGCTGCTTCCCTGTGGCTCCTTTTTCAGAAGAGATGGCATCTTGTCAGGTCATTGCTTGTGCTGAGACATTTCATCACCGGGCCATTTTGGCTTCACGCTGTGTTAGCCACTTGCCTGGAACCTGGATTTACTGCTTCCTGATCCCTGGCCATAAAAAGAGGCATTGCTGAAATGGCACTGCAAAAAGGACCCAGCGTGAAAGCGTTACCAAAAGGAAGCAGCAAGGGAATTTCACTCCCTGCTCATGTTGCATCTTAGGGTTTGCTCCGTGTTTGGGCCATATGTGATCCGCGCCCCAGGGGAACGGCCGGACATCAAAGGGTGACTTCTCGTGAGGATGAGCTCATTCGCCCCCGCTCGACCCTTCCTGCAAGGCAGGGGGGTGGGAGCTCCGTGTCCACCCAGCAGCTCTTCCCCAGCCGTGACTGTGAATGTCTGGGGTAGGGAACCCCCACCGGCTGCAGCTGCTCTGGCTCCATCAGGATCTGCTCTTCCTCCTCTCGAGCCTGTAAATTGGAGGGGGACCTATGCTTCTCTTTAGACCCACGAATCCCCTCTGCTGCTAGAATGGCACTCAGCACCATTTAGTCCAGCACGACAGCATCTCACACCGGGGATACGTTATCAAAAAAGTTTGCACGTGGAGTTTCAGTGCCAGGCTGTGGGACCTGAATGCCCACCAAGCCACCTCTCCTGCACTTTGCCTCTGCAGCCGATGTGCATGGGCTTTGTGATTAACATCATCTTCTGGATCTCCAGGAAAGCGGTGAGGTGCCAAACCATACAGCTAATTTGCACGGGCCTTGTCACAGATGAGCACTTAGCTGTGTAATTACCAGAGCTGGCCGCAGGATGAGGAAGTTGACTTCATCACCACTCTCAGATTTTGTTGTTTGTTTCTTTTCTGAGGAAAACGAAAACTTCAAGCACTGAGAGATGAGGGCTGGGCTGGTGTGCAGGGCACTGGCTCAGGGCTGGGGAGCACAGATTCATATCTTCTCTCTGCTTGAATTATTTTCCTTCCTGGACAATCCAGCATCCCATATCCCTAATCCTCATCTGCAGACCCGGTCCCTTGTGTAGTCTCACCTTTCCTGGATGTGGAAACCAGTTCGTTTCCAGGAAACAATTTGGCTGGGACAAAGCTTTCAGCAATGTTGGAGCCAGGTCCAGCAGTTATTCCTCCTCCAGCCAGACTCCTGGATGAGTCCCCCCATGTGTCCAGCTCCTTCACAGTGTCCTCATCACCTCTTTTCAGAGCAGCTTCAGCTTATACTTTTCATGGGGAGCTGCTCTTCTCTGAAGGAGCTCTGTGCCCTCTCTTCCCTCCAGCACAGCCCAAATCCAGCTGGAAGAGGTGTCACAACCCTCCCGTGCCTGATGATACCCTCCTCAGACACAGCTTAGACACCTCCAGCCTTTGCATTTCTCATCCACAGAGCCGTTTGCTACCCAAGCAGCTCCAGACCTTCCTTCGCTCTCTTGCAGCAGCACCATCAAGAAAAGGACTGGCAACTTCAGGAGAAACTCAGCCCCTCTCTGGCAGAGGACAGATACGGGTGGCACCGACAGAGCCTCCCAGGGCTTTCCAGCTCTGGCTGTCTGCTGAGGCAGCGTTGGTTCAGGTCCAAGGCAAGAGGGAGGTTTTGCCAACATACACCCCATGCTGAGGACCCACCAGGCATGTAACAATAGCAGCCACCTGTTTTCTGGCTTAGCAACAGAGAAGCAAAATTTCTCAGACCGCCGCCTCCTCCAGGAATATGGAGTGTTAATTATTATTAATGACTCCCTGTGACTTTTATTATTAGAAATACTAATTAATTGGATTAATATTATTTCCTTTCTTGGAGATGCTTGAGGGTGGCACGTAGAAGTAACAGACATTGCTTTCAATACAGAAAATGGACAAGAGGGAGCTCACACGATGCTATTTGGATAACATGAAGTGGCAGAGGTGAGCAGAGATCTGGGAGACTTGTCCTAGAGCGGACAGAGTATGAGATTAGCAATGCCAGTAACAAACCCTCCACAGGCTGGGTGCTTCAATTTAATGCATCTTTTTTTTTGTTATTTTCCAGCTATAAAGGTATAAATGACTAAAACTAGTCCTTAGTCCCAAGACTCCTTAGCTCTCTGTATTTGAATCAACCAGGTGATTGGCCAGGCAGTTCTCCCAAGGCTAAGGCCAGCAGAAAACTGGCAGCAGATAGTCTCTGTACATGGCACGAGAGTGCCTTTGTCCCCACATCTCTGGCTCATCACACTCAATCCGCCATCCCATGGAACTGCCCAGTCTACCTGTCCATCACACTAGTCGCACCTTGCCCTGAGCTCGGGATGAGCCAGTCTTCCTTGTCGTGAGACCTGTTGTTAAACATATGGCGCAGCACCAGTTCACCAAAAATAGTTCTCAAGAAAGAAAAAGAGAAGAAACGTGCGTGCAGGCACGTGCGTGCGTGTGTGTGTCCACAAACCCATTTGCTGTTTAGGTGTCAGAAATAAATTTTACCACTGGAGTCTGCAGCATCTGATTAGTGAATTATTCAGTTTGGAGATTGCCTTCGCCGTGACCTCATTAGTAACCCTGAGGTGAGTGGGACGCATTAGACTAACCACCAGGCTGTCACTGAGGAGCAGAACTGGGGCATTAAAATGGATTAAAGTGCTTTACCAAGAAGTGCAACACAACTAATGAAAAAAAAAAAGACGACAAAAGGGAAAAGAGAGACATATAGAAGGGGGAGAAATGAAAGAAAGACCAATAAAATAAATAAATAAATAAATAAACCATCCCGTTAAGTTGGCAGTCTGAGGATAAACAGGCAAGCAAGCGGAGGGGTACAGGGGACCCAGCATTCTGGCAAAGCACGAGCCTTTGCTCCAAAGCCAGGGCAGATCTATGGTTAGGAATAGGCGTCTGCAGGGCTCTTTGCTGTCATCTTTGCCAAGGGAGCCCAGCATCTGCTCAGTGAAACCAGCCCTCAGGATGCCAGCCAAATACCCCTGGCTGCCCAGGAGAGCCTCGTCTTTTTGACTCGTTGGGCTGACATCCAGCCTTGGACCTCCTCTGCATCAGGGCGAGTGATGCGGGTCCTCAGACGGATCTGACCTCTATGTTTTGGTGCCCATGTTGGTGATCTCAGTTGTCCCATGCTGCTGGCTGCAAAAGGGAGTCTAGTGGGGATGTGCACACAGCTCATGTATGTGCCTGTGAGTGGGACTTACTCAGCTGACATGAGGAGAAAGATGTGGCCCCTTGAAGGGGGCATGATAGAGGGAGGGAGAGGTGAGATACTCCGTTTTGTCTACAGAAGGGAAAGGGGGATGGGTTTGTACCACACTCCCTCACGGTCAGCTATTCTTTCCTGGGGGGGAGGCATCGGCTGATGCGAACAGCTTTCATCTGGGGATGGGCCTGGTGACTGATGTGGTCGCATTTGTTTGCTCAGCAGCAGTTGCAAATAATGGATGCTAAAAGGCTTTGTGGTTCATTGATGACCATGCTCATAACCACACACTTCTCATCCAGTTCTGAGGAAGAAACGCAGTGCTCTCCATCTAACTTCTCAGGTCCTAAGCCCTGCCTTTGACATGATGTGGTCTTGTCCCTTCACTGTGAGCACAAGAAACCCTGTTGGTCACAGATACTCCAAGGTGGTGGCTGGACCCTGCAAGAAGATCATCCAAAGGTCTGTTCCTTCCTCACACCACTGCAGCTGCTAGAAACCTGGACGTACACCCGTGGCACTAGACCCAGACCTTTACGGGGTGTCTTTGTGGCAGTGCCTGTTGAGTACATTTGCCTCTCCAGCTTCTTTAGTGACAGTACTGGGAGCACCTTATTGCCAATTCACATGAGGGCCAGTCTTCAAGAGGACACTATGGGATTTCTCTGTGTCGTATGGTCCTCAGAGGCATGGGTAGCTCCAGGGTTTGTTCAATGGACCCAAACTTTCCATCTAGCTTCATCTGTTCAGCTTGACCCTATCTGTAACCGGGGAGACCCCGTTTAATACTTTCCCTATGGTTCCTGTTATTAATACTCCAGCTGTCCCAACCTATACATCCCAGGCCACCTCCGCATTTGGGCTGATTCTGGGCCAATGCAGGAATGGGAGCTTGTTGTCTGTCTCCTCCTCTGTGGGGTTTTGGATGTGTAGGACCATCCAGAGCAGGGCTGTGTTGGCTGACCCCTCACACTGCCCCATTTGAATCCATCAGGCATGCCCTGGTCTTTCATGGGAGACTGTAAGAGGAACAAGAGGGCATAAAGAGGGTAGGACACAACTATCTGAATTTTATTGGGTTTAATTGTCCCTATTTTATTATACCTCAATACACAAAGAATCTTAATTGAATCAATTTCAAACACCCAGGGCAAACGAGCAACTTGATAGAGATAAGCTGAGAAGGGAGCGATTCAGGCTGTCGGTTCCCCAGGTCTTTCCTGAATCCTCCCTCCCCTACCCACCAGGCGAGTACGGGAAATTCTTTCATTTATTGCTGCTTAATAATATATACTTATGCACTGTGTATCCCAAGCTATTTGCATTGTCAAGTCATGTGCATTGACGTGGAAGCTTTGCTTTCCCTTGTGTTGCTGCTGGTGTCATCTTTGAATGTTTGCCTAACGATGACTTGACGAAGCGAAGGGAAAGATGCAGCAGAATTTAAAAATGGCTGGGGGAGCCCAACCAGAGATCTCTGTCACCGTCCCAGGAATTGCTGCACTGTGTTAAACGAGCGTCTAGCAGGGACATGCACAGTAGTACGCATCCCTCCTTCAATTAAAGTAGCCACATTGTCTTTGTTTTGAAAGCCAGCCAAATTTCACTCCACTGATTTCTAGGACAGTTGTCCTAGTGGCATTCTCATCTTCCGTGCAGATTGCCATTACCTCAGTTTAGCCCCCTTCAAAAAATAGTCAGCTTAAACCAGAAGAAAGTGCCATACCAAATGAACAGGACACTGCTCGCACTTCATCTTGCTTTTTCCAGCCAGCCCCCTTTGGTCTGCTGTGCTGCCACAGACAGAGAGGGACATGTGGGACCTTTGCCAGGATTGCCACCACTGTCTCAACGCCTCCCCATCGGGCTTGTGTCTCTTGACATCTTCTGAATTTTTTGGCCAGGTTTGGACGGAAGACCTGCTCCCTTCTCTTATGCATCAGTTTCTTCCATCTTGCATTTCCTGTGGGAGCTGTTTGCAACCCACATTTTCGGTGACGAACAGAGCTGCATGTCATGTATCCTTACAAGGCTTCTCCCAGCCTCCGTCGCTTGCTTAATTACTTGGAAAAACCCTTCCACCCCTCTGGGCAGGGATGCCTCTAGTGGCTCCTTTGTATGTGGCTGGCTGTCACAGCTCCTGCCTAGGCAACTAGGCAGGCTGTCAGAAGCTGCATGCCTGCTCATGGGACACAGCTTGGGATGTGAATCCAGAGAGAATAGCATTCCTCAAGACCTTCAGGTGCACCTCCATGGCAATAAATTACCCATAAGGAACCTTGCACATCAGTGCAGATGGAATATCCACTGGACTAAAACCAGACTTTCCTCATCCACTCATTAGAGATGAACACTTTGCAAAAGACCAGCCTGAAAATCAACACAGGGCAAGAACCCAATCCCACATTGTCTACATCCCAGCCCTGCGGGCATCAGTACATTCTCCACAGCTGATGTCCCCTCAGCTTGCAATCGGCACCCAGCTCCATCGCTGGCCCCAGAGCATCCTCTTCCCAGCTCCCCGGCAGCCAGAAGAGGGTGACATCAATCCCTGCCTATTTTGTAAAGCAAGGCTGGAGTTTTCTCTTGGCCATTTGCTAAACAGCTGGAGTGCTCCCTGTATCCAAGGAAACCTGCCTTAACCTGCTGCTTACAGGGAGGCTTCCGTTTGGCAAGTTTCTCTTGGCTTTCCTTGGTGCTCCCAGGTTGGTTTTAGGAGGTCTATATAAGGCAGATGCACCTGCTGCCTTCTTGCCCTCCCAGCCTCTCGTGCTCCCCCCACTTTGGGAATTGACCCTGTGTAGAACAGAACGGGAAAAGCCCTGATTTCCCCAATTTTATTGTCACTTAGTTACAGTTTCACAAAAATGGAGGCAGAGCCCGGAGGCTGTTTTTCTGCTTCTGCTTCGTTTTCGTCTCTTCTTCTTCTTCCCTACTCCCAGTATTTCCAGTAGGTGAAGTGCAGTGTAACCACCCACCACGGAGATGCTCTGTGGTGCATCCTTGACTGGGGTCGTATGTGGGAGCTGAGCACCACCAGGAGAGATGTGGATGAGGGCTTGGGAGGAGGTGGAAAAAATAAAAACCCAGAAACGTTGGATAGGCTGGGAGAAATCTGTGGGTTAAGCAGTGTCTGTGGCTGCAGCTGGGACCTTCCACCTTCCCTCCAAAGCAGTCAAGGCTGCAAGCATCAGGGACAGCAGAGAGCAGGCAATGCTCTCAGGTTTCTCTAGACACTTTCTATTCCACTGGCCCACGCTTACTCTCCGGATGTGGCTGTCAGCAGCTCCTTGCCCTGCCAAGCCGCCTGTGCGGCCCTGACCCTTCCCAGATGCTGCATCTCTCCAGACAGAGTGCAACTTTCTCTCCTGCCCTGCAGCACTTGAACCCATCCCATCCATCCCATCCCACTTAACACTGTCAGCATCCCCCATCCTGCATGCCTGCCCCCCTGCTTTGTCCCTGCTGTCTCATCTCCTCTCTCAAAGCAGCACTGATCCCAATTCTCCTTCATAAAGTCACAGTCCAAAAAATATTGTTTTTCTTCCCCATTTCTTCTGGTGCTTGGGAGCTCGGTGCAGGCAGGAGGGTAGGAGAAAGCCATAGCCCCATGGGGTGGATCTGAGTGGCTGTGAGCTCATGCTGGGGCTCAGGATGGGCTGCAGGGGTCTGAGAAGGTGGGGAAAGCCCAGGAAACAAGCCCAGGGAAGGCAATTTGGGTAGAGAAGGGCTGGAAGCCATGCCAGGTTTCCCCAGGCTCAGAAGCAGCATGCCAAGGAGAGCAAGGAGAAAAGAGCATCTGTCCCCTCCCTGTCTTCACTCAGCTTGGCCACCCCAGCCCCAGCTCGCTGCTGGGTTTGTCCCTGCTGCTCCGGTGCTGACGGGCACAGCTACACTGCCTTGTTCGGCTCTGGTGCCGTTTTGCTCTCTGCCAGCACGTCCTGCCAGCACATCCCCGAGCATCTTCGGGAGGTGAAATGGTGCTCTGGGAGCCGGAGGTTGCTCCTCTCCCTCCAGCAAACCCACAACGCGTGGTGCTGTAATGGCTGGGCTTTGCTAAAAGCCTCTGCCTGCCCGCACTGGAGCGGGAACGGGCGCTTTCCCGGAGCCGGGTTAATGCAGCGGCAGCCGCAGAGCGCAGCCGTGAGTGGGGTTAACACGCTCGCTCTCCCCCAGCTCCCCACGCTGCGGGGAGGTTAAACTCCGGCCTTGGCCTTGCGGGAGCTGGTCTTCAACCCAAGGCGAGAGCGACATCGCTTCCCGCTCTCAGGTTAAGCACTTCTGTTGCTTTCCCTAAGGTGGCAGTACGAACCCCCTTGCTGCAGCATCCTCCCGCAACCCGGTGTTAAAAGCTCTGCGTCCTCCAAGGTGTCCCTCTGCCTCCCGAAGCACCCAGAGCTGTGTTTCACGGCTCGCTCCCCACTCGTGTCATCCGGCGACCCAGCCTGGCCCCGAGTGGCTGCTGAGGCACCCGGGGCACCACAGCAACGACCGCTGCCGGCGGCAACAGTGCTACCCACGCAAGCCCGGGCAAGAGGATGCGCTGGGGGTCTGGCAGCGAGGACCAGTCTGCAGGCAGAGCTGGGAGGGCTGACAAGCTGCCAGGGCCTGGTAAAGAGGAGGAGAGATGATGGAGAAGTGGAGAGAGCAAGAAAAATAATTTTGGTTTTCCACCAGTAGAGAGAAAGAAAAATGTTATTGCTCTGTGTTGGTATGGGGAAGCTTTAAAGGGTGATAAGAGGGTGCCAGAAAACCTTGGAGGCAAGGAAAGGACACCTTGCATGCCAGCCTACTGTTTTCACTCCTGGTTTGCAGGATCTCTCTCCAGCATCGCCTGTGCGGTGCGGTTTGGCTCATGGCTGGCCAAGGGACTGATGTCCCGTAAGGGCAGATCCTGGCCATGTCAGCAGGCTGGCTCCTGTGCCAAGGGAGCCCTGCTTCTACCCTGTACCCCTGAAGCTGCTGGGGTCCCCTGTGGGGTCTCCTCCACTGGCAGCAAAGACCCAACCTCTTCTAGAAGAGCTGGTGTGCTGGTCCGTGGAGTGGGTTGCTGACGACGCGATCCTCTGGGCTTCCAGGGCACAGTGACCAAAGCAGGTTAAGAATGATCCGATTGGCAAATATACCTTGTAATTTCCTCTCTCTCTGATCACAAAGTGCCCCCTTAGGAGTGCCAGAGAGCCCTGGGCAGCAGGCACAGATTTGGATTTACTTCTGTTGTTCAGACAAAACAGCTGCTAAGGGCGTCAGTTATACAGACATGATGATGTTGTCACTTTATGTATCATTTTTATTTCATTGCTCTCCAACGTTTGTAATACCCCGGAGCTCAGAAGCTTAAATAACAGCTCTCCCCATATTGATTTTATCCTTCGCCATTTGGCACTTGTTCATTGCTTTCCTTTTGAGTTCCTAATAACCAGGATTTTAACCGAGCAGCGTCCCTCTCGGTGCTTGGGCTGTGGCTGTGGCCAGCTGGAGGTAGCAGGGGAAGGGACAGGCGCAGGACAGCAATTTTTCTGGGGTTCTCCTGAGATGGGGCAGGTGCACCTGTGATGCTGCAGTGCCTCTTCACCTCTTCCTTGCCAACAAAATAAAATTAGCACCAAGAAGAATGTTCTCTCTCAGTTGCAATAACTCTGAAGAAAGTTGTGTTTAGGGTCAGGGTTGCCCTCTCCAGCAGACTTTTGGAGTTGGAGCAAACAACCAGATGGTGCTGAGGGAATTATTTCGTAACAAAATGTGTCTCTTCCTCCCAGTGCAAACTGACTGTGAAACGACCACGCGCTCTTCACGTGGATCTGCCGAATGGAGGTGTGCTGGCTTCTCAGCCCGGTGCTCCCGTGTCTGAGCCACGGGACTGGAATGTTGGACCATACAATGCCCTGTTTTCCTCTGGCTCAGCACCACATACTCCTGGGTCCTGCAGCAAGGCTGCTCTGGCTGGTACGTGGTGGGGTGTTTCACTTTCTTTCCCTGTGGGTTTGGAGTGGTGGATCTGGATCCAGAGCACGCAGAGCTGCCAGACCCCCGGCACAGCCTGCTGCATCCTCTCCAGCTCATCTCCTGGCCCACCACAGCAACCCTTTGCATTGCAGGAGAGGAGACAAATAGCACAGGAAGCACCTTGGGGACCTCCAGGAGGACATGGGGAGAAGTGCCCCAGGATGAATGAATGGGGATGGGCTGCTGGGGCCAGTGAAATGGTGTGGGCTTATGGCAGGACCAGTGAGAAAAGGAACTCCCCTCTAGCCAGTGTTAAAAGGCTGTAGGAGGAAATACTTAACTTTGTTAGATGACTCTGACATGCCACTGAGGGAGACGAGGGAGTGAGGGGTGCCCTGCAGCACGATGAGGCAGCTGCTACTGACTCTGCCTGCTCAGCGCAGCGATGTCTGTACACACAGACAAGTCAGACTGGCACAGTGTGGTCTGGAGGCTCAGCTTATCTGTATTGGTTGTAGAAGCTCCATTTGGATAATCTGCACATGAGTAGCCGACGGAGGTGGTTGCTGGACCCACCTCGATCTTGGTGGGAAGCAGGGGTGTCTATCCAGATGCTCCTCATTACAGCACAAGGAAGAACCTGGTGTCGTTTCAGCTATCCTTGGTCATTACAGCTGTAGGGGCCAGCTCCAGATTTCAGCTGTGTGCAATGTTCTGTGTATTTGCAAAAATAAAGCGATCCTTTAATAATTAATCAGTCGTTAGTCACTTTTATTTATTTTACTCAGCTGAACTGCATCACAAGTGTTTCACTGATAGCTCTTCATAGTGGAAGCTCTTTGCCGCAGGAAAACTCTCCAATGTTTGAGATTTTGGACCAATTCAGTGTCCCCTGGAAGCTCTGCAGCAGGTGGCTGAGCACTTCTGGCTGGCAGAGGTCTGTCTCCATCCGTCCCCAGGGCTCTCCCAGAGCCTCCCCAGCTCCCTGAGAGGAGCAGGGCTGGCAGAGCTCTGGTTAACGCTGCTGTGCTGGCAGCTGTTGATGCGTTTGGCTATCACAAACCACAGCCTCTCCTGGCAGGGGAAGAAAAAGCTGAGCCCGGGGAGGAGAGGAATGGGAAGATGGGCTCTGGGGACCCCATCCCGCTAGAGAAGGTAGGTTGTGTTTCACATTAGCTGACGCTCCTCTGTGGTTTCCAGCACTAGCCCAAATGCAGAGGCTTGTGGCAAGCCAGCTCGGATATGCAGTAGACATAAATCACATCAGCCAGATCTTTCTCTGTAAGAGGGGGACAGCCTCTTTTCAGACTGGTAGGGTGACAGGGGGAATTGCTCAGTGCTGAGAATTGCTCAGCAATGGGCTAAAAGATCGGGGGGACTTACCCCTTTGTAGTAGAACACAGATTTAGCTGCACTGTGAGATTTTGGGCTTTGGCTTTTCCCCGTTGGTGTTAAAAGTGGCAGGGCAGGGATGATATGGGTGCCAATGTGGAGAACAATATGGCACTGGGGGCCAGACATCTTCAGGGCTTGCTGGTGTTCTCCTCTGCCTTCCTACCCCAGCAGTGTGTTCCAGATGAGCATGGTGACCTTGGAGCTTGATTCACTGGTGCCTGTCACCAACCAAAATGACCTCAGAGATCATTTCCCACTGCAGGATGCTTTCTTGGACTGTAGGGCTGGAGTTGGACAGGAAGCCAGCAAGTTATTTGGCATCTTGAGCTTTGGACAGGCAAGTATGAGGCTGGTAGGGCTGCTTCTGGGAAAGCTGTGTTCTTTAGCAAGGGACATCGCTGGAGAAGAAGCCAGCCAGGAGTAGGCCAGCAACACTGTGGTGTGTTCAAGGCAAAGAAAACCTCCCAGCTGTTTTCTGTGCAGGTATCTAGACCCTTTGTTCACCTGATGGGTCAAATCTGTGGATCATCAATGGCCACAGTTGAATGGAGCCATGATGCACAAGCTTGGTTTGGTGATCCTGAGTTGGTGTGTAAGGGTTTGGGCTGACATGAACACTTCTTCCATCCAATGCACAGTCCCTAGCCAGTGGCCACTAGCCAGCCCACCAGGACCTGGGTCAGGCCCTGAGCACCACTGTTACTGGAGGAGCAGAAGAATTTGGGGTGGGATTTGACCCGGCAGGTATGGGAAGGGGTGGGAGACAGGGGTGTTGGTGATGTGCTCTCTCCACATGGCTCCTCAATGGTGGTCTCTCATGGCACAAGCCTACTTCTCAGCTCCAGCATGTGGACTTTGCGCTCATCATACCTGCAGGCATGCTTATGCACATCACTTCCAGCCCCTGCAAATGCTTGCATCTCTCTTCTCCTCAGGCCCACAATGGTTCCCCCAGCTGGCTGCTTCCCATGCACGTCCCTCATCCTCTGTCTTGCCTACCTGATAAATCTCATCCTCTTCCAACTGATCCTCCATCTTCATCCCTAACCCACACCCTGTCCTCCTGCAAACCCTTGGCCCTTCACAGCCCCCCCCCACCTTTGCTTACCCCACATGCTTTCCTTGGAAGGGCTAAAATAAGCTCTACCTGGAGTGTGTTCAAAGGCTAATGTACATCCTCCCTTAATTATTGATTTGTTTATTGCAGACACTTTGGCAGGACATTTGCCACAGCTCACACACCAGGCTCCTGCCTTCGGTTCCTCTTGCAGCTCATGGAGGCTGAGGGCAGTGTTAGAGGGGCGACTTGGGGACCACCTTGCCCTGGCTTGAGGGCGACACTCCTCCATCCCCACAAGACAACCTGTGTGCCCCAGGGTCTCCCAGGTTAACCCCCGTTAGACCAGCCCTGTGGGAATGGCAAAGGGCTTTCCTGCAGAGCCAACACCAGAGCTCCCCTCCATGCCCCCCTTTCTTCCCAGGTGAGCAGAACTTGTGGTAGCTGTTTCTCATAGCAAGGCCCCCTCCTGTAAGGTGGTATCAACTCCCAGCATGTGTCTAGGAAGTCTGGCACAAAGGATCAAAACACAATTATGCCATTGAGCCCCAGCTGCTGTCATCCCTGAGTGGGGAGAGATTAGATGCTGTGCATTAGTGGGATTGTTAACGACTCTGCAAAACCCTTGTTGAGAAAGAAGCGTGGCAGTGCCCGGAGAGGAGAGCTCAGAGGCATGGTCCTGCTACCGGGGCTGCTGTCAGCATGCCACCCTATGCTCCGGGAGCCCCAGCTTTCAGCTGACGCCAGAGAGGTGTCAAAGTAGGGAAACACAGATGCCACCCACTGCTGAGGGGGAGCATCCTGTATTAGCTTGCTTTTCTCCAGAGCAGGGTGAGGTGGCTGGGTCAGAGAATTTTGGGGTCCTGCTTTCTCAGCCCAGGGCTCCTGGCTAAGCCACCCATTGCAGGTTGTGGTTCTTTTGGGTTCGGCATGGTCACTTCTTCCTGCATGGTGAGTTGAGGGTGGGACTGGCTGTCTCACTTGCACCCATCACAGGATGTGGAGATGTCTTAAGTAATTCAGAGTTGTGTGCTTCCCCTGATGGACCAGGAAACCATTTCCAGGAGCTGTTGACTCAACTCATCCTTGGGATGAGAGAGGTAGAAGAGATTTTTGAAATGGTACCCTTTTGGGGCCGCAGCCATGTCCCCAGTCAGCTCTGGGGGCTGTGAGTCCCTCATCGCCCTGACACTTGGGAAGCACCTTAGATGCACGTGATGCTGAGATGGGGCTATATGTCCTTTCTACATCAGAGTCCCAACACCCAGGCAAAATCTGCCTTCGCTGCCTTGCTGTAGATAACAGCTACACTTCACCAGATCTGTCTGGGAGAGCAGCACCCTACAAAAAGATTTCGGTAAATCATTTTATAAAGAGTTTGTTATATTAGTTTTTTAGCTGTTTAACCCTGCTCCGGCACCTCTCCCCAAAATCAGTGGAGCCCCCAAGAAGTAAGATCAGTGAAAGAAATGGAGGCATAAACAGGCTGGGGAGCTTTTTCTAAACCAATTTAGTTTCCTTGCAAGGGTGGCTGGGGTTTGCGGAGCGTGTTTCTGTGCACGTGTGCAAGCAAGAGCCCGGGGCGAGGAGGAATTGATTCTCCAGTGAGCTGTGATTCAACCTGGAGGCTTGGTAGAGGCCCAAGATGAGCATTGTTACCTCTCTGATGAGGCGTGTGTCATGGCTACTCTTCCTTTCACACAATTTCCCTCCCAGCATCTCAGTGTCAGCCTGAGTTTCTGCAAACCACGCGGCGATGCAGGCAGGGTGCTGCCACGGGCGCGGGTGCCTGGCTGGAGGACAGGGACACTCAGATGTTGTGCTGCGATGCAAGAAAACAGGGCTTGCCACGGACGTAGACCTTCCTTTTGTTCTTACAGGCATGCTTGAAAATAAACTGAAGGCTGGAGGGGTTTTGGACTCATTTTGATTATTTTCAAAATCTAAAGCAATTTTTCTTACACCAAGGTCCTGCATTGAGGGATATTCCAGGCTCTCTCTGACCCCCCTGCAGTCCTACATGCTCCACTTATGCATTCAGAGACTGAACTAGGAGCATGGGATTTTTGAAAGCACAGGCTTGATTTGGGGAAAATCATAGGGAAGCACAATGTAGACCTCTACTCCTTTGTTCTGGCAAGGGTTGTGTCCGTGTCTGCGTTGCCTGATGGCTGACAGCGGGAATTTCCTGACTTGTGCCCACGACGGAGAAGCTTTGAGCACGTGAAACGCCCTGAGATATGTGCAGATGGCAAGGCATCACAGGAACAATGCCGGGACTATAATTCCCGTTATCTGCCTGCAGCACGGCTGTCTGGAGGGTGTCCTGGGACTCCTTTGCAGTCCCCTCCCCAGCTCCTCTCCCGGCAGCTGCCCTCGGGCTTTGCAGCCTCTCCTCTGTCAGAGCTTCTCCGCCCGGCTCTAAGGATTGCTCCTCTTTCCTCTCGGTGAGAGATGGACCAGCTCTGCGCAGGGCATCGCTGGCAGATCACAGCGCTGTCTGGATTTCTGGATGGTGGCTATCATCTGCTCCACATTATTCTCCTTCATATTCCTTGGGCTTTCAAAGACCTTCATTTCAGTCTTTTTTTTTTCTTTTTAAATCACTGCAGACATCCTCCCTGGACCATCTCTTGGACATTACAGCCATGACCAGACCTTTTCCCGGGCTAGACACCTCAATTCAGGAGCTGCCTGGGTGGGAGACCAGCTCAGGTCATAGCAATGAATGCAAGCACAGCAATATTTGTTACCTTCATGACAGGCCTGTTTCTTTAGACCTCTCTTGGATATGTTTTCTCCTGAATTTTTTGTTCCTGTTTATCTGAGCAAACAGTTCCTGGTTAACTGCTTTTCCCTACACTTTCTTAACAGCCTCGGAGAGTTTATTAACAGGACATCTGCTGGAGTGGCTTCATCCTGCCCTGGTCCCCACATGCCCAAAGCATCACCAAGGACAATCCAAGGTTGGAGTCTCCTACCACTGGCTGCTCTCCACCCCCCTCCCCCAGCTGAGAACTTCACCTTTCATCACATGGCTGTCGCTGCCCAAATGCGATTGCCCCACGTGCCTGCCCCTGCCCCTCTCCCTGCAGGTTCCCTGGGCCAGGCTGACCCATGTGCAGGATGTGACCTTCCCTACTACAAAGGAACTTGCAACTCCTCTTGCCAAGCACTTCAGAAGCAATACGGACATCAGGTCAAAAGCTGCTTCCAAGCTCATCCCAGGGTGGCTGGAACGAGGAGCTCTGCTTCAGGGAGCAAAACTTTTGATGCTTGTACGCCTGCATGGCTCAGGCGAGAGGCAAACGCCTCTTGGTTCTGCAGGGGCTGATATTTTCATCCTGCTGCCCGTGCCAGTGATGCCATGGGGGATGCTGTGCCCCTAACCCAGCCCTGACCCCCTCCCTGAAAGCTGGCAGCAGCTCCCAGGCATTTACTCTGCAAGCTGGACCCTCTCCAAAATTGCACTTCTTGGGGTTTCTCTGTGAAGGGGCGCGTCAACCTGCAGCCAGATTCCCAATGCAGGGGATGAAACCCTTCTCCCTGCCCCTCCCGTCAGACCTCACACCCCGTGCTGCTGCTGGGCATCGCTGCTCTGCCCGCCCCGGGGCTGGCTGCCTTTCAGGGGTGTGCAAAGTGGTCCTGCTGTAGGCAGATCTGCCGACCCTGCTGGATGAGAGGGGGGCTAGAAAAATGTCAGCTCATCATTTTCAGTGAGCGGCGAGTGCTGTTCTGGTAATAGGGAGCGGGGCGGTGCATGCCTCAGTGCGGGCCTGCCGGATCGATACGGAGATCAGAGGCAGGAGTGGACGTCGGCGCTTATGATGACTGAGCAGATATTGGACCACAGATCTCTTTCTGGTCATGCCCCAAAGGGCTGTGGTGTTTGCTGGCCCGGGGAGGCAAGCGGTGCATTGGGAGCCTTTAACTGGGACGTGGGGTGGCAGGACAGAAGATTGTCCCTGAGGGACGGCCAGCCCTAGCGTGCGATGCTAAAGGCAGCCGTGTAGGTGGGAAGCGCAGAAATGCAAACAAAAGGGCTGCCTTCACCTCTGCCTGTGGCCAGAAGCCCCCTGGGCACCTCCCAGTCCTGCTCCTTCTGCTGGGCTGGGTGTTTTGGTAGCAACCCGTGTCCCCATGCAGAGGGCTGCTGGGATGGGGGAAATGGGGACCTCTCTGCAGGGGAACTGGGGTTTAGTCTCAACCGAGTGCATCCTGTGGAATTTCTAGAGGCTTTCAGAGGCCAGAGGGAAGCCAGCCCCCGAGCCCCTGTGGGGCAGAGCTCTCGCAGGAGGCACTGATTTCATCCTTCATGGAGATGCTTCTTGAAAGAGCAATTTGCCAGCATCCCTCAGAGCAATAATGGCAAGGCCTCTGCTCGAGATACCATCTCTGCGCTCTGACAGCCCCATCACTCATGCCCTGCTCCTGCCTCCCCCTTCCACGGGGACAGGAGTGAGGGATGGAGGCAGGGATGGTGCCTTCCTGCCACTGGCAGCTCCCAAATACTCCCGTCTCCTTTTGGGTCTGTGTGTGCAAAAGGTAGCACTGCCCTCACTGATCATCATCTTGCATCTGTCTGTGGACCGGTGAGTGGTGGTGGGTTCAAGTGGGGGAAGCAGGACCAGGGGCTGCCCAGCTCTGGTGCAGGGTGAAGGTGGGTGGCCTGTCTGCTCTCTGCGGCAGGGCCTTTGCTGTTGCTGCAGTCTCTTCTGCCAGCGAACTCACCAGTCCCTCTGGCAGCCTGCAATGGGGAGGATGAACAGCCCCCCGGTTTCTTTCTTTTCCTGCCTACCTTCCGCCTGCCCTCCCGGCACCCAGCTGGGTGCTCCCACTCCTCCCGTTCCCCTGCTTTGCCCGGACACAATTCCTCTGCGAGTGGTGGCTTTATCTATTAGTGGCAGAGAAAGCCATGGCTTGGCACGAAACCTCCTCATCATCTGCTGGCTCTGGGTGGCAGAACAGGCTGTGCACGTTGTGGGGACGGGTGGGCTCCTGCATCCCCCCCGAGCTGGGACAGCTGGGCTGGGGCATCCCCAACTTTTTGTGGGTTAAACCTCATCTTTGCAAGGAGAGCCCTGTGCCCCTGAACGTGTCCCCACCCTGTGACTGGCCCTGCAGTGACACACCAGGGCAGCCTGATGGCCTCACACTGGTTTCACACGTGATGGTGTGATCGATGTTGTGTCACGAGAAGGCTGTGACCAACCTCCGGTAGAAAGGAAGCCTCAGTCTTGCCCTGGGGCACTGGGTTTGCAAGTAGTGTGACATCCCTGTGCCCTGTGTTGCTGAGGGATGAACCCACGTGCTGGCTGAGCATCGCAGGGTGCCCGGTGTTCCCCAGGGGCAGGGACACGTGGCATAGTGCCCTCCATCAGTGTCTTCTCCAGTCAGGTCACAGTGCTGAGCCACAAGAACGGCATCACTCTGACATGGGTGGGGAAACTGAGGCAGGGAGTAAAAAATATGCCTGGGTGTTCTCCTCTCTGGTACCTTCACAGCTGCGATCTCCATACAGGTTCCTGAGGATGGGAGCTGTATCTCATGGGGGCGGGGGACACACCAGGCCCCCCCCTGCTCATCTTCCTTGCAGTGCCAGGCACTTCAGTGACCTCTTTGGATCCAGGTGTTTCACTTCAGTAATTTGAAAGCAGGTGGAGCTCAGGGAGAAACCAGCTCTCCTACCTCGGTATTTATTCACTAGATGAGTGCTCCTGCTTCCCCTGGGGACTCCTGGCAGTGGGAGCCCCGGTGAAGCTGCTTGGCACCCCAGAAACCCCCCCTTGGGAGTACGACTGGTGCCCTGGTGTGTGCAGCCTCTTGTACATCACTGCTGCTCCCAGGGCCTGCGATGTGGCTGTGCAGCAATGGGGGTGAGGAGTTACCCAAGCTTGAGCCCTGCTCGTGCCCCTCTGGGACGGGCTCCCCATGAGTGTAGCTGTGGGCAGGCTGCTCCCTGCCTAGGGGTACGGGTGCACGAATTGTGCTTGCAAATCCTCCCTGCAGCTGATTTTTCTTCTTTTCCCCTTTTTTACTCCCAAATCCTATTGCCCCCTTTGGACTAGGATGGTTCAGGGTGCAGAGCAGAGCCTGGAGACGTTGGTCCAGCCTGTGCCTCTGTCTCTCCTCCCTGTGCAAAGCCCCGTGCCTGGCAGAAGCAGACCCTTGAAATACTTGGGAGTCCTACACCTGTAATTCCTCCCTTCACCCGTGCTCCTGCTTGCAGCACTGTCCCTTTATCACTGTGTCTCTGTGCAGAGGAGCAGAGACATGAAACTATTGGGGGGGG
>Ga0065711_1032547_pt1 | contig 27132 bp, 29 predicted proteins | sample Hoacrofraction12_FD_59098 | JGI IMG/M metagenome (GOLD analysis project Ga0065711, IMG submission 59098) | Hoatzin crop microbial communities from Cojedes, Venezuela - Epithelial fraction 12 v2 (version 2) | ecosystem: Host-associated > Birds > Digestive system > Esophagus > Crop | place... | reverse complement strand
CGGGCCCGGCCGCACCGCGGCCTCCCCCGGCCTGCGCCCTCGCCGGGCCGCGGCGTCCCCGGGCGGCAGGAGCTACGGGAGCAGCGGGGTGTCCCGCCGTGCCCGTAGCCCTGCCCGCCTCTCCGACAGCAAACAGACCTCGCCCCGCCGCGGGGCGACCTGCGCTCGCCTCACCCCGCCCGTCAGCCATCTTGCAGCCGCCTGGAGGGCCGGCACACGGGTGGAACAACGGGACGAGCGAAAATGGGGGGGAAAATAGTAAATCTGGCATTCCATTCAAAGTCAAGACCCAGCCGGTGGTGGTCGGTTGGGTCACTGTGCTGTGCCGCCCGCTGCCCCGCTGGAAAGCCCCCAGGCCACAGGCAGGCATCACTGTTGGTTTTAATGGGCTCCGTCGTGATTTCAGAAGCATAACAGGCCCTGAGCCTTTCTACAAAAACACCCACAGAGACCGTTTCAGTGAGCTTTGGAAACGAAGCAAGAAGGTCAGGGAGGACAGCAGCAGCCAGGCAGCTCTCTGCGCCCCTTGGGATGACGCCTACGAGTGTGACACCACCAAGGAAAGAGGGAAAGATCTCCAGGGGAATGCATCCATAAGGGCACCCTCACTGCTCCCGGGCGCCAGGCACTGCGCTGGAACCGACGCAGCAAGCGTGGCGTTACCAGCGCTGCACCAACGGCTCACAGGAGTGAGCCCAGGCAATGAGTCCGAGACTGTCAGAGAAGAGCAGCTACATGGGCGGTAGAGCATGTCAGGCTAAGCAGGACATTGTGTATGCGGGAGAAGCAACAATTGCATGGAGTCACGATGAACAGCCCAGAAACATCAGTTGTGAACGCACCTGGAAACGAGAGGAGCTTGTTATCACAGTCTGGGACCTGTAACCCGAGGTGAGCAAACCAGAGGTCACTGAAGCACCAGAAGCCAATGCTGATGAGTTGGATGTCGGTGAAAAAGGGAGCAGCTTGTGCACTTTTCAACCTGGGCTGGGCAAAGCATGAAAAGATACAGCACAGGAGGTGACAAAGCTCACTCCAGAGAAGTGGTTCCCAACCAAGGAAGGAGGCTTGTGCACCACAGCCATTTTTTTGGTGTGTATTGGATGGGCATCCTTCACAGAAGCAAAACGCAGCTCCCTGCTGTGGGCAGGTGGCTGCTGGCATAGTCTGTCCAAGCCCACAGCCTTGTCTCCACCATGGCCTTGGGAAGGTGCTGGCGGACACTGATGTGGGGCTCATCCAGTTTGGGGAACAGGGAAACAGAACGCGGGAGAGCTGCGGTCACCCTTTCCCACTCCCCAGCTGCGAACCTCCCTCCCACCTCCTTCCTTGGTGGTGGCACATCTGCACTCTGCCCTGTTTTTGCACAGGCTTTGGTGGGTTTCACTGCACTGTACCGATTCAGACAAAAATGGAATGGAGCTTGGCATGGACTGAGAGGAGTAGATGTTACCGTTTATCATAACGCGCCATCCCATAGATGAGCTGGTAGGGCAGTACTGTCCCCTGGCAAAGAAAAGGTTAATGCTGTCTGGCTTTGCACTGAGTTTGAAGAGGACTGGAATCCCCCATTTTTGTTTTTGGTTCTGCTGCATAAAAACAACTGCTCTTTGTAATCTGCACTGTGCAAAGGACCCATTTCTTCTGGCAGCCTTTAAGAGAAGTGATAAAAAAAAACAGAGGAAGAAAGTTTGCATTCAGCGAGCGCCAGGTTGTCAAGGTTTCCTCTGCTCTCAGACATGAATTTCTTCTTCTGACAGACACAAAAGAGATTTAAAACAGTTTGGTAGAAAGTGGAGCTTCAAAAGCTGCAATGTCTGCATCTGATACAAGGTGAAGAGCAGAGCTCAGGAACTCCTGTATGAGGCAACATCATTGTCATCACGGCACACATGGGAGCATTGTACCAGGTTTGTGCTCAGCTTGTCACAAAGCTCCCACTGCACGGGTCTCAAAATCCTGCTTTGCTTTCAGCTGGCTGCCAGAGAGGCCGTGGGCTGGTTTAGCGCTGCCAAGGACGTGGGTCAAGTTCAATCTGCTGGCAGAGAAAGAGGCTTTCACGAGGTCGTGTTTTTCAGCTTCCTTCCCCATTTGCGTTGCTTTCAGTTTTAATAAATGGCGGAGTACAAGTGAAATCCCCAAGTGCCAGATAAGTGTGGGTATTAAACCAACGCTTAAAAAAGCCAAACTGGAAGAGCTTGGTCACTGCTCCCTTGGCCCGGTGGCCATCCTGGACATGATTAGTAGAGCGCTGGCAGATGATTTAACTGATAAAGATTGAAGAGGCAGTAACATATAATTAGCACCAGCAAACATCGTTTTGTGGAAAAATCAATCTCAGCCAAGCCTGATCTCGTTCTCCATTGGGACCACAGGATGGGTTGCCAAAGGTAACTGCAGAGAGGTGATAGGGCAGGCATCCAGCATCCGACTGGTGAAAGTACAGCCAAGCGGTTTGAATAAAATGAACAGATTGACAGCTGGCTGTCGGCTTGGATGACGGGAATCACCTAGAAACCACTGTCTGGTTTCATTTTCTGTGCAGACATGTTACAGAAGTGAGAGGGGATGTGGATGCAGCCGGCGAGGGAAGGGGGTGCAGGAAGGGGACAGCTCTACCCTGAGCCCGGCTCTGTTGTCCCCGAGAGCTAAGGCTGCGAGACCACACAGGTGAACCAGCATACATGGTCTGTCTGTCCCCTGTGGCCATCGCCCCTCGGAAGGAGGCTGCAGACTTAGTAGCTGTTTGATTCAAATGCCTAACAAATAGCGGGAGGAAGGTCCCTTATGCTCAAGGCACACAAGTGTTCCTCGATTCCTACCAGCAAACTCTCCTGCCACTTTTCTCTAGCAAAAGCAGGGAAATCAAGGCTCAGCTATGTTAGTCTCTGAAAAAAAAAACAAGCAAAAAACTTCCAGGCTTCAATCATTGATCATCAAGAAGCCAAAAAGGCATAAAAGCAGAGTCTTCTTCCCCCTGTAAGTGACTTTTAGAGCCGCAAAGTTGACCCTGGAGTACTAACAGATAATGTGTCATGAGCTGGCTTGCAAAATGGCCCTGCAGGGCTGGCAACCTCCAGCATCTCACCATGCCTAGCACCCATAGGGATCCGGCCTCAGGGCTACCTGACACCCAGCAGCCCCCCTTCCTGCATGCCTGTCCGCAGTGTGCCCCACAGCAGCAGTGCTGGCTCCCGTGCTCAGCACAGAGCATGCAAGGGAAAGCAGTCTAATGCCTTGCATGCTTATCTCCTGGATAAAACATCAAGGCACTTCTGTTTATTGAGTGCCGAGGAATGGTGAGATCAGCCTCCAGATCCCACACTGGGCACAGCTGCTGGCAGTGAGCCCGCAGCTGCAGCTGCCTATTGCCACAGGAGCCTTTTGGCAGTGATTACCCCCTCATCCTAGGGAGAAACTGCCCCACAGCATCCCACCGTCTGCGTCTGCATCTGCCCCGGCGCAGAGGTGGCACCAGATTTATGGGGAGTTGCAGTATAGGGAGCATCACTCTCTTTCCCTGGGGTGTGCAGCCAAGCAATGCCAAATGGTGCCATTTGCTCCAGGATTTTACAGCATTCCTCACTCTCCACAGCTTGTTTGTTCATTTGCCCTTCCAGCACCAGCAAACAACTAAGGGAAATCTGCAGCAGCATTAACCCTCTTTGCTGTTTCTCAGGGGCAGAAAGGTGAGAGGGCTCCATGCCGCCTGGCTGGAGGGTGAAGTGGACACCGAGGACACTGCCATCCTGCTGCAGGTGAAAATGAAACAGCCTGACCCACAGGGAGAGTCACAGCTTCTCAGGCTTGCTGCTTCACCAAGATCGGCCGCCAGCTCCTCCAGGGCCAGGTTATTTTGGGACCCCAAAAAGCTGATGGATCCATTTGTGACTGCCTCTGCCCTCCAGCCATCGTTGATGCACAGTAGTTGTCACAAAATAGCCTGTTTAAGCAGCAGGATCTCTTCCCTGGCTGGGCTGCGACCAAATCATCTGTTGTAAGGGATATATGAGGGGGAGATACTGTTTTCTTGCTCCTCTCAGTGCACCAGGATGAAAGCCTTGCCGGGATTGTCACTCAGCCTGATGCTCCTGCAGCACATGAAGGATGTGCCAGGCCCCATGAGCCAGTAACCTGCAGTCTTGGGAGGGAGCAGCTACAACCAGCGTCACAACCTGTGCTTGTTCTCAGCTCTGGTCTTGGGGAGAAGCTAAAAATCACAAGGATTTGCTTTTTCTCCAGCCCAGAGGGAAGAGAACAGAAAACATTTGTCCCCCCCCCAAGCCATTGCTGCTTCCAGGGGAGTGAAATCCTCTGAGGACTGGGCTGAAGAAGCACCAAGGCAAAGGTTCATACCTAAGCTCATGTCCTCTCCTGGCTATCCTGTTACCACCTCCCTCGGCCAGCGCTTCTGTCCTACTTCTCACTGTAATCTAAAGCTTCTCTTCATCAGCCCAACAAAGAATAATTAGAAGCCTAACCACCCAGGTTCATCAACCAGGTCCCTTCTTCATAGGGTGGGGAGGCATCAGCATCTCCATAGGGACTGCAGCCACCACCTGCATGACACCTACTCTCTCCTGGGCATGCAGCTTTGCTGTTTCTAAAGCTGGTGATGCTAAACACCCCCAGAAGACCAGGTAGGTCTGGCCCGTGGCAAAGACCTGGCAGAGCCAGCGTGGCTGGGAAATATCTGGGGTTACTCAGCTCACTGTGTATTGCCACCTCCTGTTCATACCCAAAGCTTTGAGCTCTTGGTGCTGCCTTGGAGCCATTCCACGGGTGGACCTGCAGCACACTGGTACCTTTTTTTATCAGGAAAAAAGTTTTCTGCATTAGGAAGGAAGAAAACTCAAAAATTTCTCAAGCTATTTGTGTTTTTCTTAGAAATACCAAGGTTTACCCTTGCTGGTTCAAGCAGAGGGCTGACAGGGTGGTGAAAGCCTGGAAACTTATGGCAGCTTGAGCAACTAAAAGATGAGGAATAATAGCTTGGTGTTTTCCTAAATCAATCACTAAATGTCTGCAGACAGCATTCCTCAAGCTCTCATGTCCTGTTAGCTAAATCAGACCTGCTCAACTTCTCCGTGATGTGTGAGGCTGTCCTGTATCCCCTGTGACCGACCCATATTCCCTGGTGGCCTCCTGTGACCCAGCATCTGATGGCCACACAGGGCCTGCCCCAAGATGTGGCTCCACCTGGTGACCCAGCACATGGGACTTTGTGTACCCAGCTAGGAGATGCTGGAGATACCTCCAGCTGCAGCTCTCTGCTAAGACACAGTGAAAACAAGGCAGAGTGGATGCTTTCAAGCTTAACTTGTCCAGGGTGGAACTCCCATCTTTTCCTTTGGGCAGTGCTATCTGGTTTGTTATGGGTCACCACTGAAATTCTCAATCTAGGAGCAAAGCTCGGCCACGTGGTTCCAAGGAGGGGTTAAGCAACAGCTGCTTCCGACCCATGCAAGCATGGTCTCCCTTTATCCACAGTGCAGCTTCAGCAGAAGCAAGACTTGCAACCATACTGCCTTTCCAGAGACAGCAAGTAGAGATGTCTGATCTGCCTCCTCTGCCTGCTTTGTTTCTCCACATATTCTCTTGCTGCTGTCATATTCATCTCCTGCCTGAGAAAGGAAGCCCCAGTCTCTCACTCCTTCCATGGGGGAATGCATTCAGCTTTCCATATTTGTTTGCTTTTTAGAGGATCTTTTTCCCACTGATTTAACCAATTACTTTCTGAACACAACATTTATGTTTGGCCTCAAACATCTCACAGCAATGAGTCAGATCTATGCACAGTGAGGGAAAAAGTACCTCCTTTTGCTCATTTGCAGGTAATGTTGGATTATTTCATTTGGTGCCACCTAGTTGAGAAACAGTGGATGGCAACCATCTATTCACAGGCTTCATGCTTTCCCAGAAGATGCAATACTCTGCTGTAAAAAAGTATTAAAAATCTTCTGTAGTGTTCATCTCTGAGCATTCTTCCTGCCCCTTGCACATTTTCCAGTTCCATTATATCCTGTCTGGAAAAGACACGAACTGCACTGATGTTCAATGAGCAAACCAAGTGGAAGGATCTTAGTCCCAGCCTCCCAAAGCAACTTTCTACATGGGTTCACCCTACAGACCTACTGTGAGGCAGGAAGGGTAAAGGCTACATTTTCAGTTGTCATGGTGCCTATCTGGTTTCTACATTTCCCAGTCACTGAGTTCCTTCAAGGTAACTGCCAACTGGAAGAAGCATCAAACTTTCCCCATGGATTTTCAAGCCACACGGACTTACAGAAAAATAGTGCTTTAAGAGCATACAGTTTCTTTCTGTGAAATTCAGGAAATGGACACACACTGACTTGTAGCAACGGCTGTTTTCTTCATTTTAACAACATAGAACTGATAAGCATGGTGGGCTCACTTCGAGGCAGCCCTGGGCTGGGGCTCTGATGCACCAGTGTCTGAAAACCTGTCCCACAGCTTTGCTAGTGAAAGCTACTCTTGGCTTTAAAGGCTGAAAACATGCTGTGATCCTCCTTTTGGGCGAAAACAGTGAATTTAAGGACCATCAGATTTCCTTTCCCTTTCAAAAGCAACAGTAGCATGAGACTGTCGAGTATGGACACTGTAGGGTACCGAACAGCAGGAAATCTTATCAACTGGCAGGGTGTCTTCCAATGCTCCCTCAGATTTGTATCAAGCTCAATAGATACATTCATGGCTGAACCATCCAGTCCTCAACGCACCACAGGTATCTCCTTTGCCTTATCAGAGCAATCCTATGGATATGTTGAATTTTACAGTATTGTTGTCTGGCCACAGTAAACAGACTAACTGAACACAGCCCCTGTGGGCTCCCTCCCATCTTCTTATTTCCTTCAGGTTTTTTACTGGGAATTACAGAGCACTTTATTGCCAGGATAATGTAAACAGTTTAACCCCCTGCAGGGTATGGTCAGGCTTTGCCTTGTGTTTTTTATAGAATTAATAAACTGTTTTGAGCTTTCCCTGAGCTTTCATTTCTCAGCAATTTCTTTTATTAATCTTTGCAGGGGCCAGCAGCATCTTACCTGAATCTGTCTCCTGGCAGCTAGAAGACTGTCATGGTTAGCAGAACCTGGAAGTGGAGGGTAGTATGTGGGAAACACACTCTTCACCTCCCAGGGCCCCTTGGTCATTCTGCAAGTTAATGAAGTAGAAAAGGGTTTAATTATGAGAGCTAAAGAGGTATGGATGTTACAGTCAAAAGAGGAGGAGAAAAAATGTTCCCACTCCGAAAAATTTCTCTCTTTATTTTTATAATTTTTTTGTAAGGAGGCTTTTCCTGCTTGAAATTTGAGGCAATTTTGGATGCATCAGGATTGCGCACAGTGAAAACCCCAAAATCTACCAGACCATCAGTAGGACACTGTAAGGTGGCTAATAGGCACCAGGAAAAGCCAGATAGCTGGAAAGGGAAAGAGACTACTCCAGCATCTGATGAATTCATGAAAGAAGCCAGAAAGGAAAGCAATCTTTTGATTCAAAAGATAAATGCCACACTAGGTTTTTTTTGCTGCTTCAACCATCTACTGCAACTGTAATCAGCATTTACTGGCCATAGCAACTACAGGCTTATGAAGGAGTTACTGCACCTCAAAGAGATTATTGATGAAGGTAACACACCTGAAATTAACCTGCTTTCCGTTGACTCTCATCCAGCTCAAATATTTGCTGCCAAATCAGCTGAAGGAAAGAGCAGTCAGAAGGTTGCTCTGATTTCACGCCAGCACCTCTATACCCTCAGCTGGGTGCTTGCTTTGGTGTCACTGCAAGGAGAAAACCAGACACCAGCGACGCAGCCCAGCCCAGCAGCTGCCACTCAGCAGCAAAAGACTGGAGATAACAATACTTGTCTGGGGTGGTTACTTTACTTTCCTTAAATTACTGACACAAATCCTGAAGAGCTTTTCTACTGATGATACTGTCTAGGGTTTGGTATCTCCTGTCGCCTGGCCTGGTTGTAGTCCACACCTAGAGTAACCTAAACACCTAGCACTAACCTCCCTCTCTCCTAGCCCGATCTATCTGTTATCTGGAAGAGCTGTAACTGTGCCAATGCCTGGATGAGCCCTCCACAGAGTCCAGCCTACTCAACCCTTCTTTTCTGCATTGCCTAACTCAGCTGTTGCCTGGCCATCACAAACAGAAAGCTAAGCGCAGCCTAGCTTCCTCCCGTTGTAGTTGTGGGTGCTACCTTATGCTACCTGTAGACTTCCTTAGCCTAGCTTTGCCTAGCCAAAAGCCTCCTGCACCTTCACCGGAGGCCAGGCTAAGCCTACGCACTGTCCCCTCTAGGCTAGACTTATTGCTTCCTAGACCTGCTCCACCTGAGCCCTAGTCATACACTCAGCTAGTGAAACCCATGCCCCGAACGTCGTGTTTCCCGGCTTAGCCCCACTGCAGCAAAGCCAGGCTACAGGGATACCATTAACTCAGCTGCAGCCTGTCTGGTGCTTCACAGCCAGCAGTCCCCAAATACAAGCTCTTTTCCCATTTCTGCACAGTATGGTCAAGCTCACCTGTGTCTTTCTGCCAGCAAGTTTAAAGGGACCTGGCTCTGTCTAACACCTCGAGGCGCTATGGATTAGCAGACAACGCTGTGAAACAGTGAAGTGCTTATTTTATTCCCAGTGAGAGCAATATGCCCAAATGCATGTCTCCAAAACTGAAGGAAAGAAAGAATACCTTGCTTGTATACATCAAAATTACAGACAAGAATGTATGACACAAACTACCAGAGAAAACATACATTCAGAAGAGAACTGCTGACTTGAACCCATCATGAGACTTGAGGGCCAGCATGGCCTAAGACATCAGACCTGAGGAACTCAAGTCTGCAAGTCCTTGTGCAGTGCTCTGGACTGGACACTAATCACTCTGTGGCCTGAGATGTTAGAATGGCCTTAAAAAAAAAAAAGGCAGAACGATTTTATGCCTCTTTCAATAGTACTGATGGCAGGTTTGAAACACAGCATCAGGGAAACCATTGACGATTCTTTATGGGGGAAGAAAACACCAGGATTTCTCAGACCTGTAGCTGCAGGTTGACTTTGGGTGTTGCAACGTGGCATTTTTATACTGACTTTTGTTTTTCAGACTAAGAACAGCCCTTTAAGTATTGCTTAGAGAGTGGGATATGCTGAATCCAAACCTGTCTTGAAAGAGTTGAATTTACACAGATGTCAGTTCAGCCTGTCAGGGTTGTTCAGCCTGGAGAAGAGAAGGCTCCAGGGAAACGTTATGGCAGCCTTCCAGTACCTGAAGGGGCCTATAAGAAAGCTGGAGAGGGACTGTTTACAAGGGCATGTAGTGACAGGACAAAGGGTAATGGCTTTAAACTGAAAGAGGGTATATTTACATTAGATATAACAAAGAAATTCTTTACTATGAGGGGACTGAGGCACTGGCACAGGTTGCCCAGAGAAGCTGTGGCTGCCCCCTCCCTGGCAGTGTTCAAGGCCAGTTTGGATGGGACTCTGAGGAACCTCCTCTAGCAGAAGGTGTCCCTGCCCATGGCACGGGGGTTGGAACTGGCTGATCTTTAAGCTCCCTTCCGATCCAAACTGTTCTATGATTCTATGACAGTAGTCTTTCAAAAAGCTTCCATGAAATTTCCCACTGTCATTAGTGGGTCATTGTGAGATGGGGAACAGGAAGAGAAGGGAGCCTCAGTAGTCAATGGCTAAGCAGTTAAAAAGCAATAAACACTTCCAACCTTACACAAGACTGGAAAACTGGGAAGTTAGCTCAGCACAGTTCATGCCAATCCCACAACAGTGCCTATTTCACAGCTGGTCAGACCAGTTTTTAAAATGCAAATTTCAGTCATGCTTTTCACCAGACTTCAAGAGGGGTCACACCTTCTCTTCTACGTAGGCGTATTTCACTGGGAGGATGTGCAGAATATCCCTCTGAAACTGCAAGGGAAATTTTACTTTCTCTTAGAGTCTCTCCCAGAACAGCAGGGTTATGGATTTTTAATTATCTGTAAAACAAAACTGGAACTCTATCAAAGACCAGCAGCATGTAGGTGTCATCTAAAAAGCCTGGCAGGTGCAGCAACCTAGGGACAATGTGAAATTTTATTTGTTCCAAAATTTGGTTTTTGGAGCAAAACCAAAAAACAAGAGCAATTTTACTAGAAATTACTTTCTTCTCTTTTACCCACGAATACTTAGGTGTTGTTTTGGGCTTGAGGGAACTGGAAGAGATTTGGCAGAAAACAGAAAACATTTTCATGGGGAACACAGTTCACATTTTCATGTGAGCAAAACACATTGTTAACAGAAATAGCTGAACAGTCCCCACTGCACCACAGGCCTTCAAAACACAAGTGCACCTCCACTTTCCCATCAAGCATTGGAGCACAAACCGACCCAAATGCTCACACCCAGTGTTTCCAGCAGAACACAGTTTCAGGAATAAGTTATAAATAAATTTGCATAACATGAGTATTAATTAATTAAAGGCTACTTTAGCCACTACTCAACTGACAGACACTTCAGTCTCTGAATTTCTCCATGTTTCTGAAATCTAAAGCTCACGGTCAAGAAGCGGAAGTACAGAAAAGGCTCACAAATGCACTCTGAACTGCCTGGGATTGGCAGAAGTGGCATGTGAATATAGACCCAAGAGAGTTCAGTCGTCCATTCACAACTAAATCAGCGTCCAGCTCCTTGGGAAGACATTGGCCCTTGAGGTGGGAGCAGCCCCAAGGCACTGTCACTGCAGGTGCGCAGAGGGACCCCATACGAAACCCAGTTCTCTCTGCTAGGTGCTACGTCATAGCTACTGCAGAGTCCTCAGTGCTGCTCTCCTGCTCCAAGCCCACCCGGCGGATGGACTCCCTGTATTTCTGCCGTCCCAGCTCAATGATGGTTTCGACCTCATCAGCGATGTCCTCACGGCCACTCTCTTTCATGGCTGCAATCAACTTGCTCACACAGTCAGGATCCTCTGAGTTTTGCTGTGCCCATGAGAAAAGCATGTCCAAGATCTGCTTATCAAGGTCCTCTCTGAAGAAAGGGTGAAGCACAGAAGTCACCAAGACGCTCTCCTGACTGGCAACCCAAACAAGGCTTACTTGAGTTGAGCCCATGACTGGAGCCCCAAAGAAGCCATCCAGACACACAAAGCATGCAGTGGACCTGCCTTTTCCCCACCCATTATACAGGAGTTGCAGTTCCTGAACTAAAATGTCTCTAAAAATCTTTTTCCTAATGGAAATATCAAACTAAAGCATTCTGCTTTTGAATGTAAATTCCCCACAGGAACAGTAGTTTGGTCATAACAAGTCTCACTCTCTGCTACTGCTCTGGCTTTTCAGTCAGACTGCACGTCCCATGACATACCACAAGCTCTTTTTGAATAAAGATGATATTCACAATTAATGCCATAGACCACTGCTCATTGTCAGAGATGGAGTCTGGCCAGGAATCCAGACCACAGAACAAAACAGGAATGCGACTCATCTGAACTACAAAGCTCATCAGGTTTGTTATTTCCCAATTTTGTTTTTCAAACATAAAGCTTTGTTTTATAACAGCAAGAGAAAATAATCAGTTTTCCATAAAAAGGTAATGTTTTGAGAAGAACCTTAGCCAACCCATCTTTTATCCAGTGAAACAATTCCAGTGGGAAAACTTTCAACCAGCCAAGCATTAATTTATACCATTACACTGCAGACAGATAGACAGAGATAGATATAATGCATCACTGTTGATCACTGTGTCTTGTCTTACCTGTTATTGTATCCTATGCGCTCAATCTGCTGATAGGTCAAGCCTAGGTTCAGGCCGACGGTCTGCCAGTCAGCTCCCACGCGCCTGGCAATGCTCAGCAGGTTTGCCTGTGTCAGGTAGCCAGTCTCGGCGTTGCCCAGGTTCAAGGGAGGGAAGGAGAAGCCATTCAGGGGACCAGGGTTCTCACCCCAGCGGGGTTTCAATCGCTGTGTCACACAGACGAGAGAGAGAGAACATGCTAAGCAAATTGTTCTTGCAGAGAACAGTGTCTGGCCATTCAGTCTCCACACTGAAATTTCCTTCCTCCTACTGCGGAGGAAGGAAGATCTTCAGGCTGAAGAGTTAGGCTGTAAGAAGCAAGGAGCACTCATGCTGGCAAACACCAGCAATGATCACCGCCTCTGAAAAATACAAAATCATAGCATTCATAGTCATAGATCACACTGGAAATTTCCTTTCTTGTCTTTCCAGAGCATTTTTCAATGAACCGGCCCCCAAAAGCATATTTGCCTCAGTGGTAAGAGAGCACTTAGTCTAGATTTGTAGTTGAGGCTGCATGTGTCAGAAAGGCATGTGAGATCATGGCACATGATCTAAAGGGAAGCATTCAGCCTACAAAAGTATTTTATTGTTTTAAGCTTCTCAAAAATCAATTCAATTCCATAAGCAAAAGTTTCATTTCTCACTGTAACATACAGCCTATCCCTTAAAGGCCTGAGGGTCACACCAGAATATTTATACTTAACGCCTGTATTCAAATCCAGCCTAACTACCTCATCCTAGACCTTTCTTTTTTCCTGCTGTGTGAGCTGTGTTACTAGGAAATTTATAAACAAAACAGACACTTCCCTTAAGTACAGTGAGCTTCCTCCTGTTCTACATCCCTCGTTCATTCAAAGGATTCACCCTCTCTGCCCACCCATCCAACAAGCCTGTGCTTGGCAGGAGAGATGGAGACCACTCCCAGGTATTCACGTTTCTCTGTTCAGAAGAGCTCACGGGCAGTGGGAAATCAACACCAATGACGTGGTTGGGCAGTTATTCATTGCATCCGTTCTCACAAAGGAAGACAATTAGCTGAGCAGGAAGGTCATGCTCTTACCCCATCTAGATTAATTTTTCTGTAGGAGACAAAACAACTCACAGGCAGTTTGATGGGCAGAGTAGCAAGCCAGAGGGAGTCTGGTCCTTTCCTCCTCCTGCTGGCATCCTCAGGGATGCTCTCGGGAACTGCCCCTCGGTAGAAAGAGACCTTGACAAAAAGAAAGTATCCAGTGAGGCTCACATTCAAGCACAGTGGCCAAGCCTGTTTGCATCATGCCTTTGCTGTCTGGGAAAGAATGAATTCAGTATTTCTCGCCTATCCTCAGTCCATAAATACGGCCTCCCAATTAAGTGCAACTGGGAGGAGCACTGAGGTTCTGCCATAAAGGCTGGACTCACGGCCAACACCCCAAAAGTTAATGGCAGGAATGTAAGTCACAGCGCTAAGTGATGAGTGATCCTTTCAGACTGCTCTTCTTGTTTATTCAGGGTTTAGTCAGTGAAATGCAAAGCCAAGGGAAACAGGAGAAAAAAAGAGTCACCATTGGTGCTCAGAGATTATCATGAGGAGCACTGTAAAAGCAATGATGATGGTGGAGGAAACAAAAAGTCAGTGTGACTGGTTGCTCACCTGGCCTTTTACAGCTTGCCCTTTCCTGTCTACAGGGGAGGTCACATAGATTTCCTTCATGTTCTTCAAGTGGGAGTAAAAAATAAACGAGAGACGTCCATCCACGCAGTCGGGACGATCTGTGCAGAGAAGCAGCAAACACTTGTGCAGAAAAGTGTGCAGCTTTTCAAGCCTGGCAACAGCCCATCACCCACTAGCAGCCTCCATGCTACTACCTACTCCTTCTACTCATGCCTGAAGGAATTGTAACCACCCCCTTCCTCGCTGGGTGACACGGGAAAGCAGTAAAAGAGAATGGCCAAAAGGTGGAGATCAAGTTCAAGAACGGAACGCAAGGCAAGGCAAGGCAAGACATTCAGACGTTGTCAAGTCCATCCTTGGCACCTCCCTCCCATCCTTGGTCCATTCTATCCCTTGGACGGTAGAAACAGCTGCAGAAGCATCCTGTAATGCACAAAAATAGGTCACCTACCTCTTCACCATTTCTGCAGTGGGTGCAGAAAGGGAAAAAAATATAATCAGGTACAACATTCAAATAGTAATTATCTAGAAATTAAGTTAGAGTCCAGCCTAAATCAGGAGAGAAGGACAGATTCTGGCCTCATCAACTCCACTGAAAGTGCACTTTATTCTTCATAGACTTGCGCTTAATTTACGCCAATGAAACTGAACTGTAGGTTCCGGTTTTGCAGAAAATTGCTCAGTTTGCAGCTGTAACAGGTCCAGACACACTGGGGCATAGAACATCATCATGAGTTTTGGTCCTGCACTCTCCTTCCTTCTCTTCTAATGGCTCCATTAGGGTGAATTCTTTGCTCTGGATTATTTCAGAAACACCTCCAAAAAAAATCTTTACATCTGTTCTCTCAGAAATGGGCAACATGAATTAGAGCACCATGGGCATTCCAGTGGGGTGTCGAAGATGCCAGGAAAAGGGCATAGCTGGCTGCAGAAGCAGATCAGTCATAACATAAACACACTTGGCTATTGCCCTCTGCAGACTACAACAGCATGAGAGGAAATTAAAGTCTGCAAACAGCACTTTCATAGGGAAAAGTAAACACAAAAGTTGGATGACCAGAGGATGTGATAAGTGCAATGTCCATGGGCTAGCTGCTGTGAGTAGTTCGCAAGCTGGAGACAGAAAGTAATGCCATGGAGGAGTATAGCTCTCAGCAGAAACATGCCTAGGGCTAGAGAAGCACAAGAGGTAGGAGCAGAAAGCAGCCCAGTACTACCATACCCATATCGATGCTGATGCCTCGCTCAAAAGCTGCAAAAAATTGTTCTCCCTCAAACATTTCCACCATGTCGGACGGCTCAGGCCCTCGATAGCGGTCCTGCAGCTTCTTCAGCACTGGGTCAACCTGACAAGGATGACAACACAGGACCTGTGTTTGGTCTGATGCACATCTGTCCTCTGACCCATGTCCCTATGCCCATGATGTTCCTCTCACTCACCTTCAACAGGGAAAGTCCATTTTACATGGATAGGATGTAAAAGAATGAACAAACACCCACCCCCTCCTATCCAAGGTACGTTCAGTACAGACAAAGAAGTGGTGCTCTGAGTTTTGTGGCTTCCCTATTTCTCTTCTCAGGTAAAGAGCAGAAAAGCCTATGAGGACTAACAAAACTGCCAATAAAAAAGCATTTTCAGCAATGTCTTTATCTTTTTAAGTGGTTAGTAACCTTCAAAGACAGGGAGGGATTTACTTGCTACCTTGTCCCCCTCACAGTATGCCACTACAAGACATTTTCTCAGTGTTGTGGTTTAACCCCAGCTGTCAACTAAGCACCCAACAGCCACTTGCTTACTCCCCCTCGGTGGGATGGGGGAGAGAATCAGAAGGGTACAAGTGAGAAAACTCATGGGTTGAGATAAAGACAATTTAATAGGTAAAGCAAAAGCCACGCACACAAGCAAAGCAAAACAAGGAATTCAGTCACTGCTTCCCATGGGCAGGCCGGTGTTCAGCCATCTCCAGGAGAGCAGGGCTCCGACACGCGTAACGGTTACTTGGGAAGACAAATGCCATCACTCCAAATGTCCCCCCTTCCTTCATCTCCCCCCTCCACTTTATATGCTGAGCATGACACCGTACGGCATGGAATATCCCTTTGGTCAGCTGGGGTCAGCTGTCCTGGCCATGTCCCCTCCCAGCTTCTTGTGCACCTCCAGCCTACTCACTGGTGGGGTGGTGTGAGGAGCAGAAAAGGCCCTGACTTTGTGTAAGCACTGCTCAGCAGTAACTAAGACATCCTGTGTTATCAGAGTTCTTCTCAAACTAAATCCAAAACACAGCACTATACCAGCTACTAGGAAGAAAATTAACTCCATCCTAGCCGGAACCAGGACACTTTGCAAAAAGCCACATACTACAACAGCACACAGCTGAGGACACCAGAAAGCTCATTTCGGCTTTGCAGCCTGTGATCACAGTCAGACCTGGGGTCTCAGAGGCAGTGCAAGAGCCAGGCTAGAGCTGTGGTGTCTCTTCCTCTTTCTATTTGTAACAGTAAACCTTCTTTCTCACCCCATGACCATTCCCAGCAGGAATACAGACACTCCTGAACCCTAATCTCATTGCCAGTGCAATTGCTGCCTCCTCCGGAAACAATTTTAGCCCAGAGCCTAAGAGACAAAGAATCCTTAAAGATGTTTATGCCCACAAGTCATTTCAATACAGGAGAACAAACAAAGAAAAAAACGAGCAACCAGATCAGAGGATTACGGAGAGAGTTGGATATGCAGCCCAGTTCTGGCAGTCTGACAAAATACCCCTCACCTCACTGAGCTGCGCTGTCTGTCAAGGTACATGCTCCACAAACACAGATGCACACTTACTTTGCTAACATCTGAAGCAACACTGCTGAGGGCCGATACCCCTACGGCAGAGGTGGCAGAAGAGAATGCATGAGTGCTTCCCATCTCCTTCTGTACAAAGTCAGCCAGATTAGCTCAAACTAATAGCATAACCTAACCTGATATTGCGTGGAAGCAGATTAAGAAGGGCTCATCTGTTCTGTTCCACCCCTTGAACAGTACAATGAACATCAGGAAGAGTACCATTTCTAACCACTCCAGCTGAAACCAAAGCAGTGCTTCTGCACACACTACTAGCCCATGTCAGACCAGTGACGTGTTAACTTTAATATCTTTGACTGAAGTTTAAGACAACATGTTTTGCCTCATGTTTGCTGGATGCTAAGAGCACACACATGGCCAGTTACTGTGGCTCAGGTGATTTTAGCAGCCCAGTCCTCAAGGTTAGCAGGGGGAGGAAACCACCACATGGCATCTACCGCTGCATAGAATGAGTTTTCCTTTTTCCCTCAGCTCCCGGTGAGCTGGTATCACACTACCAACACAGTGTGGTGACAGCACACCCCAGCCATGACCCTGGGGCAGTGAACAGGACCATTTGGTGCACTGCTGCCATTACATCCTACAAAGGGAGGCCCAGGAAGCCCAGGAGCAAGGCAATGCAACTCAGATCAGACCTTGTGCTTGGGGACACACTGTAGCAGGACTTGCTCGGGGTCCTTCTTCCTCTGCAGAGCAATGAAGTTCACCTGGTACATACGCAGCCGCTCATAGACTTTCTTGGCAATGCCTCCAATGTAGGTCTTGGTGGTGTACCACAGCCAGTACCTGGCAGACAAGGAATTAAGAAAAATGAGGGATCCTGCCTAGGAAGAGAAGCCGGTGTCACACCCACAGGACTGTAAAGTATGACGGGTAGAGACAAAGTGCTAAGCGGGGTCTGACTTGCAAAGGAAAAGGGAACAGGTAGGGTTAATGGCATGACCCCTGGACAGAGTGTGGGAAAAGCAAGGCAGAGGAATATCTCATCTTCTCCTCAGGACTAATCTTGCACTTACCAGGAGAAGTGAGTGACTTCAAACACTGCATAAAGATGGGTGAATTCCAGCACGACCTGATTGGTAATGTCATCCCAGGTTTGACCCTCCAGGTCACCGTGGAGAAGATGCAGTCTTGACCGATCCAAATTTAGCCCTAAATGCAACAACAGTCAAGAAATGCTATATACAGCAGAAGCTTTTACTCACAACTTTACAAACCTAGCCACAGTTTTGGGGGATTCACCTTTTAAGAGCACCACATTAAGGCTCATGGCCTTCTCTTCAGCATCCAGGACTGAACTTTGGTCAAAGAAAAGCAGCAATAAAAGGATGAGGCTACCCCAATGCTTCCAGAATATTCTAGCAGAATATGAAGATTTAAACTGATAGTGTGCTAATTTCCACCAACAGATTCATTAGACAATTCCCATCACCAATATCTAGTGTTATTAATTAAGTTCTATCTCTTTCTAAATGTACATCCCACAGACTTATCAATCCTGATGCACTTCAGACATACAAATACCAGGTAGTATTACAATGACGGCCAAGTCGCATCCAAAATATTTTACTTCTTCACAAGAAAGCCAGGAAAATTCAAAGAAAATAGGAATTAGGAGACACAGGGTACTCAGCACACAGAGGAATCCCTGGCAAGGCTGAGGCTGTTTATAGCAGTATTCAGAGCGGGAGATGGCTTAGTGTATGATCATACACTTTTAACTACAGTGGCTCAGCACCTGATTCATGAGCAAGAAATATTCATGAGGAAGTAAGCGAGAGGGCAGACCCCTGGAGGCAGAATGTTCATTACCTACTTCAAGCTATTCCCAATCGTGAATCAAAGTCCTGTTACAAAGCATCTCCTCAGCTGGCAGGAGTGCCTCTCCAGCCCATTATACCAAAGCCAGCAGTCTAAATATGCCTGTGGCTCAGCAGAGAAACCCATTTGCCAAGGCCATTGTCCCAGCTTGTGCTGCTGGTCTGTGAAGCCCAGCGCTGGTCTGCTCGACCTGAACTACCTTCAGCTCCCACCACCCTGCACCACCACTCACTTAGCAGACACACCCTGCTGTTCCTGCAGGAAAAGCAGTAAGCTTTATCATTAACACGAGAGATAAATAAAATTCCCAGCTTGCCATTTGTGGTTTTCCACATACGGAGTTTCTCTTTGCAATTCTGGGAATAAACTAACCTGTGACCCCAGGTGGGAGGGGCAGCTGAATTCTCACTGGCCTGAGAAAATCAACCAGGGAGTCCTGGGAGAGGCAGAGCAGGGGACTGGCTCTGCACCCTGCATTGGCCGTGATTTCCTCTATCTCTTCTGCAGAGACTGGCAGCACCTGGCCGTGGAAGACAGCATGGTGAGTGGAGCAGTCAGGCACCCAAATTCCCACATTACTCACCCAGTTCCCCCAGCAGCCAAATGCTGCTCTTGGCTCAGGGCCCGGTGAGACATGGAAGCACAGTGAACTTTGGCTGAAGTCTGCTCTGATAGTGGTGTCAACCTGGCAAGCTGGGACAGACCAAGGTATTACAATAGCATTTAGGACTATCTAGCAAGTCTACAGAACAATTAAATTTAGTGGGGTGGCTTTAGAATTAGATCCATGTAAATACCCCAACCCAGTCTTACTCACTGAGGTGTTCTGCTAGGCTCAGCATGTTTTGCAAGGGAACAAGAGGCAAAATCTCCTTGTGTTCCCTTCACAGCAGCTAACTGCTGATCTGCTGGAGGGAGCACCGGTAGAACTGCCAGGAGATGCTTTCCCCACACATGGCACCTTCGACCACAGCCCATTTTGCAGGCAGGGAAGCTCAGACAGAAGGTGGTCTGAGATAGGTCAGCCCACAAAGCATCCATGTCAGACACAAATGGACCACCCTGGGGCGGACATCTCACCTTCAGCTCCCCTGCTTGGCATGGGAGAACAACTGTATTAGGCCTTACCAAAGCTTGTTTTTTAAAGCATGCATACTTGCAGCTTGACACTGCGAGTCTCTTCAGTGACTCCAGGAGGAAAGGTCACTTTGATGTTTGGATCCACACTGGAAAAGAGCAATGTTCCCTCCGCTGGCACTTTGCATTCATTTTGCACAAGTCGAGACACCACCAGGAACCAAGAGAAGTGAAGGACACTACAGTGGGCCACATGCTTCTGTAACAGAAGACAGGGAAGAGAAGACACATAGGCATATAACATAATGCAGTAAAGGCGGGAAAATAAGTGCCAGTAACAGCCGAGCAGACGAAAGCACTAGAACAGGGATGAAGCATGGCAGGCTATAACTCATCAACTTCAGGAGACACACCTCCATGAGAGATGAAACCTGGAGCTGAAATCCACTACATTTCATAGCAGCTGGTCAAAATACAGCTCATGAGATATTTCAAATGGTCTCACTCTTGTCTGGGCAAAACTGAAGAGGAGAACAGGAACATGTGCCCCTGGTTATTCCAATCTGCTTACCTTTGCTTTTCTCTTCTGCTCCCCTCTTGTTCTCAGATCACTCCAGCTCTGCCCACTGAAGGTCCGAACTACCACCTCACGCTGGTGAAGGGTTTGAGGGGAAGCATATGGCATCCAGATCTGCACCTCCTGGCAAAAAAAGCATTCCCATGAGACACCAATAGGAGGGATAAAACCAAGCCAAGCTCTGCTCTGTGGCTTCCTGTGCAGACAAGAAGGGGGATGGCAAAGCACAGCCTGTGTGCAGGGAGTGGAGGAGGAGAGAGGGACCTGCTCTGTCCTGTAGCCTCCAGGGAGGAGACAGGAGATGTCAGGTCCGCTAGTATGATGGCAGGAAACGTTCAGCAGCTTGCGGGCAGAAAGGGCAGAGCAACTTTTGCAGTGAGTTGCTGTCAGCCATGACAGGGCTGGCAGTGTAAGTAGTCAGTAGCTTGAATGAAAAACACACAATCAGACTTTTAGGGAAGGATGCAGACCATTCTCCTCGCAGGTTATGGCCAAATGCTGGAACAGAACTTATCCTCTGGCACAGGAGGAGGGTTGTGAGTGAGGAAGGGTACAGCTCAGGTCAAGCAGGAGCAGTGGGGAAGGCAAAGGAGCCAGACCAGCACAGCGACAGAGAAGCTGGCTGTGTCCTTTCTGAGTCTTTGCAGCAAGACTTCTCTGAAAGGCAGTTCTGCAGCTACTTAAAACCAGCAGTGATAGCGGTAGCTGTCTCAAAAGTCCCAAAAGACTCTCTCAGAAGACTCTGCCAAGCTACTGCAAAGGCAGATTGATCAGGAGGTGGCCTGGATGTGTCCTCACCTGCTGGAATTTGACCCCATGAGGCTGCAGCTCCAGGACTCTACTTAGCAGGACATCATGGTGTCTCAGCTTTACCCACTGAGGGTCCGGTGCGAGGGTTCGGAAGTAGATCTGCAGGGGGTCAGAGGCAGCCCCCGGTGGAAAGTAGAAATGGATGCCACAGGCCAGGACCACTTTGCAGCCTTCAGAGGTGACAGTAAAGCTTCCAGAAGAAATGCATGAATGTATGAAACTGTGCAATGACTTCAGCAAATCAACAAAATCAGACTTCAGACAATCAACAAAAGAATCTCCTACCTTGTAATTGACTGGCCTATTGAGGCCATAAGCTCCCATACACACATGCAATATCCACCATGCACCAATCTTGTCTGGGACCTTGTTAGACCACTGTAATATAAGTTCTTAATAACAGAGGTTTACCTGTCCTCTCCTGATGCAAGGAAGAGTCTTCGTAGGCCTCCGGCACTGGATTCATCTGCGGCAATAAGAAGGTTTGGGTAGGAGGAGAAGACAGACGTTAATTAAATCAAGGTAGACAAGAAAGGCTGAACTCACATTTCAGTCTTGGCTTAATCCTAATCTGATGGAAGTCGCTACTGGAACCCTGCTCACACTGCAGTGGGCTTCAGATCAAGCAGCAGCAGGAGGAGGGAAGAGGCCTAGGGGTCCCAAGACGTCCTGGCAATGCTCAGTCTCCCCCAGGAAAACTCAGAAGCAGGGAGAATTAGAAAATATTTTGATCTACCAGCCCTGCAGCTCTCAAGACCATGTTTGATTACCTGGGGCCACCCCTAGGAATCAGCGCTTGCTCTTGTGAACATGAGCACCATTCGGAAACCCTGCTCAGATTCCTGCTCATTCATCACCTTCATCTTGGACAAAGAGCTGCCCCTCTGCAGCCTGGGAACCACAGGAAAGCAGGAGGTAACTGCAGAGCAGAATGACCTCTTCTTGCTCTCTGTGCTTCTAGCATGAACCATCACAGCCTTAGGGTCATGCAGCAAGTCCAAGAACTGGTGCTCACCTCTGACAGAAAGCCTGGACCCCTTTAGGGGCCTCTCCTGATCCATTTCCTGGGAATCCCATTTTCACTTCCACTGTAAAACCTTTCCTATCAAGCCCAGTTCCAGGGACCATGAGCCCTTCAGACTGGGCTTGCACTTGTAAAAACAGAACTAGTACTGTCTGTATCCTTACAACATAATAATTATTCCAGACAAATAAATACTGATCTGATTTCCCCTTGCTTGTGTTCTCTAATCCAAACCCATCCACACCATGCTGGGCTGAGTGAGGGAACAGCTAGGCAGAACCCACAGCAGCAGTAGCCTTGCAATTACCAGCCTGCAGGGATGGCTCAGTTTCTCCTAAAGGATTGCCTCGGAGGCGCACGAATGGTGAGGTCTGGATCTCGGGGGGCACGGCACGGAGGCAGTTGTTTTGCAGATCAAGTCTGGACAAGTTGGGAAGGCTAGCAAGCGAGGCAGGGACTGTCACCAGGAGATTGCTGTGGAGATGCAGCCGCCGCAGAGACTTCAAATTGGCTGCAGGTTAGAACAAGAAGTGACCCCCCATCCATGCTGTTAATTGTATTGCACATCAGCTCTAACCCCTCCCACCGCTCTCCTCATCAAATGTACACCCACGCACAATAAGGGAGAAGCACAAAAGCCCAATATCTCCACAGGTCACAAAATAACGGGATCCAGGGAATTAGCTGAGAGGCAACGCAGCCTCCTCTGCCTTCTGCCTTTCAGCACCCAGCTACGAGTGTGGACGTAAATATGCTCTGGTAACAGCATCAATGACAACTCTGGGCACAAAGTAACATAGGACCCAAGAGCCAGGAAGTTGGGCAGCAGAAATCAGAGCTGGTTCCATGGGACTTGTTCATACCAGACAGCATGATTTCAAGCCCACATTTGCATCCCATTAAACCCCAGCTCTTCCGTTTCCAGTCCTGGGCATTACCCAAGACCAGCCAGGCCAGATGCTCAGCTATTGTAAATTGTATTGAAAACTTAGAGAAGTCTTGCTGCTCTACAGAAGCAGACAGCGTGGTCGAGAGAGTCATTAATGCTCAAAGAGACTGACTGAACCAAGAATGTTTCTTCTGGATATCCCTTCCATTTGTTTCTAACGTTTGTGCTAACAATTCTGGGAACAGAGACTGAGGGCCTCGGGGGTCCTAGACTGCACCAAAAGCTCAGCAAGCCTATGACATTCTTTTCCACTAGAAAATACTTACCTAAGGAGTCTGGGATGCTTGATAAGCGATTCCCAGAGAGATCCAGGTCTGTGCAGCTGTGCAGATTCCCAGCTTCTTCGGGGAGGAATTCCAAAGCATTTTCTGAGAGATCCAGGTCCTGAAGCACTGCCAGCTCCCCAATGCTCTGAGGTAAGTGCTTCAGCTGATTTTTCATAGCAGAGAAGTAAGTCAGCTTGCTCAGATTGCCAAAGTCCTCAGGGAGTGCCACCAGGCTGTTGTGGCTCACTAGGAGTGCACGAAGGCTGGTGAGGTGGAGGATGCAGCTGGGTAAGGTGGAGAGGCTGTTGAAGCTGAGATCCAGGTGGGTGAGACACCTCAGGTTCCCAACATCTGGTGGCAAGCTTGTCAGGGAGCCATGCTGACACGAACCAAACTCATCCCTGGCATGGCCACCTGGGTGTGGAGGGAAGTGGAGGAAGAGGTCAATATGCTACAGGGATACCGCACCAGCCTCATGTGAGACTCCTTAGCACAGAGACCCAGAAGATGGGGAGTTACTGATCACATTGAGCAGCACTGATTACAAAGTACTCATAGAGAAGTGGGGTTTCTGCTCCTTGCCTCAGTTTCCTGATGAGTGGAAGGAGTATAATGGTGAAGACCTGTTATGAAATCAAGAGATGCCACAGTCAACCAGAAAAGCTCTGCTAAACACATCTGGAGTCGAAGCTTAGAAAGAGCCAGGCCACTCCACACGTATATCATCCTTCAGCAGGACAGCCCATACCCCTCCAAGCTTCCCACTCTCCTTGCCCACCTCTTCCCCACCAGCACCAGTGGCCAACACACAACACTTTATGGACTAAGGAGACATTCCCCGCCCTCCAGACTTCGTCCATGCTGTTGAGGGACAAACAGCCCTGAAGACTGAGACCTGCCCTTGCAAGACTGGAGAGCAGATGTGAGGAAAGCAGTGAAAATGTGGGGGGAAAAAAAGCGCAGGTAATTCAGTATTGTGTAAGCTGGACAGTGCAGAGAAGGAAGGATGCAAGTCCACCACCCCAGCTTGTGACACTCAAACTGGAGAAGCGCTGCACCCACTGAAAATAAGTTGAGCAAACAAAAGGAAACTTCCAAAACTCCATTTCTTCATCATTTTCTACTCTCCCTCCACCGTTATCTATTTGTATACACATACAGCAGAGGGCACCAAACATTTTTTTTATTCTGCATAATTGTAAAAAATGAGAACAATCAAACTAAGAGACACACTGCACTTTGTACATAAGAAAATCTTAGCCAACCGTTTTATTGCACTTCAGGATGCTCAGGGTGTGTGCACATCTCACAAAACAAGGCTGATAAAAGATATTGCCATTATCCTCACCATACTAAAGGAGGAAAAGACAAATGAAATTATTCCCATGGAAAATCTGTGGCAGATATAGAAACAAACCTCAATCTTTTCAGTTTTCAGCTAGAACCCTGAATTCTGGTCCAAATCTCCCCCTTTGTCTCTCATTTATTTTTAAAATTCCACCTCCCAAAGAGCAAATGATTCAGTCTGATACAGACATTATACCATTTGTATTGAGGTCCTCCTACAATAAAGAGATGATACAAAGAATGACCTAGTATTTATAGCTCTAACAGCTATTACAGCTTGCCAAATTATGTACACGCCCTGAGTCATACTTTTGATAGAATGTCGAGCAGCCTCTTCCGATCTGTCTTGAACTCTGCTAAACCTACACTCACTGACACTAAGCAAGGATTAAGCTAGGATTGATTCAGATGGAAATGCAGTAAAGACAGCTCATGATACTCCCAAAAATGAAAGAGGAGATGAACATTTACCAAAAAATCCAACACTTTTCAATCGCCCCTCTTGTTGCATAACTGTGCAAAAAATGCTCTTCTTCTAGAGGATGGCTAAAGAAAATGCTGCAGCATCAACCCAACCAGACTCCAAAAAACGTTCCTTAGGCAGCTGTAGAAACAAAGGAAGGAAATAAAAGTCTAGAAGCTGTATCCTACTGTGCATGCAACTCTGAGCAAGGCTAAGAGCCAAAGCTGTAGTAAGGGGCACGAGAACAAAACAATTCCAAGGGCGGTTAGTCCTGCAGATGTGGAAAGAAGGATAAAAAAAAAAGCTGAGCCTAGAAAAGCTGGACAGTGACAGGCCCAGGAATTTACCTTTGAGTACCAGGGACTTCACGTGCTTCAGATGAGGAAGGATGCCCAGCGTGGTGCCAAGGAGGCGATCGTTGCTGCTGAGCCGTAGGAACTCCACCTGGACCACCTCTCCCTGTCGCCCCTCGAACAGCTGGAGGAACCGGCAGCAGCCGTCAGGATAAACATCCAGGTTCAGCCTGTTGTCTGCAAGGCAGGAGCCAGAGAGCGCAGGAGCCCCCAAAGCCCCCTCCCCACACTCGTCCCTGAGCCCCAGTGGCTCTGCCATCTTCTGCATCTCGTCCACAGGGTCCGGACATGCTCTGACTTGCCAGACAGGCAGGCACCGGCGGCACCACGAGGCAGCTGGGACTAGGAGGAGGAAAGATGGCTCTGAAAGAGAACACAAGTGCACAATGAAGGCCTCCTGCCCCAGCCCAGAGCAGCTGGAAACAGTTTATAGTCCCAGCAAGAGGGCAGGAAGGATTACATGCGTGTTACTGAAAGCTTTGTGGGCAAAGAGCACAGAAATGCAGGGTGACGGATGCAATGGAGGCTGCTTGTCCTAGGGAAAACCTGAGTTTTCCTAGTTAACATCTTGGCAGTGAATGGAGCAATTACCCACCACCAGAATAAACAGCAATACTAACATTAAAAGATACAAATGTAAATGCCTATGTCTTATGCAGATTTCAAAGTGCCTTAGCGGGAAGCTTTACGAGTGGAAGGGGAAACCAAGGCAGGGAGAGCCAAGCCAGGGGCAGAGCTCAGAGGCTGCTCATAGGGTGCAATGGATCCTCATCGAACCCAGTTGTGAAACCGGGTGCCAACGGGATAAAAGCGAGTGCAGATGAAAGCAGGCAAAGGGCAGCAGAGCAAGCATGGCAGGGCCAGGGAGGGTGTTAGAAAAGGCATGTCTGTGGCTCAGGGGCACTGGACTGTGCAGAGGGGCTGGGGGTCTTGCAGATTTGCCTCTGCAGGGATGTTCTGACGCAGCAAACCGGGCACAAAGCCATGGCCGTCTATTTGCCAGCTAGTCCTTGTTTCCTCCCCTCACAGCACCCTCCATGGATAAGGAGACAGGGGAAAAGTAGATATCACAGAGTGCATGCTAAGAAGGATTTAAACCTGAAGGAGCAGAGGTATGAAATTTTAACAAATTAATTATTCCCCTGCCTTCTTAGTGTTGAAGAAGCCTTCATCCACCTAGGACCTTCAAAGTCAGCCACTATCATCGTAGCACACTGGTAGTGCAAAGATGAGCAAAGGCACCATGCTTGGTTTTATACCAGTAGTCACACACCTCCAGGTCCCCTGTTTCCCACTCTTTCCACTTCCTTTATTTTTTGCAATTTCTCCTAAACTTGGTAATTAAGCTATCTTAAGGTGTGAATATCAGTTCTTTTAAAACCCTGCTACAGACTGAATAGGCAAACAGGAGTTTCTTTTGAGTGAGTGATGTAGAACTACAAAAAATGTTTAATGGCTTTAACGTCCAAGTCCAGCAGAAGCAAGCTAACACCCCTGTAACACCCTGAGGAGCAGCGCATTTTTACTGTGAACCTGTGGGACGTGGCAGCGCTGGTGTTCTCAAGGCACAGACTGGGGGCAGGCGTCACACCCGGCTCCCTGAAAGGGCAGAAACCTTATAGACACATAAGGACAGGAAGAATGGGTAAACGGGAACTACTGCCTCAGTAAAAAATTATTCCTTACAGATAGGCTGTACACCACACAGACTCAGCCCTCTTACAGGTATGCATAGGCAAAAAGACCGTCTGGTAAAGCTTTGTACAGCTATTGGTGGCGAAGGAACCAGAGGACAGCTCTGAACTGGCCAGGCTGGAGAGGCGAGGTGACCACAAACACAGCCTCAGGCGTGCACACAGACATGGGTAGGCACCCGTGCACGCACACACGCCTGTGCACACATGCACACACACAGTCACCTGCCCCGCTGCCAGCTCCGGCAGCCCCAGGCCCCCGCAGGGCCCTCCAGCCGAGGCTCAGCCCCGGGGATCCCCCCCGGCCGCCCCGGGACTCCCCCCCCTCCGGCCGCCCCGCGCCCCGCTGAGCACGGCCATGCTTGTCTCACCCCTTCCGCACCCGGTCCCTGGCACAAAACACTCGGGTGCCCGAGGCCCAGCCGGGCTC
>Ga0065711_1032546_pt1 | contig 27133 bp, 9 predicted proteins | sample Hoacrofraction12_FD_59098 | JGI IMG/M metagenome (GOLD analysis project Ga0065711, IMG submission 59098) | Hoatzin crop microbial communities from Cojedes, Venezuela - Epithelial fraction 12 v2 (version 2) | ecosystem: Host-associated > Birds > Digestive system > Esophagus > Crop | place... | reverse complement strand
TTTTTTTTTTTTTTTTTTTTTTTTCCTTTTCTTTTCTTTTCTTCCCCCCGGCACGGATTTTCTTAAAGTCACATTTTTCAGGTGTGGAAACTAAGATGCAGGGAGCAAGAGCAACCACTGAAAGTCCCAGGGACGATAACGTCAGGTGTCCCAAAGAACATGTCTACCTACAGGGATGCATTATGGCATTAACTCCTTAACCCACACTCAGTTCAATGCAAGTCAGCTTCAGTCCAAACTTTGCCTTTTTGATAAATTAAAAGTGAAGATTGGAAAAATACAAGTTTAAGGTTTTGACTTTGGGAGGAAAGCCTTGCATTCACACAGAGTTTGTCCATAAAGTGTGAGAGGCTGAAGTTTGCTAAAAAGAGGAATACAAATATTCCTTCCTCCTTGAAGGTTTTTCTTTAGGGTGCTCTGAAAGAGCTAATGAGTTGTGTAAGATTTCTATGACCATATTACTAATAATTTAAGTCTCTGAAATATTTATTAAAAATTTTTTATTGATCAAATATGGAATAAAGCACCTTTTTTTGCCAGTTATGAAACAGGTGGCAAATCTCCAAATGAAATTGCAATAGGGCATGATTCTGCAAGGCGTCAAGTATCCTCAATCTTTGTATTTTCAGTAAATATAAGAATTTTTACTATTTTATGGAAGACTTCATTTAGTTTTGCAAGACACACTCTGGTGTCTATAGGATTCATTACTTATAAATATTTAAGGACTGCTTCAGCCTAGGCATGTAATTCAATAGAAGCACAAAGCTTTTGATACATAATTAGTCAAATTGTAGTCCAGGTTAGACATGTGGTACATAAGGGTCTAAATATTTAACAGCTAAAGCCAACCTGATTCTAATGTAAGTAGCTGCATTTGTTCTTCCAGGAGAAATCTGTTCTTTGTTTCTCTCAGGTCTTGCATGTTTTTCTGGCTCTTTTATTTTTTGAGCAAACAGTGTGTATGAGAATCTGATTCTCTGAGTGCACATGTATAATTTAATTTTTACAAGAAATCTCACTCCTTCTGGCTCAAAGTTAAATGTATGCATGTATGCAGAGTCAAAGCCTTAGATTACAATCAGAAAGTTTAAGTAGTAAGTGGGCTCTGCAGTGAGTTTTAATCTACCCCTTTTATTTGACCTCACATTTGTTTGGATGCATTGAAATATTTTACACTTTAAGCAGGCTTGCACTGGAAGTATCCAACTCCTACGTTATTTCTGGCTGGCTTTATTACAGGAACTGCAGAGAATCTGGTTAGGCACCTGTGTGTTGTAACAATATTTAACTCTAAAAAAAAAACTAGAAATTGGAATAAAAATGGTGATATATAAATATATAAGCTTAGCATCCCACATACATACACTACCTAAATTCTTTGTTGATTTCTGAAGGGAATTAGGCCTCTAGCTCTTTTCACACTCCTGTATGGAACAAACATGTAAGAGATTTATTCAGTGTACCATGCTTCCCAAAGAAGTCCATTAATTTGAATGCTGGTTGCATTGGAGTTTTTAATCCTAGAGTAAGTGGCAATAGCTATTTAACAATATTGTTGGGCCCAAGAAACAGTCTTCCAATGAGCATAATACAGAAATCTATCTATCCCATCGTGTGAAGCTCACTGTCTTGGAGTGATTCTACAAGCCAGCTCAGTTGACCCACTGACTGTTCCTCTGCTTCAAAGTGACTTTCCTAGACTGATAAATTTGTGCTAGTAACCTGTACAGATATGGAATTTGTCCCTACAGAGATGTGATTTTAATCTATTGTCAAGAAGATATTTGTAGCTGGCTTTTGTGCAGTAGATTATTGATAGTGCCTCTTCCTTTATGCTTAGGATGCCAAGTGAGGCAAGCTCTAAAGAATTTCAATGGACTGGCTCAGACTTCCCCAAAATGGCAAATAAACTGCACAGTGGGTTGTATTCTCATATATTTCGTAAATGCTACAGAAGAAAATAAATCACCACAGATACTGAGACATGGATAAGTTTCAGTGTGAAACATGGACACACTTCCAAAACTGCAATAAAGAGCTGTCCTTTGTGTTTGAAGATGTCAAGCTGCTGGAATCTAGTGTGAGCTGAGCTTGTCTGACATTGGTTTCATTATGGCTACTTCCAGACCTCATGTTTGGATAGTACGATTGAAGCTTTAGCGCAGCATACTCTGTACAAATGACAGTACCTTGGGCAGAACATGACAGATTTTAGCAAACAGATTAAAGGAAAGTTGAAGCGACTTCTTGCTCTTTTTGATGATTTTTCTGCATGTGGCCTCACACTGTTGCAACCTGTATAGAAATATATTGGGGCTTGAGAAACTCTAGGATGGAAATGAAAGGAAAAAAAATGAGTGCAGAGGTTTATTTTCCTAACATGGAAATTGCTGAAAGACTTGCTGTTAGTGATGCTCCAATCACCTTGTACTCTGCCTTATCGCTGGTGTTGATCAGGGATGTAAATCATGGTTCAGTTTAAACAGCATTAGTTTTACAATCTGAATGAAAAAAACCTTCCTGTGTGCTTGGCTCAGTAAACTAAACTTCCCAATGAAGGTCCTCATTGCTGCGCTTTTGCTTCTTAGTTTGCCTGTGGAGTGTCAGAAATCCATTTAAACAGAAGAAATGCGCAGTTATAGAGTTTATACCTCTGAGTCTGGGTGGTAAAAGTGCTTAAAATTTCAGGTGGGACTCAGTGGAAAACCTGCAACAAGGGCTGGCTGTACAGACACTGTCTGTATCTTCTGGCACTGCAGTATTTCTCTTTCTTACCCACCCCATAAAAAGAGCTGTGCATAGCATCTGGCACGGGGTTTGGTGGAGACGCGTTGCATGGGTCCACCACAGGAAGATAAATCAAGGTTAATGTATCTATTGTATTCTCTCGCTGGAAGGTTTTGCTCTATAGGCGCATTCTGATTATAATATTTTTGCCATCCAGGAAATGAAAACCCACAAGAAACCTAGTTCCTCTAGTCTGAGTCAGAGGATTACAGAAACACAAAGGCAAGTGCAGAAACAGAAAAGCCAATGATAAAGACGTGATCCAGTTGCCCACACAATGATGTCCAGGACCTCTTGAGGTGCCCCAGGATGTCCAAGACATTCTCATAGCGCTGGTTGGTGTGATAAAGAGCCCCATACCTCTTGGTTTGGGAGCTGAAGGCTGACTGGGCTCGCCCACAACAGCTGCACTAGTGCTAGAAGGCATTGCGAGGATTAAGTCTCAGGTGCAGACACAGCACAAATTTCATTACATTCCTGTTTATAACAGAGAGAGGCAGTGGAATTTGCCAACAAACAATGATCTCTCTATGAACTCAAGACTGCAAACAAAGAAGCCATCAACATACGAGTTGTGGTTGAAACATGGTTATCACTAAAGTGGAAAATGATCAAACATAAGCAAGTTTATTTCCCCATATCCCCAAGCAGTTATTAATGGTAACACTATCATTCGCTATTTACATTCTCTGTATTTAATCTGTGACTTGGAGGTAAAGTACTTCATAACAAGGAAGCATTTTTTTGACCCATCTAATCCCAGCTGATATTTCTGAATCCATTTATACTCACTTTAAAGTATTTAATTAATATTTTTTACTCATTAACAGCATAGTTCTACAACTGAGTTATAATTGTTAATGGTCAACTAAAGCAGATTAGAATTTTTCAAACTGAAAAATATCAAAATAATTTCTTAATATAAACATTAGATAAATTTTGTCTTTTCAGTTGACACTTCATTCACCTGGTTATCTGATAATTTTAATTTTGAGAATTTCCATTGCCCAAAAAAAAGGAAAGGAAATTTCAGCAAGTGCAATACCCCCTCAAATTAATAAAGGATTGCAGACATTTATATCGAGGTGGCATATGCTTTCAATAGCTTGGTTTTAGCAGTTTTCCTTAACTGGAACACATTGTTTTTGCTGGTCCTGTGAAGAAGTTTGCAGTATGATGAATAAGGCGTCATGAATAATTAGACAACACGAGGCTGTAAATCCCAACAGAAACAATGCATCTCCCAGATTAGTTGTTTCTTCTGCAAAGGGCAGCATACAATGATGGAGCAGGGCCATTCATTTTAGATACATTCCATGCGCAAATAATCTTTCATGTGAAAGGAAAACAAGATGTATGATAGTTTACGTGTCAATTAAAGCATGTTAGGAATGACAGAGCATTTTCAGAAGCCTGAAAACAAAGTTTTTCAGATGAAGAATTAGCTCTTGGCTAGAGACTAATACCTGTGCAAAAATCAACAGTGGCCTCATTGTGAACCTGCCTTCCTTGGATTCTTGCAATTAACAATGAAAATGAATGGGGAGGACTTGTCTGGTAATTAGTGCAGGTTGGGGCATCTGAACTGTCCCAGCAAGAGCATCTGAACTTTCCCAGTGCAGTGAAAGAAAACTTCAAAGAAGTTATTATTCTTTCAGTTCGGTTGGCTGATTGGGTTGGGGTTTTTTGAAGGATTAGCTCCCTGCTGTGGCAAATAAGTATTGAAATGCTGGAAATGCCGATTTTCAGAAAGACTGCTCAGAATGAAAGCTGCTTTTTCTTTCTATTAATCTTATTCCCATGTGTCACTAGAATGTAGAAGGTGGGGAATTCGGGGAGGAATCGGCATTATGATAGGAGTGCACTTTGACCTGCTTGTGATACCGTCTCGCCTTTGTTGGATTGTGAAGTTTTCAATGCTAGAATGTCAATCAGTTGTCTTAAATTCATGAGTCTTTAAAATGAAGTGGGTGAAAATGCACTGATTAGAATGATATTATGGAATGGGGAGGATATATTCACAAGTACAAATTTCTTTACTATTAGCTGTTGTCCCAGGTCTCTTTGAAGCCACTATTCTCTGCTTCCTGTCCAAAGAAACAATTTTCTATATGCTTCTCCAGGTTTTTGCCTTTAGTCACAAGGACATGCATGCTGCTTTTTCCAGCTCTGGTACCATGCCAATAAACTAATAACACAGTGTTCTTCTTAATGAGGTGGCAGTATTCCTACCTCTGAAAATTAAGAACGTCAGTCTGTGGCAATTTGGCATGAGGTAGCTCTGCCTATATCACTCTCTTCCAGTAGCAGTGAGAACAAAGTGCTGTTATTATCCATAAGCCCAGATCGAACTTGAAGTTCTGTATGTAATATATCTCTAGCTCATCCCCTAATCATCAGTCTTCCTACAGAAGTCAGAAAGGCCTTCTCATAAGTATTCCTGCCCAATATCGTACAGCTGGCAGAAGGGGAAGGAAAGGGAAGGAGTAGACAAGAAATAAAAGGTTACTCACTGTCCCTCCACGGCTTGTAGATACTTGAATAATATGCACATTATTGTGTAAGCAAAATGGAAGAGATCAAGTTATGAAAAATGATATCAACCTTTACTTAGAAGAATTACTTGCACTTCTAGACTAACAAGCCTCAGAAAAAGGAGGATGCTGCAAAATGCAGTGTAACTGTGCCAATAATTTTCCCTAGAGCTCAAGTGATTTCTCTGGAAAAACACCCCTTGAGTAAGGACTGCAAATGCTGTGGCAAGTGAAAAAAAAATTTCTTATTTTAAAAAATGTATGTGGTCAGAAAAGTGACTGCAAGAAATGACAGTAGATCTATGTCCTGTGTATTTTCAGTCTTTCTGCTGACTCCTGCGGAAAAATAAGTATGTGCTATTCTTTACACCAGTTAGCATTGCAGAGCCAACACATCTCTGGGAAGGAATGAGCTGAATTCTGACCTGGCTGCATTAATTAAGTCCCAGATGCAGAGTCTTTATTATAGATGATGACGCATGGACCATAAACAGACTAACTTGATGTTCAGATCTCAGGCAGAATTTTAGTGGTGGAAATGAGAAAAGCTTGTAAGTCAAGTAAATCTTATCAGAAGTCACTCACAACAATGAACACTGAACTCACTGACACCACTTATAGACTCATTTTTCAGCATATAATTGCATTTTAACACAAATTCCTTTTGGTCCTTGTCCTTGAAGTCCTCTTTGTTCATTTATAAAACAGATGCTCCTTGGGCAATGGGTAGACCAGCTCAGCACAATGAAGACATTAATGCTTCTGTAACCAGTTCATTTCTAGCCTACTCTTACCTACAAATGGTACTTAGATACTAACAGAGGTGAGAGAAATTTCCTTTTGTTTTTCATTTTGTATCTTTTCATTGCACACTTTTCTTTCCTTCTCCCGTGCTTATTTCCCTCTTTTCCCGACTTTTCAAAGAGCCTAAACATGAGAACATGTTTTAGGGATGTGGGGCTATTTCTGAGGAAACTAGGAAACTACTGTGCCATTAAAAATGTGCATTTACAGTTTTCTCCACTGGTGATGTTTAACTTTAAGGCAATTTCCTGTCCTGTTAAGGGCTGCTGTAATTTTAACAGATGGCACCGTTTTTCATCATCAAAACCGTAAACCGTTGTGTAATTTACTTACATATAATTTGTATTTATTTCCTTGCAGGTTCTTAATTTTTTGAGTGCAATAGCTCTCAGTGGATTCTGCCATGTACTGCTGTACTATGCCAAATATTCAGCATTGATTTTCATATTGACTTATATCACTTGTGCCATTAGTGTGAAATGGATGGAAAACGCATCAATTATAATATTCTGAATCTTTTAATTCTTCAATCTGATATTAATAACTCAGAATGTATTTAAGAGGGAATATGCATTTAAATCTCTGCCAGGATTCGAAAATAAATTTACCACAAGCCCTTGTGACTGTGTTGGTTATGTGTTGGCTTATTCACCGTTATTTTTCCTTTCTGTCCGTATGCCATGTGTTTTCCCTCCTCCTAGCCTATCCAAAGCACTGCTACAAAAGTCTGTCCTACTCAACCCCGTGATTCATGAAACAAAATCACTCAAGGTCCCGGCTGATGTACTTGTATAATCTCAAATGATTCCTACTCTTTCTTGTTCTACCAATTACCTTCTGTTCTAGAAAAAAAGCCATGCTTTTCACAGCAAACTTATTCTGTGTGATGTGGCAAGTCTCCTAGAGTCTGCAGCCCTCCTGTGAGGCAGATGGAAAATTCTGTGACAGCTTCAGTTAAATTTAAAATGGAATGGAAGTTTCGGAAGAATTCAATATGAAGATGAAATTCTGAAATAGTAGCTCCTCTGTTTTTATTTTCAGTTTAACTTGGATTGGGTTTACACTAGCCTTATATTTACAGTTCAACTGTGTCAGTTGTACTCAGTTTGTGTTTTCCTGCTGCTCTACCCTACTCATTGCTGATAAGAAACCGTTTTCAAATGTAAATACGAGTTGAAGCTAACCCTAAATTTCATCCCCATGGAACAGACCTTTCCAGGTATCTCTTCTTACTGTTATTTTTCTCTGGTTCAAGTATGTATGGCTTTTATCATTACTGTACTCTGCTTGTTACACATAATTCTGTGTTCATCTCTCCTCCTGTTTCCACGTTTTTTCTCAAAATGTAGTTGTGCCAGGAATCTTTCTGTCTTAGTTGAACGTGCCAGTAATCACTCCTCATTCAACATGTTCTGACTGTCATTCTGTGTTTTCTCGCATGTTGGTGGTTCATGCCTGCTTTTGCATTCAGGCTTTTCATGACAGCAGGTTATACTATTCCATATTGGTAAAACACCATGTGAGTATATAAACTTATATACATGATTTTTAGGAATCGTGTAGATCTGAAGAAGTGATATTTTTAAATTCTTTGGGACTGATTTCAGTTTGGCATGTATTGACTTGTGCTGAAATTGCAAATGTGTTTTTTAAGTTGGTTGATACTGAAATCATTCGGATGGCGTATATCCGACAAGAACAGTACGAGGCAGAGTGAAACTGATGAGTATTTGGGGCAGAGAGATGTGAAAATAATCAGCTGTATAGATAATACAAGCAAATTATTTTCTACCAGTTGTTTTTGGTTTACATTTTAGGTTACAGCTCTGCATGACCTAGCTTCTTTAAAGCATTTCTGTACTTTCGCTGTTAAGTGTATCTTTGGTGGGTTTCAGAAATGTTTTGTCTGCATCTGTTTTAAAAGCCCACAGTCTCCTATTTTACCTTAATAATATCATAATATTTTTCTTTTCATGTTGCATAACCTTAGAGCTAGTAAGTGTGTTGGAGTTAAATGGACATTGTCATGTTTCTGTACAATTTTTTTTGTATTTTTTTCCCCATTAGAAGATGGAAAGCAAGGCTTTCAAGCCTTTTTAATGACTTGTCCTTTGTCTATCCTCCTTTTTACAACTACTTTTTTGCTGGGACTTAATAGGCTTTTGTTAACTTCTGTGCTTGTACCCCAGTATCAGAGATAATAATGATGTTGCTCTGGGAACTGAGCATGACAGTTTGGTGCAAATACTATTGCTAATGAACAAGCGTGTTGGCAAATAAGAGCTTTTCTTCTATTCTCTGCTCTGAAGGATATCCATGACCACTGCCCTACAAACAATAGGAATTTTTTACCCTAGCAATGTCTTTAGAAGATCAACATGCTCATACATGGTTAAGCCTGTGGGTTATCCAGTTTTATAATCATTCAGTACCTCAGTGCATCAGAGTAAGATGCATTACACCTGCAACCACAGCATGCGAAAACATGCAGGTATACCTGATAGTGAAATTTCCTTTCTTAAAGTATCATGATTTAGTGTAGAGATTCCTGAAACTGGGGTTTGGTTGGGGTTTTTTTTTGAGCCAGCTACGATACCAGAAACAGGCCAGCTCTGCGAGCATGGACCTTTACGAAAGTTAATATATCATGTTAAGGTGTGAGAAATGCACCCTACAAAAAAGCTTCATCTACAAAATACTAATATATAGTTTTGAATTCTACAGAAGCTAGGGTTATCAGCTTTTTATGAGGTGCTTAACCTTTTTCAAGATCAACCCTTTGTAAGAACTTTAACCAGATGGATTCGGCAAGCTGATTTTTACAGCCTCAACATTTCATCAAGTTACCTTGAATTGTTTGAAACACAGATCCAGTTACTTCTGAACACAGTCTCCTGAGAATAAAATATCAAGTAGAAATCTGCTTCTTACTAGCCACAGTAAAACAGCTTGAGTCTCGATGAACGTTTCCAATTTTGTTCCAATTTTTTCCTGATAGTAGATTATTTAAGTACTAATTTTAATGTATCCTTCAGAAATAAGGAGGCTGGTAATGAAGTTATATTTTGTATTTGTAAATTGTAGTATTGTATTAATGTGTTGGGATCTTGTCTGATTTAGGATTAAAACAACTTTCCGTCACGTGTGCATTTCCTGACTGGTTTTGCCTTCTGCTGTGCAGTGTCACGTAGCACAGTGTTACAGCCAGAGTATTTACTTTTTTGACAGGGTAATACAGAACATTTTCTAACTTATCTCTAGAAAATCTCATAGAGATCTGACAAGATAATAGCTTTTGCCTGTATCCCGTGCCTTTTCCTGTTTAGTTATTCAGTCTCTTATCTGGTGCTGTGAGCTCCTTAGATAAGTGTTACTTGATTGTTTAATAACTAAGGTGCTTTTCATAATGTCTATCATGCTGCCAGAAACCATGCTGTTTATTTCATTCATGTTCTGATCAATTGGGTATTAAGTAATTACTATTTTGAGCTATCTCCAAAGGCTCTTTGCCTCTGCAGTACCCTCCATTACAAAGATGCTGTTTTCTGGCACACAGTTGTGTTGAGGTGTGTTGTTACTAATTACTGGAGAGCAGTAACAAATACATTTCTTGGTCCATAGGACCCAACTTGTACGGATTTCCAGCAATGCTGAACCACGCATATGAAAACTCTGTAGATCCTGGGAATGATTTTGCTTTTTCTTATGCTGAATATGGTATAATTCTGTTTAAAATACTTAGTTTGGTGCCCTAGGCCAAACATCCTCAGCAGACATGTTGTTAGAGGCCATCTAAATGGCCGAGCACTCATTAGGGTGGAGAGCACTTACTCTGCACCTGCAGAAGAGTGAGTGGTTTAGCTTCCTCTGCATGGAGCCGAATGCACTCTCACCAAATCAAGCTATGCAAGCCACACCAGTCTGCAATAAGTGGGGAAGGTCAGGGGATTTGCTTCAAAATTGCTCTGCTGCTCTGAGCCAAAATGAGAATATAAAACCAACTGTTGTGTCTATATCTCTGCTGTCTTTTCTTCCCTCTCTCTTTGTGGTACTTGTAGGAAAGACAGATCTTACAGAGGTGGCTTTGTGATCACAAGCATGTTAACTATGGTTTGGTGGTTGGTTGGTTATGAGGAACGCCCATGGTAGAAGTGGCTCTGAGGAGTTTTATACCTTGTCTTCTACAGCGTATACTGTTCTTCTGCTTGTTGTGGAAAAGATGGAAAACAAAAAAGCCTGGGCAATTACACTGAATCCTCAGTCACGATATATAGCTGCAGGAGGCAGCTGTAACCACAAACTTCTTAATATTTGTCCTGCAAAGAAGGAGCAGTAACAAAAGTAAATCACCAGTTGAGACCGCTGGGAAGGTGACTAGGGCATGCCTTTATTGACAATGAATGTGCCTGCAGATACCATGCAGATAGATTTATATGAACAACTGAGATTGTAAAAGGGCTGTTTAAAAGCAAGCCCCAAACCCTGCACCTCATTAACAGAATAACTACAGAAATCTTAGTGGAAGTGGAAAATACTTTGAATTTACTTCATTTTCTTTACAGAGGAATCCAGTGATCTTCTTCAAGGCAGTTCAGACAGGCTGCTAAGAAAAGAATAACAGGGAGTGATTTACATTATCACCAAATTCAATCTTGAAGCCAGTAATTTTGGTGTCAGCCTACAATTACAGGCAATCACTTCCACTCATCTGGTGGTTCTAGTCTGTCACTGTTTACAGTGTGTACTCACCTAATGCACAGCATCGTGTCAAGTTGATTGTACTTTCGTTGTAATTAATCAGCTATGTTATAGTTTCTTTCATAATGTAATGTTGCTTCTGCGGAAAGCTATAGGCGGATGAAAGCGTTCCTAGTTAAAAGAAGAAATAAATTGTCTTTTTCAGTTCATTTCCTCCTCTCTGCTTGCTCAGTAGCCTCAGAGATTGCATGTATCAGCTTGCGACCTGAGAAGGTTGAAAAGTTTTCTTGCTAATATAGGTATGATAGCCGCTGAAAAGCCCATCAGCATGTTCCGCCTAGTTTCCAAAGTTCTGGAAGAGTTTTTGAGAAGTGCTGTCACAAAGCTGGAATCGCCAAGCCCCGTTTGACGGGGATTTCTAGCCCAAGCAGGAGCTGGCAGGGCAGGAGAGGCACCTGCACCCACCGCGGCAGGGGGCAGCTTCCCGCTCCGCTTCCCTGAGCGCATGGAAACTGCTGCCCTCCCGTAGGAGAAGGGATCGCAGCGGTGCTTGGGGGACAGGCAGAGGACACGGCACACGCCAGACTTCAGGGTGGAGAGAGCATGCTACGGGATCAGTCCTTTTGTTTCTGTGTCCAAGCATCAGATATTTTTTTTCAAGGAATCTTTTAAAATGCTTTTTACCAAAGGTAATTCATTAAGTTCGAGTATTAATGAGCTGTATGATTAAGTTTCTTTCATTCTTGGTAGAAGCCTGAATCAGTTAAAACTCGTTTCCAGGTAGCCTTGGAATCTGGAGACATTATTGTATCCCCTTGGTTTACAGAAACATGTTTCTCCCTTCCTCCTTTCTGGTCCTCAGAAAACCCAACCACAACACTCACTGAATTGCTGATGGTCCTCATTGCTCATAGATTTGTTTGTTTGCTTTGCTAGGAGTGTAGCAGGTTTTAGTTCAATGGCAACAGTTTTCCCTTGCATCCTGCAAAGGTCCCAGCCAGAGATGGAAGCCTGAGGCTCCCTGTGACCAGAGCCCGTGGTGGGGAAGCACTCGAGGTCTCACTGCTCTCATGAACCACACAGAGCGTTAATGCTGACGTGTACGTAATACAAATAATGTCATTAAGGCAAATACATTGATGATCACGCTGAGGCTGAAACGAGACCAAGAAAATCTTAAATACCCCATATTGCCAAGTTGGAAAACTCAACTGCTTTCATGTGAATCATTTCAGCACATCGTTCTAAAAAATCCTGGCAGCAGTTTCAGTCTTTCTTTAGTTGTACATATTTGGAGAAGTAGTGAGAAAAATAAAAAGATGCAGGTTTTAGGCTTTTCAGTGTAACAGCTTACAGACAATATTGAAGTTTTTGATAATTACTGAGAGTTCTTCTGCGTGACACTTTTGATCATTATGTTCTCATAAGGTTTTCTGACTTGCAGAGGAACACAGACCTTTGTGAGTTTTGCTGTTACAACTCTGTGTTAAAAAAACCACAACACAACAAACAAAAGAACCCAAACAAAACAATCTAACCTTTTACATAAGTTTTCTGTAAATTCTGCTCATTAGGCAAAATGTTGCGTTTGATTCATTTAACCCACATGTAACTTGTGTGATATGCCAGTCACTTCATTAAACATCTGGATGAGAATAAACAGAAAGCAAGCTGTCTTGCAACAACAAAATCTCATGTAATGTGTTAAACTATATTAATCATTCTGGTTTTCCGTATTAAAAGATAATTAGTGCTCATAGCATAAAAATTATGGTATATAAAAAACTGAAAACGTTTTTATAGCAGGCATGCACACAGATACACGCACTTAATTTTCACGCAATGACTAAAACCCAGTTATATATCAGCTGATATTCTCACTTAATTTCCTTTCTCTTCAATAAATTCTCATCTTTCTTACCCAAATCTGAAACTCATAAATTATACAGTGTAGCACTCTGAAAATAAAGCCATACTGCAGCATAAATTTAGAAATATAGTCTTGTAGTCAAAGAACAGCACTCTTTATGGAGCTATACCTACCTAGAAATTCGGGAAAGGAGAGCATGTGACCAGTCTGTGGGGAGTTTTGCATTGTGCCGCTGTTGGGAATGATGAGGTCAACACACTCTAGGTAGTAGCTTCTCAGAAAAGTAAAAGTTTCTGGTCTCTTGCTGTCAGAAACCTGTAGAGATGCTGTCAGATGCCTGTAGAGTTTTGATTTTCACAGATCACATTACCCGATTGGTTCACAATTCCTTGCAGAGAGATGTGGCACTATCACTAGGAACGTATTACTACTCACAGCCTTGGTGTTCCTTATTTTAGCCCTCAAATCTTATGAGTCTTTGTCTCGTCAAGGAAGCAGTGGGGACAATGTTAGGTCAGGAGAATTCAATCTTTGAGGCAAAACATAGTCTGTGAAACAGGTGAAATGGAGGTACTGCAACTAATCCATCCTGAAGCACCTAAGATGACAGTATTTTGTAATTCGTGTGTGATACTCATACCTTGCTACCCATGTAGCCATCTCTGAACTGCTTCGTGGTGCAATGCCCACCCTATTGATGATCCTTAATACGTTTTCTTCTGTTTCAAAGCTGAAAAGACATTCCAGCTCACTCTTTAATCATACATGAGGCTCTTCCTTACCTTGTATTTAAGGTTGTTGTGTGTTTATATGCAAATGAAGCCATAAGAGTGATCATGACAGTCTTGCATTTGGCCAAGATGCATTCAGCTGTGGCTGTTCGGTAGATATATATTCTCAGGTATCGATGAGTTTATTAGCTGCTAGAAGTCCTTACTGGTTTAGTGAACACTTTTACTTTGATCTTGATCCTGTCACCATTGAAAGGTTGCTCCCATGTTGATGAATGACGTTCTGTAACTATCTGTGTTCTGATGCAGAGCAGGTACTATACAGTGAAAGGTGAGAGAATCTAGTGACAGCATCTAGTCCCCTGGGACATGCATGAGATGTTACAGAGGAGCTGTGAAGCGATGAATATAAAAGGACCTTAATGTATTACAAGTTTAAAAAAAAAAAATTTGCTTATTCTTCACCTCGAAGACTCCTTCCAGCCTGCTGTCTTACTGTTGCTGAAGTCTAGGAAAAAGTTCTTCACTCTTGTATTTTTACTGCTTTGTTTTACTTTTATTTTGGATGGGGAGAAGGCAGTGGAGTTAAGAAGAGATAAAGAAAGCCTGTTAGGTATATAACTAGATTACTAAAATAGAAAATCCCACAAAGAGAACACTACTACTTTGCCTTCCTTTCCTGGAAGATGTTTTTTTTCCTATCTTTACCATAGAAAAAGCAATTAGTTAGCAGCTATTCCTAAACAAGCCTGACTTGTACTGGATGCTGCATTTCAAGACTTCATCTAATCAGGACATGGAATAACAGGAAGCCTGAAAAATCATCTCCCAAAACAGAATCAAATTATCGTTCTCTTTATCTCTTCAATCCCATTCAACTTCCCAGTTCAGTTCCAGTGGATAGACCTTTTTTGGCTGTAAATGAAGGCAGCTGTTAGCTTACGATACCAGATTCTAGCCAAAATTATCAGTTTGGCTGTTTAATGAGCATTGATATTCATCCTAAACTTTTAAAAAGGCATGAAGATGTCTGATAACTGTAGTGCAAAAAATAATGATATATTCCCCAGTTAATGGAAATTGCACTAAAAGTCAGAAACCTTAACAAGCTTAGGTGAGTTTCTGTATTCAGGTTTTTGAACATGTTCTTTTACCTCAAAATTAGCAGAAATATCAAGGTCCAGCAAGCTGTGCCTCATCATCTACAGATTTAGAAGCAAAAGTAGCATGTCTTGACAGAGTAAATGTAGGAAATACGGTGTCACTGAATATAATATACCAGATGTTTGGCTATTTTGTTATTAGAGTCTTTACTTTTTTGGCAAGGAGGTGTGCCAGAAGCATGGGTGAGTTCAGCTGAACGCAATTTGCCTTTAAAAAATTTATTTTGTCTTTTGAAATTAGAAGTAGTCACATTTTAAGTGGAAGCTTCCCTTTTTATTCGCCTTACCCACTCTCCAGTTAAAAAATGAGTTAGTTATTGCAATGCAAAGCAAAAAGCCTTTTCAATACTGTAAAGCGGGATCATGCAGACACTTTGGGTGGGTCCTGAACTTTTTATATGTTCATGGTTTTAAATGATGCGCAATACACTAATGAGTAGGGCCCAGGTAGCTGGAGTGGCACATCCGTGCCAGATGGAGCCATATACCTTATTAGTCAACAGAGCAGAATTTCAATAAGACAAATGGGGCTAATAACGCACAAAGCACTTGTATCTACACAGTGACTTGTTGTGTACACTTACAGCATCAGTATGAGTTTTACACTATTAAAGACTACCTAAATGTGATCAAACTCGTAGCTGGATGTAAGCAGGACACTAGATTAACTGATTAAAACAGCCTTTGGAAAAACAAACGTAAGCGATCTGTAGGTCTATACTGTCTTTAACTTGACAAATGTAGGAAGATTAGAGTTTATGAAAATAGTCATTCTGTGATTTACACTTAACTTTGAAGACTATAAAGCTGAACAATACATGACTGAGTCTTTAAAGAAAGATTAGAGACACACGCAGGCGTGTGACCATGCAGAGCTCAAGTGCATTTCAGCTGGGATATTTCCCACCCCAGTAAACTGAAGTATGCAACTAATCTTTTTTTTTTTTTTTTCCCTCATTCCTTGCCAGTTCTCCTCAATCTGTCTCTTTTGTCTGTCATTGAAAAGAGAACATATGTTCTCTGGTAGGTTCTTTGTCAATTACCTAGTGTGATATAAGGAAAAAAATTATAAAGCCCTGCCCAGCAAATTGCCAGTACTTGTTCCTGCAAATCTGGTTTGTCAGCCCCAAATGGCTGCCCCCTCAGCTCATGTGATATATCCCCCCCTCTGCAGAGTCCAACGCAGTGGGGCTAAGAGCCTTGATTAGGATTCCAACATGCTGCTGAAGTATGAATCATTTGTAGGAATAGTCTGTGTTTCTGGCAGGAGGCAGGGAGAAATTTCAAGCTTTGTAAGCTGTTTCAGAGACAGAAAAGAGTAACCTCCCTTGGTGTGTTGGCCAAAGTTCATCAGGTTGATAAGGAAAACATTCTTCATTTATTCCAAGACAATATATGAATTATTACTGAAGATGTAATGACAGTAATTTAGTTATACAGTCTCTTTATTACCAGATCATGAGATAATTTGCACAGCTTTCTAAGGTATTTTGCATATATAAAAAATTCTATGACTTATGATAGCTATTTATTTAGGTCCTTTGGTGGTATGTTTTCCATTGATACTAACTTCTTTATGTTCCTATGGCTAGGAATGTTACTAAAGAAGTGTAAAGTTTCATTACTATTCTGTGAGTACAGGATGGTCTTCTAGATGTCACATTACAAAAGAAGTTATTTCTTGCCTAAAGGACTCAATCGGAAGGATCAGCCAGTGAAGAATTCTCTTCAGATCAAAACCCACAGCCCACTTCTGTTTGAAATCTCTGAGGGTCAGTTAAAAAATATTTTTAATGTTTTGACTTTTTTTTGTCTATTCCTCGTTACAATAGGACTAGAATTGACCTGAAAATTAAGTGAATACCTGAGGACCTAAGCATAATTATATGTTAGTATATGTTAGTTCTCAGTCTTAGTAACTTGCAGCCTTACATTTTATAGAAGACAAACATTTGTCCTTTTTCGTGTACCAAGTTTAACAAGATAAGACAATTGTTTGTTCCTATTTTTTCTTCTCATTCATATAAAACCAGCTAATAAATTTAAAAAATACATCACTCGGTTTGCCAGGGTAGAAAACCCTATAATCTGTCTTTATTGCCATATAGCCATCATTATCCTTCATTATTTGTATGCAGGATAACATTGTTGAGCTCCGTTAAGGTGACTGACAACAGAAGCCACAATTCTAGAGACAAGCAGAGAGTATGGTAACATAAATGGGTAAATAATGAATTTCCTTTTCGTTCTTCAGTCTATATTTTATTACAGAATCTATTTTTTCCTGTGTTTATTAAACAGCTGTTATAAATTACTATTAGAATATGCTTGCATCATTATTTAATTTAAAAAAATAAATCACTTTCCTGGGTTACCCTTGAATTCTTACATTTTAGCAGCTTGGCACCTTCTTGGTCTCCTACAAGTTAAGCTCATTTATTCTCCTTTTTTTTCTACCTCACAAACAGAACGAGACAAGTCAATACTTATGTGAAATAACCTGAAGAAACGAAAATATGCTGTTTAATAGCATTACCTGGCATTTTCTTCTTCTGGGTCACTACCGAACACATGGCCATGCTTTTTAGGAATGCTCTACCAACATACAGTAGTGTCCTTGTTCAAATTTGTCATGACACTGTTCCACTTGGGATGTAGCAATGCAGAAATCTGGTTTACTTCTGTTTGTTCTGATTGTTCCCGACTTAGTCATGGCTGCAAATTCATGTTCTCATCTGTCATCCGTCAGGAGCAAAAGACACTTGATTTTTCTTTTTTTTCAATGCATTCTCATTCTCCTGGTTTTGGCTGGGATAGAGTTAATTTTCTTCCCAGTAGCTGCTGTGTTTTGTATTTAGCATGAGGAGAATGTTGATAACACTGATGTTTTTAGTTGTTGCTATGAAATCGAGGACTTTTTCCAGTCTCCTGTGTTCAACTAATGAGCAGGGGTGCAGGAGCTGGGAGGGACCGTAGCCAGACAGATAGCCAAGCTGGCCAATGGAAGTATTCCATACCACAGATGTCATGCTCACTTTCTCTTTTCCATGAGTTCAAATCCTCACTTGTCCAGGAGTTCAAGCTTTTCTGGGAGTTAGGTCTTTTTCGGGAATTTCGCAAAATCCATGAGTTCCAGGTTCCATGACCATTGCTTGGGGACTGGCTGCGAATCGGTTGTCAGGTGGTGAAAAAAATGTATTGCATATAGTTTGTTTTGCATAGTCGTCGTTGTCGTTAGTAGTATTTCCTTTGTTGTCTTATCGAACTGTCTGTATCTCAACCTGCGAGTTTCCCCTTTTGTCTATTTCTCTTCCCCATCCTGCTGGGGAGAAGGGGACGGGTGAGGGAGCAGCTGTCCAGCATTTAGTTGCCAGCTGCTAGGTCAAACCACAACACTCATCTATCTAGTATTTGTTGTTGAGCCTTAATTAAGGATTTTAGTTCTTTGAAGCCATAAGAAATAGTGTCTTCTCTACTGCAAAATACCATATGTAATATAACAGCAGGATTTTTCCAGCTTCTCTGAAGTGGCTATAGTGAGGTCACGGGATGCTTAGTTTTACCTTTGGTCATGGTCATCACTTCCTGAAATCTGAGCTTTCCTCTTCTACTACTCTGAGTGGTCTTTCTAACTTCCCAGCATCGTATACACTAACCCTTACTAAATCCTTTCAGGGCTTGAGAACATCTCTTGCCAATCACAAGGACTGCTTCACGTTCTTGAGTTTGGAACTATAGCATTCAGGATCATCAGATAAGCTGTTATTTTGATTTGTTTTTTCATAATTTTAATGATGAAATATTAATGGGTCACAGTTAATTAATTCTTTCCATCATGACAAATGATTGCCTCCAGCAGAGTTCATGTTATGAATATAGAAAGCAGAGGGTCCTCTCTGATATTATTTGGACAAGTTACTTGCCTTGTCAGTCTTGTTTAATTATTACAGCTGCCATTAAGAAGCAAATGTTAAATGTTAGAAGATAACAGCCCCCTAAAATGCCATGTGAAGCAAGTGCTTTTTGCATGCAAAGCCTTTCCTTTGCAGGAAAGTGATATTGATATATACTATTTGAAAACTCATTGTGCAGATTACATCAGACAATTAAAATGATTTTAATCCTTTCCCTCCCCATCAACTTTTTCCAGATCAAATCTAAGCCCAGTATCCCACTCTGAGGGGTGTCAGTGGCAACAGGATGACTTGTATACACAGCTGATTACTTTTGAGGGCATGTGCTTAATATGATGAGTGTGCTTCATGGTTTACTTAAAGGGAGTGTGTAAGGGAGTAGAGCCTCCTTTCTTTTGCTAAAGTAGGGAGACATCTTCTCTCCTTTGTTCTGAATCCGTGCAAGCCTTGTTTCTGTTCCTTTTTTTCCCCTCTGTTCTGTGTTAGTGCAGTTTGCCTCCTCCAGTACAGTCCCTGTCCACCGGCAGGATCGAGTGTCCTGGATCTGGACAGTGTCTGTTGTGGTGTCTCATTAACTGACACTGACGTGGTGTAAGCGGTGTGGATGATGTGAGAAGAAGCGTAAGTTTCCAGTCTTAAGACACTCGGGGGCCATCACTGACTTTGTGCTGGGACTCTGAGCTGATGCACAGACAGGGACACACAGCCAAATCTCAGGTAGCTCAAGGGCAGATGAAAGAAAATCAGGTGAATGGACTGGAGCAATGTGTGACCATGAAACAAAAATCTGAGGAAGGCTGACCTTGCAGCTGTGTCTAGCAGCACAGTACTAGCACGCACTTTAGTTAATTGCTTTTAGAGCATTTTATTGTGCTGCTTACCAACATAAATGCCATTACTGTGTCCGTGAAACTTCAACACAAGCAGGACTTAAGGTTACATATCTTCTCACAAAGCCCCACCAAATTAAAAAAATATTAGTAATCGGTTTCTTGTCTAGGAGATTTCCCTGAGGACGGGCAGGCTGCTTCTTCTACGCTGCTTCTCTTCTATAACACCATAAACAGATTATGAGTGAATGTACCTTATACTTATTCATAATAGATTTGTGTCAACACAGATAATACATGTATATATCTCCTTTCATTTACAAGTGCGCAGCAGAGCATGGGTCTCATTTGGGAAAGCATAATACCCTTGAACTGAGGAAAACAAGCAGTATGTGCTAGGATGGCTGCCCTAATTGTGGCAGCCCTTTGCTTCTCTTTGTGGACCATGTTTATGTCTTTATCTTACACTAAAGTCCTGAAGCTCTGAGGCACTGGCCAAGGCATGTCAGCAGATGTTTCCATTAAGCACCATTGCAGTATTAGTGGCCCAATAGCCCTGAAAGCTCCAGGACGAGTTTTCTGGCAGTGGGAGGTCATTTCCCCATGCTGTACAGCTCTCTGCAATCTACAGGCGATAGAGGAAAGGCAATGGCTGCGCTTCTTGTGGAGTGTGATTTTTGGCCTATACTTTTGATGGTAAAGTGGTATGTATATAAGATTTTAACAATTCCTCATACTGCTTTATCAACAGGACTACACTACACTGTGCATACTGTGTACTATCTGCTAAATATAGCGTTCCAGTAAATAATATACATAAACATATTACGAAGAGTATTAAGATGGTTTAAAAAAATATAAACTTCTGGGAGCAAATGCCAACACTTCTGCATCTCTAACTGTATCTCATATACTCATTCAAAACTCTTAGTTAACATCTTTTTTCATCCAAACAAATATATCTGACTTATTCACACATAACCATGATACGACTTTGATGTGTTTTTCCTCCAAGAACCAGGGCAGTTTTATAATTCTAGCCAGACCACTTAGTATGAATAGTGATAATATCATTGCCTTTGATAGCTTTCTGCTATTTGCTGTAGATGAGGACTTAATCCCCAGAATCTTCCATCAGTAAGTTGAAGTGATTTTTATTTTTATTCTTTTAAGGAGAAGTCATACGTAGTTGCTTGCTATACAATAAGCATTTCAGTATCTCCAGGCAGTTTTATTATCCCGCTGTGTTTTCAGTACAGAGCCATGACCCTGTACTGGGAGAGAAGCCAAAGGATGAGCAGCATGAGATATTATAATCTGGTTTTATTTGAGACCTTTTTAACAATATAATGATTTATGATAGCCAAGCTTTCCTTTGGGAAAATGTATAGGAAAACAATTTTATCTTAAACTTATTTACAAAAATATGGTTTTGGACTAAATATTTTTTTTCTTAAGTGATCTGTTTGTAGGTAACGTAGCTGATTAATCTCAATATCCTTGGGTTTGTGGCATTTAGGTATAAATTAAGTTATATATCTCATAGCAGGGATGGTGTATGTTGAGTGCTTTGTTTAGAAAAATGTTCGAGTCAGCACTGTTCTCTGACGCGTTGCCTCGGTGTATCCACAATATTCAGATACTGAGAACCTATTTTGCTGAATCTAATTGATTCACACATTCCTCTCTGAAATGGTTTAATATCTCATGTTGACAAAGATAGCAACTTTTACACATCGTTTAATTTAAAATATAGGATTCTGGTTTATACTTGATAAGCTACAATGCTGGGAAGCACTGCATTTTCATGAATAATAGCTAGAATACCTGAAACGTTTTTTTAAACAGCTTTTTTTTTTATATATATGTAAGTTTAATTGGAGCAATCTGATGCTTGCGCATACCATGAAAATTATGTGTTGTGGTATTCAGCTTTCAACTGTTAGCTTTTAATTCATTTTAAAACAGGACTCCATCGTACAGATGGGTTCCAAACAGCTGTCTGCTATACTTGCAGATTATTCTGTGGTTTCTGTCCTGTACATAGAAACTAAAGCGAAGCTTGAAACTAGTCATCCAACTTCACATGCGCAGGATTCTCGGTGCTGTACCCTTGCTAAACAAACATATGCATTCCAGGTCTGTTCTCAACTGAGTTTCAAATTGAGTTTCAAATTGTTGCTCCCTTCCTAAAGGAAGTATCGACAGGTCTTGGTTACTCTCTTTAAACAGAAGTTTTAAGCAATTGTTAAGAAATGTCCTTAGCCATACATGTCATCTTTGAATAGCCAGCTGTATTAACTTGTGGTTTCTGAACTTGTAAATTTGACTTATTTTAGCTGATTTAACGTGATTTTTATAATGCTGTTGATCCTTCAGAAAGCTATTTCTATAATATTTAAGGTAAATAAATAGCCTTCAAATGCCCAACAAATAATTTTGCTAGCTATTGCAGTTTTCTAGAAATGCAGTGCTATCGTATTTGAATGGCTCTGTTATGAGATTTCTGGCAAACTGTTTCTTGGCTGAAATAACCAACGAGATGTAGATTATGGTCACTAACCTTTTCATGGAGTGCATGGATGACCATCTGATTCCCATTCTACTGTTATCTTCTGTTATAATTTCAAGTAAAGGAGCTTGGTATTTGTTTAAAGAAAATACGTGTCCCATTAGCAGTTGTTGCACAATGCATTTTTCAGAGTGAGCGTTTATTAGGCTGCTCTTATACCAAAGTATTCTTATTAAATGTTAACCAAAGTTATTTTTAAACTTATGAGATCCTTGTTGCTTGTTCCACGGTATGAATCTGTTATCTGTTTTTAGGAAGGTAAAGAGAAAGAGATGGTAAAAGTCAGATTTGCTATTCATACCATTAAGTCATTATATTGTGAGTATTTCCATCCCTAAAGCTTGCTGTACCGCTGGGAAAATTCCTCATTTACTGTAGATGGGCAGGCTGTGGGTGTGAAAAAGTAAGGAAAACCATTTAAAAATTGACACAGCTTGCCAAAAAGGTGGATGGATTAGTCTCAAAAGAGCACAAGTAATAGCGAAACTGAGAAGAGGCCACTGAACAGAAAGTTGATATGCAACCTATCTGGTTTTTGTTCCTTGTAAGGCCAGATATGCTCTATATAGTGCCTTAGCATTTGTTATGTCAGTGAGCCGTACACATCACAAAAATCTTCATGGAAAACTTGAGTTGCCTTACAGCACTTCAGAACTGTCTTCCTTATGTCCTCCTGTCTTTCTGGGGTGCCCAAATAAGCAAAGATTTCATATGGAAATATTTCAAATTTCTGAACTAAGGATACTTAAAGAACATTGCCAAGGCTCTGGGAGGTATATAAATATACATGAGTGGGTACCCAATCTTATGCTGATGCTGTGTAGCGTTCTGCTACCTTGCTTGCACAGAAACAAAATCACAATTACAACCATTAAATAGCGAAACTGGCTAGTTTTATTGTAAATCTTGCTTATTGCAGTAGTGCTTACAAATCAGCCGAGATCCTTCGTATTAGAAGCATTGCAAACTCAAAGTAGCACACAGTGCCTGAGCTGAAATTTAGCATTAAACTAGATAACGCACCCAAATGTGGTGACTATTCCTTTTCCTTCTGCGGAGTTTTGAACATGAGTTTATGGGGCTCATCCTCAGCTGCAGTATTCTGTTATTACTGCAATGATGTTAATGAAACTATGGCCATTTTTATCAGTGACAGTATGCCCCCATCTGTACTGGAGCTTTCTTTTCTTTAGTAAAAGTACAGCTGAAAGAAAATTTCAGCTACAGTAGAACAGCATACTCACATATTGGAAATGGAGCATATTAATTGGATATGTATGAAATGAAAATTGCCTTACAGAGAAACAGAAATCAAACCTACTATTTCCCAAGTATTAATTTCATTTTTTATTTTATTTCATCTGTAATGATAACCAGAGACATCTTTTTTGCATTTAAAAAGCCAGAATCGCTCTTTCGAGTTTCCAAGTGAAAACATGCCTATCTTTTAATGTGGGTTGTTAAACTGAGACCTGAATGGCCTATTTATGTGCTGCTTTGTTTGAGTGGAGACTAGATCTAATCTGTATGTACACCGAGGGCTCTCCCTCCCTCAATTTCACTGAAAAACTGCAATTAAATTTTAGACATAATAGGATTAAAGCATTGCATTGCATATGACATGACATTTGTGTGCAGGATTATTGAATTTTATATTCTCATTGATATTTTACTTGAATATAGAGATAAAAAAGATGAGCTAATTTATCTTGTATACCTCTTTCAGGACCATTCTTCTGTTTTACGCTACTTATGGTTTTCCTAGTTTCATTTTAAGTCTGCCATTTCCTTGGAAGATTATTTCACAGCCTATTAGACCTCACTGTTAGGTGGATTTTTTTTTTTTTTGTATACAGTTTTATTATATCTTTAAATTACAGAAGGCAGCAATTTTTTAATTTATTTTGACCACATGGAGCACAGGAAAAGTTGTAGTGAGGCACAAAGTTCCACCAAAAAATAAAACATAACTGGTAAATGAATATATTTATTGAATCTGAAAATTTAGAGAGAATATATTAATTAGCTTTGATTTTAGGGCAAATGAGTACTAAGCACTTGGGGCAATAGTTGTGTTCTAGAAGCATGTTTTTTCTGTAGCTCCTTCAGTTTATCTCCCATACTGTGTCAGAGAAACAAAAGTGCTAAGGGCCACCTTCATTCAGGAAATGTACTAAATTACTATTTTTTTTCATTATTTATCCCCACAACTGTGTGTACAGAACATCACTGGTATAGTAAAAATGCCGTGGATTTTGGGCTAGCATGCCAGAAGTGCTTTTCTTTAACCAGCTAGGATGTATGTATGCTAAGCTAACATGCCAATACTCAGTTCTCCTCTGATTATGAAAAGGACAAAATAAAACTCTGTTGATGAAATGTACTGGCTGTAAGATGAGATTGCAGATGCACAGATGAAATTATTTCATGAAGTATTTATGTGGCTTGGTGTTAGAGATGTTTTTTCCACTTCCAAGTGTAAGCATGCGGCTGATGCTTGCCCGTTCCAGGCCTACACAATTGTTCCCCTGAATATAGCCGAATTGTGAGCTGCTTGACGACCGAGGCTGGCTTCCCACCCAGCCTTAGCCAGGGCTGCAAGCAGACAATGGCTTGGCACCAGCTTCCTCAACAAATTTGTTTTGCTCTTTCCATTTTGGAAGAGACCAATGTCAAAGGAGTCCGTTCAGCCAATGGCTGAGGAAGAAGGGAAATTCAAAGGAGATGAATGTTTAGGAGCAGCAAAATGAAATCCCACACCGCACCTACACCATGAATTCTGTAATGAACTGGCAGACCTCGCGGTCTTTATGACACAGGTCACGCAACTTGGAAAATGCCAGGAACATCTCTTCTGGGAACAAGAAGTACATGTCATGAAAACGGCAGAATTATTCAGTATTTTATGTACTTTAATCGTGTTCCAAATACTCATTTTCAGAAAGACACTATTCAAAGCTTTCAGAGTTACCTTCCTGACAGCAAATTACAGTCCGTGCAATATTTGAATGATGAAATTATAGGTAGATTTTCCAGTGGTTGACAAATGGAGAAGACCTATTTAAATCAAAGGGATTTAAAACTCTGGGTATAAGTAGAAAATAATATGAAAAAAAAAAATCAGAATATTCAGTTCTTTTATTAAAGGAAGACTTGTAATTAATTAGAACAACAATAAAGTATGCTTTTCAAAAACCATATGGAATTTAGTTTTGCTTAGGTAGGAATACATACCGTGTATTCATACTTGTCTACTGGCATGTAACTTACATACAGTTGCTCAGAATATTAATTTTTAGTCTTAATACTATATTATTTTAAGGTGTTAAAAATACTGAATAATGTGTCTTAATTCAGTAGATTAATTTCTTACTTCAGTTCTGTCATGCCATGTGTGAATAGAAATTTAGTTATGATTATAACGTAGAGTATACTTTTAATTAGTTGCATAAAATTATACTAACGATGCTGAGATGCATTGAGTAGAAAAAAAGTTTTTCAGAATTTCTTTTACATGGCAAACCTATTACTAAAAAAGTAAATTTTAATTAGTTTGATTGTAATTAGGGTTTTTTTTGGTCATCACTTTCTGAAATATTTTGATATTTTAAAATTGACACGCATGCATAGCCTAGTTGTCAGAAGAGCCAAATTAGAGTAAATTGGTAGGAATTGAATTCCACAAAGGCTGAACACCTCTCGAGTGCAACAGGAACTCTACCCAACTACTTGATATTCTGAATCTACTTCTTCCAAATTTTTGAATTAATAGATCTCTTATTTTTCCTGCTAGTTTCTTACCATAGAAGAGGAAGCGTGCTGGCTTTTCAGCTCATAGCCATTTTTCCAACATTCAAGGAATTAATCCAATTGAGAAGATATTCTTCAGATCATTAAGATTTGTGAGGCACTATTGGCTCAGTATATTTTTAAATGAACATTTAAAGGATTTTAATAGATTATTAGACATTTATATTTTAACATTATATTTTAACATTGCAAATCATAGTATCACATAGAAATTTCAATGTGGTAATTTTAAAAACAGAAATGCTTGTAGTCTAAGTTAAGTAGTCGTGATTCAAAATTGATTTGTACTTCTGCTTAAGGTACAAATACCGGTAAAAGTGAATCAGGAAGTAAAATAAATACCTCACCTCTGCATGTGTCCAGTCCAGTCCACATACAGCAGCACTAAAACCACATCTACATGCACATGGTGCATATATAATTCTGTATAATGCAAGTTCAGTAATATAGCTGCCTTCTCATTATAGTGATACACATGGTAATGAAGCATTGCGTGTTGTAATTCTAACTTCTCTCCAGGGACATGAGGCTCATTTTCAAGTCTCATATCACACCACTTCTCCTGGCTGAAAGCTCTGCAGAGATGAGACGGTTATGCTATTCCCTGGCCTTCCTGTAAACTATCCCAAGAGATCAATTGGCTTTGATGTTGCAGATTTTAGCAGAGAGGCAAGGAGGTGATATTTATACCAATCTTATATATGATACCATGTCTGCATTTTATATTTGGGTCACTGATTTATCTTAAGTGGATTTGTACGTTGGCTTACAGAGGTGTTTTAGTATGGCCACAGAGTCTAGGTGGGTGGTGGTAGAACATATGAGTTAATTTCCTAGAAGTACAGGTAAGAAATCCCATAATTTGTGTATTTTATAATGATCCAGCTGAGAAACTCATCCAGGAGCATAAAAGAACCCTGATGAGAAAAAGATAAGTAACATATGTAAGTACAATCAGAACAGAGCCTTTAGTGTTAATAGGGTATTTTGTAGGAATCTCATTAGAGTGTAACTAGAATTTACATACTGAACAATACTGAACTAAATCTTTCCTTAAGGGGCAAAAATGAAGTGTAAACTTAGCTTTTTCCAGGCTTAAGATATTAACCGAAAATAGTTTTCTTCTTTGTCTTAGGAAAAGCTGTGGCTGTTGTCTTTCTTTCCTCTGCTGCCTTGGCTCAGCGTTTCTGACGCATTGGACCCATAATCCTTTGACCACATTCAAACTAGTCCTCTGTGATGCAAGGAATAAAATTCTGGCCAGTCTTGGTTTTCTGTAATCCAAAAGATGCTAATCTCCCTTTCTATGGGAAATTTTTTTGCCAGCCATTCCCTCTTCATTGTTTTTCTGTCACTGGAAACCACTGTATGCTATGAAATCCTGGAGAATGAAGAGCTATGTCACAAAGTGGGGGGG
>Ga0065711_1003624_pt1 | contig 27133 bp, 13 predicted proteins | sample Hoacrofraction12_FD_59098 | JGI IMG/M metagenome (GOLD analysis project Ga0065711, IMG submission 59098) | Hoatzin crop microbial communities from Cojedes, Venezuela - Epithelial fraction 12 v2 (version 2) | ecosystem: Host-associated > Birds > Digestive system > Esophagus > Crop | place... | reverse complement strand
TTTTTTTTTTTTTTTTTCCTGAAAGCACCAAACTTTTGGTATTATTTAGCTGTCTAGCGCTCTGTACATCACGGAACACTCTTGTCCAAGTACTTGTGCTTAATTTCTATTCCGGGCACATGTGAAAAATGATTGTGAAACTCATGTTTCTTCAGTATTGCTGATTTGCTTTTAAAGAAGCACTCTTAAATTTGAACATTTCCTTGTTCAGTCTGCTCTGGCTGTGCCATCTATGTGTGTATATACGGATACAGTTATATATAGATTTAAGTAATCCTTCTGTTTACTCTAGCACTGGTGTCTTTGTCTGGCATCAGCATTGTTGCCATCAGGGACAGATTGGAGTTGTTTTGGGGGATGGGAGTGCAGAGTCAGCTGGTCTCTATTTAATCTGACTGCTGTAGACTTGATCCTTACTAGAAGCAGCTGCCAGTGCCTGATCCTGTACTAATTTGTAAGCAGTGGTCAGTCAGCAGCTTCCTGTGTAATTCTCTCAGATGGCACAAGCCTACAGTCTGGACACCTTGATGTCTCTGGTGTGATACAGACCCCTGGTTATGCCGGGCTCGCCTGTATGTTTTCTGTCCTGGATGCACATATAACTGATTGTGAATGACATGTAGAGCATTTGGGTTTCTAGAGCAGACTTTCACTTAACGTTCCCCTGGGCTAGCTGGTTGCTTCACGTTTATGGGATTTGATTGTTTTAGTTGGTTTTCTAGTTGGGATAAGAATATCCCTTCTTAAGGGTTTAATTGTGGAAGGTAAGTGAAGAAAATGAAAGGTGATTTGTTGTGTAGCTGGGCAGTAACCAGTGTAGCCTATTTCTAGTGCAAACATGGACATGAAGGCTTGTATTGTTTCCATCTAGGATCTTTGGCAGTTTGTTTTTGAGCCCCCAAGACAGCCCTTGGTTTTTAATCCCATTTCTGAAACAGAAATCAGCTTCTTTGTTCTCCAGTTAACTGTGTTAACTTTCTGCCAGTTAGTTAACCCACAGACTTCAAAATAATGTGAGATAATTAATTCCTCAAAACTCTCTGTCAGGTAAGAAAGTATTAGATTAATTTTACAGATTCATTACAGTGAGGCATGTGGTTAATTAACTGGAGAATAATACATACCACCCAGTAGCAAACCTGGAAGCGGAACACCTTGGTTTTAAACTTACTTCCTGACTTTCTGTTCATTTTTATTTCAAAGGTAGTTTCTCTCCACTTGCTGTGTTGGTAAGTAATTTTGCCCTGTTTCTACAGAGCTGTCCTCTTCAAAAGGTGTAGAAAATCTGTATTATAGTGAAAAGAGAAGGTATCAAACCGAGTACTTCAGATTTACAAAATCCATTTGCTGTCTGCTTGGACAGCCTGTTGCAACTGTGTCTTTCTTAGGGAGCACTGTCTCTCACCTTAGACTATTTTCTGTGTTTACCAATAGGTTTTCAGTCAGGCTGTGCTTCAGTGAATACTACTCAGTGCCAAAACCAGGTTAAGCACTTTTTCTTCTTACGCATTCGCTGCTGCCCCAGTGCTGCCCTTTAGTTGAGCGTGTGTGGTACCAAGACACTGAACTGTACCAGGATTAAATACAACTTGTTGGTGTTGTGGTTTTTTTGGGGTGGGTGTTTTTGGGTAGGATTCATTATGTGGCCCCGTAGACAATTGTAGCGGCATCCTGGGGGGCGCCTGGGAGCTGAAGTGTGCAGCTAAGGAGAAAGAGGGGAGCAGAAACTGCATAAGTGGTTTTGTAGCTGAGGAAAGAAAAATGTCCATGGAACCATGGTTTCAGACTGCCACAAGCCTGCCAAGGAATCACATCTGCTCTTACTTCAAAGCCTGTAACAGAACATTTTCTTTTTTGCTTGAGAATATTGCATTGCTTGTAGATATATGTGGCGAAATACTCAATTTCTTTTAACTCATTCCCTCCTCAACTAGCAGATGGAAAACTTCTCGCTGTAGATTCTTTGGGTTTTAATACCTTCGGCATTTTTGGTAGTTCTCTTTCATGGTGGCTGTGACTCTGGTGACTGAGAGCTTATAATTGCAGGCAATTACTTCCCAGAAAAAGTCTATTTTATTCCAAATTAGAGTTTTCAAGCCAGCTACAGGATTTGATTTTTCTGCATAGGTTAGACTACTGGCATAGTAAGATATGGCCTAGCTGTCTCCACTTCTTTGAAGATCAGACTTCTGCTGTTAAAAATGGGAAACAGGAAGTTACATTGTGTCATCTGTAATCCTTTTGTTACATTTTTTGCAAGCACAAGGTTTTAAATTAAACCTAAGTTTGTTTTGCCGGAGCCAAATTACAGTTAGAATGAGGCTGTTCATTCCGCTATAAAATCGTCACTCTCTTCTTTCAGTATGTTTCCGCAATTTCTGTAAGCTGCTTAGTGTTCCAAAGTAACCCTCCAGCAAGCGAGACCGTGCAGTTTTCGGCAACCCAGAATATTTTATCTTTACAGATGTGGGGGTAAGTCCCAATTGTTTGTATCTCACAGGCTTCCACTGATGGAAACTCTTGTCCTGCAGAACTTCGCACTTGATAAAGACTAATGCTTGAGATGTTAGCCCTCTGCAAATCTAGAGCTCTGTAGAAATTAAACTCCTTGAATATCCTGTTTACAAATCCTCATATTTAAATCCTTATTTTGTTGGAATTCCCTTAGGCAATGATTTTGGTTTTCCCCATGGTATGCCTGGTTCATGTAAGTACGGGCATAATAAAATGGTCTGATGCTATCACTGCAGAAAAAATCATATGCAAGTTTATGGTAAGGATACTTAGCGTTTTTAGGGAGATGAAGAAGCTGGCATTTTGCATTGAGAAACCTGCGTGGGCAGAATATTTAACACAGCAGATAGGCTTGGGAGAAGTGGCATTCAAAGAGAGAATTAGGAGATTTTAATTGGTAAAACTGGGTAGTGTTTTTAACTCCGTTAGTGTGGGCTGCTCAAGATCCGCTCAGGTAGCATTTAAGACAAGATGAGAAAGCTCAGAGAGTGCACATACAGCAGTAACAGAAAATCATTCATCATTTGAAATAAGCAGGCAAATATGTGAACAGGGGTATAGGTCAGCCTGGAATCATGGAAAAGCAGATGAAGGCTGCGGAAGGTGCAGTATTTCCTTGAAGAGTAATGTGCTAACTGAGCAAGAAACTGAAAGTCAGTAAAGGCCATTTGGCACTCGGGGAGCAAACCCTTGGTCTCTTGCCGTAACTACCATCGTGTGGGCCAGAGCCCGGAAACGTGGCAGGCAGCAGAGCATCTGCACCTAGAGGACTGTGGAGAAGGGTGCCTGTGTAAGAAACATCATCAGATTGTGTGTAATCTCTGGCTGCAGTGAGCTGAAGGTTGGATGTATGAATATTAAGAGCTAGGAATGGTACAAGAAACCACACAATTTTGGGTATGAATCTTTCATTAAAAATCTAACGTAGATAATTACCATCCCTAGTTTTATTTCCTTTTAATGTTGAAAAGTCTCTCCATGGAGACTTCTTTCCAAATAAGGGAATTTATTTGGATTTTGGTTTTGAGATTGTTTTTTTCTTGTTGTTTTTTTTTTCTTTTAATAAGAAAAGGATGAATTCCAGAGAGGAATTTTTTTTTTATTACTACTTAAGCTTCTCAAAGGATATTACAAAGAAGGAAGAACAAAGTGGATCAAACTTACGGAAAGTATATGCCATTCTCCTTTTTATGAAATAAGAGAAGACATCTGAGTTTCTAAGGGCCTATGGGGAAATAGCTTACATCTTGAAGGGTTTAGGTCATAGTTTTGCTAAAAGTATGTAAGAGGGTGTTTGTGCATGTGTGAAGCCCCAAATACAGTTAATAGCTAAGTTACTAGTTACTGTTTATCCTGCTTTTGGCAGTCCCTGAAGACAGAGGTAGTTGTCTATATTGGTTCACTTTTTTTTTTTTTGGCTGATACACCCCAGATTAAAAGACGTCCATAAAGGTGGGGAAAGGGGGAGGGGGCAGAACAGCAACCCAAAGCTTTCTTTCAAAAGGCCTGGAATCACTAATGATGTCCCAGGATGCAGTCTGTATTAGGTAGAGATCTCAGTATTCCTTAAAGATGAAGCAAAAAGGCAATTTACTGTGTTTGAAAAAGGATGTCTCAGCTGGTTTTGGCAAGGTAATGATGACCTCCCAGCAGAACTGGACTTGGTAGGAATAAGTTAATTCTGAAAAGGGCTGCAAGGGAGGAAGAACACCTTGGGGAAGAAATGAAACTGACCAGTTAGGAAAATGTCAGTAATGCTTTTCCTTTGTGCAGGAACCAACCACCACTGCAGCTGCCTGCCTGCCTTGTGAACATTTACAAAATACTGTTCAATGATTTGGGGAAGCTTGCCAGTAGTTGAAGCTGAATGCTGTAAAAGAAAGCACGTTTATTTTAGTCTGTGTGAAGTGGAAGTAGGAACTACTTAAATTGTGTAAAAATTATTTTTTTCACATTTATAACTTGGCAGCATGAATTTGGAGTGTGAAACTGAATTGAGAATGAGCCTGGGACTTCATTACTGCAGACTGTGTTGGTAAACCTTGCCACCTAATTCATGGATGAATATTTGGTGCTTGTTTCAGAGAAATTCTGGTTGCCCCTATGGGTTTAAGGCTATAGACAGTTTATAATTTTGTTTGTTTGGTTTTTCCATTGTTGGATGCTTGTTGTCATCTTTTTGATGAAGAGATAGTTGCACATTTAGCTCCAGTTGCATTGCCTATCCCTGTGTTTGGCTGGAAATACTGCTTTTGGAAAAGCAGTAGTTTACATACCCATGTATTTCCATGGCTTGTCTCTCCTTGATTGTCCGTGACAGCAAATAGTGCCATCACTGATGGTGGAGTCTGTCGTGGTAATATCTCTCCACAAATAACTGATTTGGAACCGTAACATATTCCACACAGCTATGGTGGTATTACCAGCAACAGCTGCCATGTTCTATGCTCAAGTTCAGACTTTGGTACAAAAAACCTGTAGGTCCCTGTCGCAGATTTCTGTTCGCAGGCTCTGCCTGGACATGGTAGAGCTGATTTACATGTCTGAGACTCTATTACAGAGTCACTCTGGGAATTTTTTAACCAGTAGCTATGGAATAGTAAAAGTCACCTTAGAAAGTTAAAGGCAGTACATCTGATTAGTGTAAAGTAAAACATATACTCCAGACGTTCATTAGGTAATTTTGAGAATGGAATTTAAATTGGTAGTATTATTTTGATTGTTAACATTAGAATCTGCGGGTTTATGAACTCCTTTCTGCTACAAAATGGAGATTGATGCACACTAAACTGTAATCCACTCATCCATCATAAAGCTTCTGCAAGAGACCCATTTAATTTCCAAACAGAAGAATTCATTATCTATCTCCAGAGAAATTAATTTTTCTTAAGTGTTATTGTGTGCAGTGAGCTATCAGAGAGCATTCTACAGCAAGCAAGTGAGGAAGCAGCTGTCTCTAGGATGCAGCTATGGAACTAATGAATAAAAAACTTGAGTGGGCAATACAGAAGTGCAAGGCATTACCTTTGTGGCCCAAGAGAGTCAACAAATACGGGTTGCCCTCATTGCCCTGCCAGAGTTTTGCTGTGTGACCTACAGTGGGAGTGTGGTGGGTTGGGCCTTGCTGGACCCCAGGTGCCCACCAAAGCTGCTCTGTCACTGCCCTCCTCAGCCGAACAGGGGAGAGGAAATACAACAGAAGGCTCATGGGTCGGGGTAAGGGTGGGAGGAGATTGCTCACCAATTACCGTCATGGGCAAAACAGATTGAACTTGGGGGAAGAGTTTAATTTATCACCAATCAAATCAGAGTAGGATAGTGAGAAATAAAACCAAATCTTAAAAACACCTTCCCCCTACCCCTCCGTCCTTCCCAGGTTTAACTTCAATGCCGAATTCTCTACCTCCTCCCTGCAAATGGCACAGGGGTATGGCGAGTGGGGGTTATGGTCAGTTCGTCACACGTCTCTGCCGCTCCTTCCTCCTCAGGGGGAGGACTCCTCACACTCTGCTCCTGCTCCAGCATGGGGTCCCTTCCACGGAAGACTGTCCTCCACAAACTGCTCCAGCGTGGGTCCTTCCCACAGGCTGCAGCTCTTCACAACCCGCTCCAGCATGGGTTCTTCCCATGGGGTGCAGTCCTTCAGGAACAGACTGCTCCAGAGTGGATCCCTAGTGGGGTCACAAGTCCTGCCAGCAAACCTGCTGCAGCGTGGGCTGCTCTCTCCATGGGGCCACAGGTCCTGCCAGGAGCCTACTCCAGTGTGGGCTCCCCATGAGGTCACAGCCTCCTGCGGGGACATCCACCTGTTCCGGTGTGGGGTCCTCCGTGGGCTGCAGGTGGATATCTGCTCCACCATGGACCGCCATGGGCTGCAGGGTGACAGCCTGCCTTGTCATGATCTTCTCCACAGGCTGCAGGGGAAAATCTCTGCTCTGGTGCCTGGAGCACCTCCTGCCCCTCCTTCTTCACTGACTTTGGTGTCTGCAGAGTTGTTTCTCTCACATAGTCTCACTCTCTTTCTCCTCCTGCAATTTTTTTTCATGGAATCATTAAGGTTGGAAAAGACCTCTGAGATCATCAGGTGCAATCGTCAACCCATCACCACCATGCCTACTAAACCATGTCCCAAAGTGCAATATCTACACATTGTTTTTTACACCTCCAGGAATGGTGACTCCACCACTTCCCTGGGCAGCCTATTCCAATGCCTGACCACTCTTTCAGTAAAGAAATTTTCCCTAATATCCAATCTAACCCTCCCCTGATGCAACTTTAGGCCATTGCTTCTCATCCTGTCGCTAGTTGCTTGGGAGAAGAGACCAGCACCCACCTCACTACAACCTCCTTTCAGGTAGTTGTAGAGAACAATAAGGTCCCCCCTCAGCCTCCTCTTCTCCAGACTAAACAGCCCCAGTTCCCTCAGCCGCTCCTCATAAGACTTGTTCTCCAGACCTTTCACCAGCCTCATTGCCCTTCTCTGGACACGCTCCAGCAACTCAATGTCTTTCTTGTACTGAGGGGCCCCCTTAAAGATGTTATCATGGAGGTGCTACCACCGTCGCTGATGAGCTTGGCCTTGGCCAGCAGCGGGTCCCTCTTGGAGCCAGCTGACACTGGCTGTATCAGACATGGGGGAAGCTTCTCATAGCTTCTCACAGAAGCCACCTCTAGCCCCCCATGCTGCCAAAATCTTGCCACACAGACCCAGTATAGGGAGGCACTGGTTTTCCAGCATAGATTCTTGTTTTCTGTCAAACGATATTCAATATGATTTGCATCAAGTTTATGCTTAAAAGCATGTTACATAGTTGTGGGCAGCCTGCTCTCCCAGGAAGTTTGTTTCAGTGGGCTTCAAGTATCCTGCAGTCGCAGCCTGGACACTATAGCCTGTCCTCATAGTGCTGCACCCTCTGTAGGCAGTGTCAGTTCTTTTAATTCAGACCTTCTGGTTAAGATGGCCTGACACCAAATAAATCTTCCAAAGCCACACATGGCCTGTAATGTATGTTTCCTGGTGAATTCTGGCAGTGCAGCCCACTTCAGGGGTGTGCCCTTAAAGCAGAATCACAGATCATGAAACAGCTCTCTGGAATAGATTGCTAATAAACCCTCAGGCACTCCTGCTTTTCCAATACGAACAGAAAACTGGATGGTGTTTGAAATGACAGAATGAAAACTTTCTGTGTCCCTGACAGATGCCAGAATTGAAGTTTCTGATTACACTGTTTAAGATATCTATTTTATGTAAATGGGGTACAGGGGATAATTCATTTAGTAAGGCTGACAGTCAGTTGGCTGCTCTATACAGTACTTCCCAGTGTAAAAATAAACTGCAGATGTTTGACACGGATGTGTCAGGATACTTAACTCTGGGTTAGGGTTTGCAGATGTCTTCTGTTTTGTGGAAGTTAAATCTCTGTAAAAGAAGGGAAGAGGTGCATGGCACTGAACGCTGAGAAGCATGTCCTGTGTGTGACTAATGCATCCTGACCTGTGGACAATCTGTCCCTTTTGATGTTTTTAAGAGAAAAAAAAAAGTGCTCTTATTGGTAGTGAACTGTTTCTGTGATGCGGTTTTGAGAACCGTCATTTGTTATTGGTAGGTGAAGGAGTTCAAAATTGCCAGATTATTTTCTTTGTCTTGTAGAAATGTTCCCATAAGAGGGGAGTCTATCTGCATAACACTTCACTGTTTTAACTGCACAGAGCATTATTATCCATCAGAGCAGCACCCAGGAAGCAGAGGTATATTTGGGCACACAAAATCAAGTTCTTGCTTCCCAATTGGGCTTACCAAAGAGGATTTTTGGTGACAAATTCGTCCAAATGTTTCACCTTTCTGAACTGTCTTAAATCCTCTTCAAAAGATGTGGTTCAGGGATCTGTGCTGGGTGCTGTTTTGGTTTGTCTTCAAAGCAATAGCAGTAAGGCTGTCAGTTTTGAACTTTGCAGGTCTTGAGAAATGGATGAGGTTGTCTACTTTATCTAAACGCAGTGCTTACAGCTGTGTTTCATTGGATGCACTTCATGGCAGACACTTACATGACCGATTTGTTTATTTTCTTAGAGTAGTAACTGATTACATTTTCTCTTGGCCGTGGTGCAGCTGAAGTTGCATTGTCCTGTGCATTGTTTCTTTACCTCAGCTGCTAAGTCATTGCTTTGGAAAGAAGTCTCTTCTGTGGGGTTTTTTATGGGTTTTTTTCCTTTGCAGGGCATGTGGTGTTGAGGAGAAATGAAGCAATGCTGATTTTTATTTGTTATTACTAATACAGCCATTTTCTACAGTTTTAAGATTCAATTCCAGGGTCATCTTCCATTCTCCCCACTTCTTCCAGCCTGGCTTTATCATGCTGTTTAGCGGGAATTTTTCATTATGTCTAATGAGCACAGCAGGATAAATAATAAGCAATTTGTTTTTTGAGTTGCAGAGGTTAGCTGTACCCTAGAATGTGTGGATCTCAGACCTTTAGGCCCTGCTCAACTTTGAACATGTAATATTTAAATAGTTAAAAAGTGATTGGTTGATAACTCGGTAATTTAAATCTCTTGTGGTTTATTTGCCTAGGGAGACAGCAGCAGCTGGAAGCTGAGCACCAGTACGTGGAGGCTGACCAAGACCTTCACAGAAGGACGGAGCGTTCTGTGGAGCCGCCTGTAGAAAGACCTGGGGAGAGGCGAATGGCAGAAATGAAGAAACTTTATGGTGCTGAAGCTGACAAAATCCAGGCAATGGAGGCTGCCATGCAGCTTATCTTTGATAGAAACTGTGACAAAAAGCAACCCAAATACTGGCCCATTATTCCCCTTAAGCTGTGAGTTCGTGGACTGTGCTCTGACCTGGCGCAGAGATGTAGGGACCTCAGTCAGGTTGTGCTGCTGAAAGAACAAACTGCAAATTTTGGTGTTGGTTGGGCTTTGGGGCAGAGGTGGCAAGGGCAGCGTGTTCCTTAGGCCCAGTGTTCCTTTTACACTGTGTGTCAGCAATGGTCCCTGTCCATTCTACCTACACACAGTTGTCAAGTAGTAATAGGAGGGCAGTAATATCAAACCTGTCTAAAGTCATAGTTTCACTCATTTGATACCTGCCTGCCTTGACCATGCTTGCAAGAAACATAACAATGTCTGTACTCAGGAAAAATGTCTGTAACTCAGTAGGAAAACTAAAGTGATGCGAGAAAGGCTGTACAAATTGTCTGGTCTTCCCATTTAGGAAATTGAGTAGGCCCATTTTTCAGTCTTATTTAACAAAGTAGCATTTGGATCCTGTTTAATACAGCACAGCTTGAAGTGTTATGTCTGCTAACCTTGGACTTTTTTGAGAGCCAGGAGTCCACTGGCCAAGATACAGTATATCAAGTTACTGTCACCCAGCCATTTGAATTCTTTTTCAAAGGTTTGTAATAAAGCAGGAAGTTTTTATTCCAGACTGATACTTGTCTGGCAGGAGTTCGACTCAAAGAAAAATTATATAGAAAAATGTTTTAATGAAGGGGGTGGGGGGAGTGAGGGAGAAACGTGATGTGGCCCTGTCTGTTAGAGATCTGTTTAGCAGAAGAGAATTTTAAGAGGACACGTCCCGTGTAATGAACTGCATTTGTCTTCACTCTTGCTTTTGGCGGGTTTTGTCAGAAATTCAGTGTTTTGTTGGGGTTTCCTTTTGTTGACCAAATAAATTCTTTTTATAACACCTTGTAATTTATTTTTATTTTTTTCATAAAAAAGCTTCCATACTTCAGCACTCCAGTTCTCAGATGCTAAAGCATTCTTTTAGCTGCTGTATTGTTTAAGGAAGGTTGAACATAGAGCAAGGAGAGTTTTAACATACTGAGAAGCACGAAGAGTGTTGACAGGACTTTCACAGGAATGCCAGTCAATGCCACACACACATGGCACGGTACGAAATGAATGGGAGGGCTGTTGCATCTGCTGGGGAAAACCTTGTCCCAGATCAACGTGCATAGATCTCTCTGTTCCTATTTGAAATGTTTCCAGTGTGGTGGTGGTGTCTCCCCTGTGCAGTTCAGTACAGAAGAAAGAAGAGTTGGGTTGGACTGGACTGTTCTTACTTTTCAGCCCAGTTCCCAGTTCTTGCGGTGGTTGTTCCTGCATCCAGTCTCCTAGCAGAAACAGAAATTCCGCTCTCCAAAAGAATTTGTAAAGACCTCAGACAAGACAAACATTGAATTCCTTTCCTACTTCAGCTAAAACATACAATAAATTTCCTTGCCTTTGGTTCTTTTAACTATTTCTGAGAGGGTTTAATATGCTTCACAAGGTTGGAAGTAGAAAGAACTGGATGAAATGTTCCCTAGGAACCATATACAAAGGCCTGAAAGGGAGGAATATGCTACTACAGACTTAAGAGTCGCTGCCAAATCATCTCTATACTGCTCCTGAATTTCAGCGGTGGACTGTTGCTGGTAGCTGACCAGATGTCGCATTTTGCTGGTAGTTCAGTGGAACTTGGAGATTTTGTGTTGCAGTTCTTTAACTCCATCTTTCATGTCATTTTACATTTCTAAGAAATATCTCACATAAAAACATGACCATGGAAGCAATGCAACTGCAACTCAAAAATGCCTGTTCAGTCGGAATGTAACTTTCACCTCGCTTGCACATACGCAGTATGCTGCAATCCTCAATCGTGGCACCACGTGCACTTCCCCGTCCCCCAATACAGCGCAAGGCCAGCCTCTGGACTGGAACGCAGCTGTGCTGCAGGCTTGATTATTCCTTGAACAGAATGTCGCACCCTCGCTTTCTGCTGCACCAGCTGTGTGTACAGTCCTGCCCAAAGGGGTTCTTCCCTTGCTGGTGGTGCTGCTTCTCATGAGCTTTTCCTAGCTCCAGCAGTAGGAGTTGCACCCTGAAGTTGCAAGTACAAGTTGTCATAAAATTGGTCTCAATATCAGAAACTGGTTTCCTCGTTTGCTATATGCATATCAGCCTCATCTTTGGAAGAAGAGTTTGTGGTTGGTTGAATACGCTTTGAAGATTGGAGAAAAATGGTAGTAGATCTTTTCTACTGAAAGCATTCTCAAAAGAAATTAAAAAAACCTTTCAGAACTGGCACAGTATAAATGTAACATACAAATGAAGCAATGACCTCTATGTCTCCTACTGAAATAAAAACTGCTTACTCTTACGCATTGGTGACATTGTCAAGAACACTCGTCCTTTTAGAATTATTTGCCTGTAAAGCAGCTGACAGTTTAGTATGCCTGCATATACAGGCAAACTGAGAAGAGATTAAACAGTTTTGATGAGCATAACATTTCTTTTAATCAACCTTTTTAGTAGGTATTCATCCTTTTTGATGGTAGTCATGTATAATGGCGAGCTGCAAACGTCTCGTACTTAGAAGAAGCTTTAATAAAAAGTGACCTTAATTTCTGTAACAGCCTTTGTGAAGGATAAACACGTATATAATCCATGTGGATTTGTTCACTCATGTCTGCTCTTTGCAATGCAAAAGCTTCTCACTCATTCATTATATGAAATTTATTTCAAATATTGGCATCTTCATTTTTTGTTACATTAATAGGAGTCCAGCTCTTCGAATAGAAATTGAGAAAAGCAAGACACTTTGATTCAGCTGCTTACATTTGAATTTTTAAGTATGATTTTTGGCATGCTGATCTGAATATTTTGGCTGAAAGAATTACAGAGGGACCAAGATTATTACCCAAAATGTGAAATACAGTCTGTCAAAAGGAAACATCCAGAACTCTGTTTTCCTTCTGGTTTCTTAAAAACATGAGTTACTTAGGAATATACTATTTAATAAATAATACGTTCATACTGTGGCAAAATTCTGTCTCCATGTTTGTGTGTTAATTCATTAACTGTCTACCCTGTCTAACTGGCTCTGTTGTCTCCTGTGATCCTGCCTGGATAGTCCAAAGGAAGGAAATTCTTATGGGCTTTCTCCTAGATAGAAGAGCAGCCTGTGAGGGAGACGCGGCTGCTCCTGAGGGGTTATAGCTACAGCATGAAGTTCAAGGCCTCCCATCCCTTCATAGATTCTCACATAGCTGGAGTTGCTGAGCTGATACACAGAGACCTGTGCAGTGGAGCTCTGGCTGGGCAAGTGACAGACTGTGACATTGCCATGGGTATTCTCTTGGAGACCTGGCTATCGTAGCGGAAGAATTGCTTGGAGTCAGTCCATTCTTTGAAGCAGGTGGGCGCACATGCATCCGCCTGAACTACTGATTTCGGCAGGGCAGGAGCAGTGCAGAAGTCTTGCTTGACCAGAAGTGGAGAAAGACGTGCTCGTCTTGAGCTTTGAGTGTGTAATCGAGATTCTCTGTGGATGTATTCTATTAATTACACAGTCACAGAATGATTTTTTCCCCTTTAATCATGAATCATTTTCTTCTAAGAAAGCAAGAAAACAGAAGAAGTGAGAACATATGTAGTTTTTGAAAAGAAAATATTTTTCAGCCTAACGATGCCAGTAGCACTGCTGGTTTCTAAACTACACTGAGATCTTTTGCTACAAAGCCTTTTGAAAAGCCAGAATACACAGAACTGCTATCCCCTTAACTGTTATTAACAGCCATCCCAAAGAAATAGCTGTGTGGGGAGGGATGAGAAAAGTGGAAAGGATTGGCAGGGATTTTTTCCAAATACAGTTCGAAGTGGTCCTTCTTTATCTTTAGACTTTGTTTTACCAAAGATGTGAGGCAAAAGTTTATCAGGGGCTGTTAGAAATTGAGTTACACCACTGTCTTGGGGTGCCCCCAGGCTGCACCTTACCAGAAGCTGGGAAGGAGTAACAAAATACTGCTTTATTCAAGGAATTTTCTTGTATTGTGTGCTAGACAGCTGCCACTGGATGATGGCATAGGAAGCTAACTAGGCCTCTGATCTGTTTACAGCGATTTTTAGAACCTTTCCACATGCTTACACTGAAGATCAAGATTGAAATATCAGTCCTGAGGTTCAGCTTTTGGCTATCCCATGCATCCTTTTTCCTAGGTACAGAAATCACCCCCGTGGCTCAACTCCACCAAAGTTTACTGCCATCAAGGTCTGCCAGCAGCTCTTAATTGCGTGATTACTCCCTCACTGTAAGTCAAAAGGAGTCAAGGTGGAAAAGCCCTGCTTCTAAGCTGTTCTATGTAACCCAGTTTATTTGTAGTGAAAAGGATGAAGGGAACCATTCGCTTGCACGATTGGATGAGCAGGTCTATGCAGGTGGCAAACTCCACAGGTGTGAGAATTCATAAAGCAATGTTGCCACCACCAGAAGAGAATGTGTGAGAACATTTTTGTAGTACTCGGAGCCTCCAAGGATTTTTTCTGCTGTGGTATAAAACCAATCCCTTTGCATTTCTTTCATCATACATGTTAGCCAGCTTTCTCTTACCGCAAAACATCTAGAAAAACATGCGTTTGTTTTACTTGCTGAACGCAGAAGGTAACGCTCATTTTGGGTAAACCCACAGACGGGTTTATCTCAAGATTTCTAATGATTTTTTTAATTGCTACTTTCTGTGTAAAAGTTAGTGTCCTGAGTCTGCAAATTTACAGACACTGTCCCAAGGGGCATACTTGCACAATTCAGGTTTGTACGCTTTGCTTTGGTGTGAGCTGTAGCAGAAATCGGAAGCCCAGGATTCAGTCAGCCCTTTTGGTCTAGACGTGTACAAGCATCCAGTAAGAAAAAGTCTGTGCCTTGTATTTCATTAATTTTGATTCTCACATAGCTAAGTCTCATTCCCATCCTTTGCACTGGACAGGAAAAGATCTCCTGTGTCATCATGTCTAGTTTTTGCTACCTCCGGCAGCCACATCGTCTAATCCATTTCAGAAACTAATTAGGCTCCACTTTAAAACAAATGCCATTTCCTGTTACCCCCACTTCTGCTAGTGAAGACTGCATGGCTCGCTTCTTATTTGCAAAGCATAATAAAATACCAAGACTGCCCCAAGCATAAGTTTTCCTTTGTCAGAGAGCTCGAAAAATCTAAATGCAGGTACAGATTATGTATCTTGGGGGGTTTTTGTATTAATTATAGTGCTGTAATATTCTCCCACTGGACAGAAGGGAAGGAGTTACAGTTGTGACAGAAGTAAATGGTTGAAGTGTGTTTTTACTTAAGAACTAATTTGTCAAAGGCCACACTTCTAGCCCGTGGTATATTCCATGGAGTGGCTGAGTAATAACCAAAGGCTCCCATCCCACTATCCTCCTTTCATGCGAAGCAGTGAGGTTGAGCTAAAACTTCAGCCAGTTATGGTGCAATGCACTCGAAACGCAAATTTTGATGAGTTGCTCCAGACAGAATAATCCTTATGGGACTGCAGAATTTAAGTCTGAAATGGACTGTAAGCCAAAAGGAATCAAAAAAGTGACAGGCATGACATAATTATTACACCTGGGCAGACAGTAATATTCATGATTTTTTAACAATTTTCTATATTTCTGTTGATGAGTTTAGGATTTCCAGCAATGCCAGATCACCCTGCACTAGAGACAAAGTGTTTTTTATACTGAGTCTTCCTGAGTGTAAAGTGACGTTTTCATTTGTGCTGCTCTGCCACAGCGCGGTGTCTGAGCAGTGCCGCGGCTGGTTTGTGGCCCTGCGCCGGTGTCACCGCCCTGGGTGCTCCAGGGGCGCACGGGAAGTCCTTCCTTGGTGCCTCCTCTGAGAAGCCCTGCAGCTGAGCAGCACTCACGGTGGCTGTTTTTATCGTTCTGTGTCGGTCCTGCGGTCTTCCTTGTTTTTTTTTTCGCTGGCCGTTGCACTCAGAACATGCAAGCTGTACTGCCCGTTTCGAGGCTTGCTCTTGCTCGGAAAGCCGTGATGCTGAGTGGGTGATGTGCGTGACATGACTGGGTGCCATGGTAACAGGCCGTGATACCATAAACGCCCAGTGATGAATCCATTTCAGGGACACACCAGAAAGAACAGCTGCATTGTGCTACAGAAAGTCCTTACTCCAGAACTTCTCTCCTCTACCAGCAAAGAAAACAGAGAAAATGACTGACAAAATAAGTGCCCAGTGCTCCCTCCCTTGCTTGTTTGGCTGAGCAGATCCCTCTTCAAGTCATCTACAGCTCCAGTGTGGGAACATTAACATGGATCTCTAGAGTGCAAAAGTGCTTCTACGGAGAACTTTTGGAGGGTTTAGTTATTTGCCCTTCACAAGTGTGTTTTACTACACAGACCTGCTCTAGAAAGATATCCTGTACTTTTCCTGTCAACAGCAGTTTAATCTTGTTTGGAAGGAGAAGAAGAGCTGCCTTGCTGTAGTCTCTTCCCTTCAATAGCTCTTTTAGTCTATCAGTGTTAACTTGCATTATTCAAGTCTAGCAATATGAAATCTGTTTCTATGGCAAGACTATGGCTAAAGTTTTTTTGTGGTAAATAATAATGAACTGCACTGGTGGTTTCTGTTACATTGTGGAAGCTCGTTCCAAGCATAGCCTGCAGTGTGAGATAGTCCCTGTCAGCGGAACAGTATTGTTCACTGCAGTCCAAGAATATACCACATCCCACTGGAATAAAACATACCAAGAGTTTATGTTATTGAAATTTTAACACACCATATTGAAAACCAATAACTGAACAATTTTGTTTTGCTAGTTTAACTTCCTTCATGCCAGGCTTTTGAAGCGTGAAATGATGTAAAAACACTATAATGCAAGAAAACATACAGCAAAATCTCGAGGACAATGCAGATTTTTTCTTCTGCTAGGGTGCCCAAAATTATACTAAGAATTATGAAGGAAAAGTGTCAAAAAATTGTGTTGGGTTTGTTGATTTTCCAGTATTATTTTAATTTCCTAGTTTCCAGAAATAAAATTTGAGGGTTTTTTTAATACTTCTTAGCTGAGGAACCTTTGAAATTTTGAATGGCTTAGCAGCCTCACTTTGCAGGGACTGAAATATCATCCAAATGCATACTGAATGTAGGAAAAACGCCTGCACTGCCTCTCCCACTGCTGCCATTCCTGCAGAGCTACCTGGAGTTAAACGGATATACACTCTGCTGCATTACCTGGACAAGCTCGAGAAATGGGCCTGTGTGAACCTCATGAGGTTCAACAAGGCCAAGGGCAAGGTCCTGCATCTGGCAACCCCCACTGTCAGTACAGGCTGGGTGATGAGGGGATTGAGAGCAGCCCTGCCAAGAACGACTTGGGGGTACTGGTGGATGAAAATCTTGACATGAGCCAACAATGTGCGCTTGCAGCCCAGAAGGCCAACCGTATCCTGGCCTGCATCAGGTGAAGCGTGGCCAGCAGGTCGAGAGAGGTGATTCTGCCCCTCTGCTCTGCTCTGGTGAGATCCCACCTGGAGTCCTGCGTCCAGCTGGAGCGGGTCCAGAGGAGGGCTACAAACACGATCTGAGGGCTGGAGCACCTCTCCTATGAGGAAAGGCTGAGAGAGTTGGGGCTGTTCAGCCTGCAGAAGAGAAGGCTGCAGGGAGACCCTATAGCAGTCTTCCAGTACCTGAAGGGGTCCTATAGGAAAGGTGGGGAAAATCTTTTCAGCAGGGCTTGTTGTGATAAGACAAGGAGCAATGGCTTTAAACTAAGGGAGGGTAGATTTAGGCTGCATATGAGGAAGAAATTTTTTATNATAAGGGTGGTGAAACACTGGAACAGGTTGCCCAGAGAGGTGGTGGAAGCCCCATCCCTGGAAACATTCAGGGCCAGGTTGGACGGGGCTCCAAGCAACCTGATCTGATTGAAGATGTCCCTGCTCGCTGCAGGCGGGATTGGGCTAGATGAGCTCTATAGACCCCTTCCAACCCAAAGCATTCTCTGATTCTGTATTTCTGGTAATGTCCATCACACTTCAGATCTCCAAGGATCCAGCTGAGCAGTTTCCAGGGTCTCTCTTACCTCAGTCCTTTTCAGTCCACCTATGCTCTCTTCTGGCTCCCTCATCTTCTTTTTCACAAAGGCTCCTACCTAGCTTGTATCCCTCCACCTCACCACATGCTCCTCTGCAGCCTGGTTCTGCTCTCTCAGCTCCTGCAGTCCTGCCCACCTCCCACACGGAGGCATGAAATGTTGCCTAGACAGCTGGTGGCTGGCAGAGCAAAGAGAAGCACAGATCCAGATGACCAGAAAAACGACGGTGCCTCTGGCATCATAAACGCTGAAACCAGAAAGTACCGAGACCCTTTGCACAGCGTTGTCGCTGAGCTGTTGGTGGCTGAGGGAAGATCGCGCTCTCCTCTTTTCCTAACTAAACGACAGAACTTCCTCACTGCTGTGCAAGGGGTGGGAAGGGTGTCACTGCCAGTTCAGCTCTCCCCACTCTGGGTAGACTCCGGTCAATCACCCACAGTAAATATCCCCGCTCGTCTTAACCACTGACCAAAGCCTTTCTGAAGTCGCAGTGCAGTGAAACCACCGCGATCCTGCTGAGCACCAGGGGAAGCTTTTGTAAGACTTTTCCCCTGGTGGGAGGAACAATTACTGGATACAGAGTCTGGACTTCACAATCCATCTGTTTAATTTATAGTGTGTCTCAACAGTGCATCTCTGTCGACTCAATCTCTCCAATGGCAAGGCATAACTGTAATTTAGGAGCTCAGCCATTTGAAAGACCAGCCGGGCAACCATGATCCATTCTCACCCAGCAGATGAGGACGTTGCTAAGGCAGTTTCTCAGTTTAAGAATGATTTTATCTCTTTTTCGCTCTTTTCAGCCCTCTTTGCCAGCTGGCATCCTGTTTTCTACTTTTTCAGTGAGCATTGCTTCAGCTCAGCGTGATCCTTCGGAGGGGGAGCAGTAGCCTATTTAGAGCTTAAAGCACATAGAGATTTACTGGCTGGAACCCCAGAGAACAGCCTAGCAAGAGGCTGATGAGGGCAGTTAGCCAGATCATCTCCAAAACACTGCTGTTAAAAGAACCTGGTATGCATGTTAAGTAAACATCAGAAATGCAAAACCCAGCACATGCAACGTGCAGATGATAGCATAAGGTAATGGGCCCTATCTCCAAATAAATAATAGCACTCGCATAGTGTTCCAGGCAGTTCCAGTATTTTCTGCTCACTTCCAATGTCCTCTGAATGGGTCGTATCCACAAGATAATAAAATTCCCATGGGCTCCAGCAGGACTAGGATTTAGTGTCAAACCCTGGCTAAGATCAGGGGAAGAAACTTCTCTTGCTCACCAACAGGGAAAAACTCTAGAATAAATGTGTTCCAGGAAGCTATTATATAAAGGCGTTGATAATTTCATTTGCATATAAAATAACAACAAGAACGGAAGCTAAATTGTCCCATGTATACAGAAACCCTGGGTGTTCAGGATGGGCTACTCATTATTCTCTTGTCATACAAAGCAATTCAGTCTGCAGCTGCATTTCTCTCTTACAAATCCAATTCAATCAAGAGAACCGAAACATCATTAGCAAACCCACTGATTTATCCACCAGTAAAGTGCTGATACAGGCTTCTGTTCCTGCTGCTAATAAATTCTCTGCATAGCAGTGTTTGCTCTCTCTAGGGATCTCCCATTATTATAATGGCTACAGGTTTCTAACTTTACTGCTGGAATTTTGAAGCCTGAAAATCTATAACAGTAGGGTCCAAAAAAACCTGTGGAAGTCGTAGGAAAAACGGACACAAGCCCAGGACAGGTACCCAGTTGCTACAGAGATGTGGCTACATGTAACTGCAGGTGAAGCAGCACCTGGTGCCTTAAAAATTGCTGTAAGAAAACCCTTTTTTGCTTTCTGAAATACAACCATTGTCTCCTGGTTTGCTCATCACTTCCTTTCCCTATTTCCCTCAGTGGGCTTCCTCCAGAGCCTTGCCTCCCTCGCTGCACCTTTCCCTGGCTCCTGTTTGGTTTGTTGCCTTAACTGGCAGCCTGTTGGGCTCATTTGCCTCTGCTCTGGCCTCTCTTCTCCTGCAGAAACGCAGCGGCTCCGAAAACCCCTGCGAGGGGTTGGCTCCTGTTCCTCCTGCACATCATCTACAGCAAGGTTCTGGGTGGTCACCTCCGAGCTCATCACAGCATCGTCCAGTTGCTGCTGTCACCTGGGCATGGGCCCTTCCACGCTATTTCAAGGCCTGGGCACACACTTGTATGTTCTTTCCAAGGTGGGCTTCAAACAGGGAAGGCTGCTAGAAGTCCCGCTGTCTTCTGGGAATAATTTCCTAAGCTGCAGTTTCTGTAATGTCTTTAGCGATCCTGGGTCATTTTGTCTGCCAGATTCATGTGCCACTTGGTTTGCCTGTGGCCCTTTCATCTTTTAAACACAAAGAAATTATTTCCTTGGAATACTGGATGCCAGAATTAATCTTCCAGGCTATCTGGCAGCTAAGAAACACTCGAGTTTGGCCTGAAATTTATTTTAAAAACAAAAGTAAGAATCCAAAGCCACCTATGACAGTAGCCCATGTTTAATATAGCTTTAATAAAAAGCTTTATTACATTCCTCTCTTGGAAAGGTATTATTTTTCTACTTGTTGAATGTGATATCCAAGATAACAAGAATAAGATAAAAAAAGTCTTAAAAAAAGAGATCTTTATTTCAAAAATACAGACTCTCCAATCTATCTTATGTATGCTATAAATGAAAGATAAAATTATTACTAACGTAAGATACTTGACACTTTAATTTATTTACTTTTTCATCTCTCCTAACTGAAGAATGTATATATATGGGTGACTAGTGTGTTCTCCTCTTTTATTTTTAGTCATATGCTCATGCATTTGCAAAAATTCAGTGTCTGGACTGAAAATAGGAGGAAAATGCTTATGTTTAGAATAGCTGTTTCTATTTTTTTAAGAAAAAACCTACCATGTTTATTAGTCTAGGGAAGGAGATGTTAAACTAATCTTCCAAAACCAAGATTTAATACCAAGCGTCATCTTGTTATTTTTTAAGTTCCTCAGTTGCATTCATCCTGGTTGGGCTTTCCCAGAGGGCTCTGGCTCATCTGACCAGAGTGGCTTGTGCTTTTTCGGTTCTGAATGTCGCATTTCTAGCAGGTCTAATGTGTCTGGCTTTCTGTGACGGCAGAAGGAGGAGGCAAAGCGTTTCCATGATGCCAGCAGACCTGAAGCCACACCTTCCTGCCAAAACTGCACCTCGGAGAGCTGATGGAGGATGTTGTGTCTTCATCCCCTTTCCATTATCTACCAGTGAGGAGCCCCCAGGGTTGCACCAGCCGCCACAGCTCCCACAGCCCCGGACACCCGTCCTCTGCAGCCTGTTTGCACCGCGCTGCTGCACTGTTGGGCACGCCGAGCGAGTTACACCTCTGCCGAGTTCCAGAGTCATTCCCATCTTTTCTCCAACATGTTATTACATTTTTTGCCACAAATTGCAACTCTTGAGTATAGCCATTTGCTAGAAATGGACCGCGCTAAGCGTGCAGAGCAGTACAGAAGCAATAAAACAGTGTGCGTGTGAGGGGAGGGGGGGAAACCCCAACACAAAACCCAGACCAGCATTTTTAAATGTATATTGGTAGAAAACTAAAGCTGGGTAGCCCATTATGAGAGAATTTAACTCTGCTTTATGATACAGTTTAAGTCTTCGGCACCACTCATGTTTACAGAGCAGAATTAAAACCTTCTGTAATAATTTATGAGCTTGTGCCTATTGACAGAAGTGAAAAAATGAGAACTAAAATGAAATCAGCTGGCTGTTACTCAGCCTCCACTGCCCAGCTGGATCAGGAAAAGTGTTAAAATGAGTCCTGCAACGTTCCTTCCCAGCTCTTTGAGTTTGATTTTCAGTTTGCAGAGAAAGGCACCTGAAAATGTTCTTAAACGCTCTCTGTGCCTGCCATCAAAGGGGTTTTCTACTTTGGAAAAAGGGAGTGAGCCTTGTCTCAGGATGTACTTCTGCCAGAAATTCTGTCCTGATTAGGCTCCCTTGGAGCACTTTCTTGGGTGGGTGCCATATTGAAGTTATTGGATGGCAGCCATGTGTTCAACACTCTTAAAATAAAGTCTATTCCCTTAATTTGCAACTCAACATAAAACTTGGGTTAAGTCTATTGATACCACTGGAGGGTGGGGCTAACATACATATGTATGCCATTATTTTCAGGATATTGCAACGAGTGCATATACGCTCCCACGGAAGTTGCCCTGAAGTTGAATACTAATGTTCCTTGGGTATGCATTTTGCCCCTGTCTGGTTTCCTCATTTGCAAATTATTCCAAATTCAAATCTCCCCACTGGTACTAATGAAAACTTTGGATAAGCCATACATTTGAGTCAGCTCTTCCTAAAGACACTAGGCTGGCCTCTCCAGCCCACACAGTCCTACCCCACAACAGGAACTTAGCAAAGCACTTCAGCAAATGTTTGTATCTAACCCTGCTAGACTGAACCCCTCATCTCTGACCAAACTCAAGTGCATTTTTGAGCCTAAATGTTTTAGAATGAGGCATGTGGAAGAACGCCTTCACCAGGATCATTTTATGGTGACTCACATAGCAGGAGGTAAGACTTCTCCTCACTTGGAGAAAGGGTTGTCAGCATTTCTCATCCACGTTTCACAGATCCGTTGAGGAGGATGAAACCACAAGTCCATCGAGGGGGGCTGCACCGGGAAGGAAAAGTTGCACCAACTTGTATTTTTTCTGTATAACAGGCATCCGCTTTCAGACATGTTGGTTTACTCTTTCACTCACAAGCTTTCCGTTCTGTATACTGTTTAATGTAGACCATCTACACTCTGTAGACCTCATATTGTCTCCTACATGGTTCCCTACTATGTTTGGGTTACTTGTGTGACCTGCAGAGAGAGAAAGGCACAGAAGCAAGCGTGTGTATCCAGAATAAAACCACCTAATACCATTCTCTTCCCTCCGGTCTCCCCCCAGGCACGGATCTCCCATGGACACTCACAGAATATTCACACATGTAAGTGCAAAATACCTTACTTAAGGTAAGGTCCCTCTTATAGAGCTAAGTGGAAGATGGCTCTTTAGTTGCTAGAGGTCCTAATCTAAACATTAATCCTTCATTTTCAGTGATATTTTCTAATTATTTTTTTTGTATCTTTAAAATCACAAAGTGACATTGGTTATTCCAGAAGTGACTTGGGGTATATGAAACAGAGATGAGTCTATATTTTAACACTGAGGATGTATTTAATACTCCGTAATTAACACAAAAATGGTAATCACTAATTTTCAGATAAAATTAACTATGGTTCATTGGGAAAAATTATGCATCCTGTAGAATATATAATTATATCTATTCTAAAGCAATCACTGCTTATATTTACACATCGAGAAATGGTTGCTGGAAATATGACCTACTTGGTAATAAGAAACAGTTTCGATTCTGAAGAATATTTATTCCTTACACTATCATACCTGAATGTTAAATTCCAGGAGGAGGATCTCCATGCTGGCTGAACTATATCAAATTACTTCTCATTTTTTATCTTTTCCTTTCACTTTTTTCCCCCAGACTGCACAGTACCAGTGATCTGAACAATTTTGTTCAGCATTTTGCTGGACGGACTTTGCAAACAACTGTCTGCTGTAAGCACTAAGAAGGGGTTTTGGTAGCAGCAGTTGGAGTCTAAAGCGGATCAGCTTCACATAAAGGTACAAACGACGTAGGAGAGCATGAGTCATTCCATTTAATCTACCCCGAGATGCTGAGTTCAAAACACAAAAAGGTCACCTCTTCTTTGCATGCAGATGACAGTATAAAGTGAACCAATTGTCATCTTATTTCTCTTTAACATCCGTGGCCTCTGTAACGCCACTTTCAACAGAAGATCACATCGGAGAGCAAAACCCCAGCGTGCCGCAACTGTACGTGGACTCGCAGAAGAGCAAGATGAGAGAGGATGGATGAACCCTCTTGAGAAAGGCCACAGAGAACACTCACTACAACTAAAATGGGATTTTATCACTTCTGATTCCCTTAAATCTAAAATACACCCGCGTCAACATTCAAAAGGAGGCTGTTTTATGAGTCCTTGATTTTATAAGGTTTTGAAGGTTTGCAGGATTTTTTGCAAAATCAGGCGTAGGAGTGGAACTCTATACACTCACTCTAATCCTCTGGAAACTGGCAATGACTGCTGTAGCAGTCAGAATAAGTAATATTTACAATTAACCATTAGCTTCACCATTAGCAGAGGGAGCTATGGGGGGGGACATTCACATAACGCCAATGGTAGGGCATGGTGTGAGCCGAGAACCCACTGAAGCAGGCATCCCACCAGAACATCTTTTTATTTAAACACTGTATTTAATGCGACTGAATGTTTAGTCTAAGATAAAACATTAAGTGGAAACATACTTCCTTTGATTCTGTTTTTAATTGAGAAGGTTTCCGTACCTAGGGCAATCTGTCTAGTTAGACAGCCTGAGGAGAGACAGTAGGAGTGGAAAACAGAGACAAACAGGTAGCAGCAGCTACATCACTGTTCGGTCCACAAAGAAAGCAGGGATTCATTTTAGAGCTAGGATGCTCCCCACTGAAGAAGTGGGGAAACAGATGGAGCCTGGTAAATTAAAACAACAAAAAAAAAGAATTCTATGCAATCAGCCTCCACTTGCTCTCGAAATCTGTTTCACCACTGACTGCTGGAAATGGTCAAATACAGCAAAATAGCGTTTCAGACTGATACCATGCCCTCAGTTAACACTGATAAGACCTTCCCTTTCCATCTTACCTCTCCTTGGCTGGCCTTGAGATTGAAATTAAATTTTCTTCTGCAAATCAGATGGCCTCTTTAAAACATCTTCGGAGAAGAACACAGTGCTCCAGAGCAGGTTAGGAGATACGCCAAGCATACTGCTGCAGGGAGTGAAGGTGTTTCTGGAAATACTTGGTATCATCGCATTAGTATTAGGGTAACACTACAGAGACAGGTTTTCAGGTTGTTACCCAAGCTGTCGAAAAGGTTTCAAGCATGCAGTGTAGACAATGCTTGCTTGAAATTAATCATTAATCATTAAACATTAATCAATGCCGAATTCCAACCTTCACCTTCTTTATAGATCAAATCTGCAATGGCACCAGCTCATTTTGTAATCCCCTGATGCCAAGATAGTCTGGATCAAGCTGGCTTCCAGCGTAACTTACAGCGGGCCTTTAGCCCTACCTTACGGCTACCAGCTGTAGCACCCGAGGAGCCTTTCAGTTACTGAGGCTCCCTGACATGCTGCACGCTCCAGCCTTTCTCCTTTCCGTTCTGTACTAGACAAAAGAGTAAGAGCACGGACCAGAATCCAATCGCAAGCCTTTCCCAGCTTGGGAAGTAGCTGCTTCTACAGACATCTTAGTTCTGAGATGAAATCCGTCAGTTTCTATTGCCAGTAGAAATTCCAGCTAAGTGTTCTTGCCTTCTGGACCTCTTGTGAGTACTGTAATGTAGTTTTCCTTTAAGCAACTCAAACTTCTGACATCAGCCCTGTCAACTTCCCTCTTTACTCGTCAGAGACTTGGTATCTCTGGGAGTGGAAATCCCCATTGACTGCTGAGCCATAACCAATATTTGGACAGCTGTTCTTTGCTTTATTCTTGGGAGAGAAAAATAACCGACGTTTATGAGGATGACAGAAAGCTAATAAAGGACAGCGAGTCCCTCCTCTCACCGCGTACGAGTTGATGCGGACAACTCTTTCTGCGCTACCATAGGAACGTCTACCCCATACTTTGGTGCAAGTACTTAAACCCAACCCGGGCAGCACTGACTGTGTTGACCAGCTTCCCCTGAGCAACTAGTCTCACGCATTTCGGTGATGCGGAGTTACCCGTAAGTGCAAGCGCCGTCAGAATCAGGGACATATTTTTCAGCTGATCCTAATATTAATCAAGCAGTATGCTGCAAGAGCTTCACAGAACATATATTACACTAAAAAATTTATTTTAAAAAATAAAATGAATTTATACCCTCACCAGCACATAATGCTGCACACAGCGGGGTGCTCTTACCTTTTGACTTCAGTTCCCGCCATATTTCAGTGTATTTAGTTCCACCCTAGTTAAGAGTCATGTGCTATTTCCATAATTAATCTCATTTTTCAAAGGTGCATAGCTCATCTACTTTAATTCCCAATGGGGACTGGAAGCAGCTTGCTAGTGATCAGCTTCGGCATTAATTTTTTTCCTATCTTTACAAAATCGCTTACTCAATCAATCCACTTATTACCTCTTAGAGAAGAGGCATTTACTCCCTGATCCCGCAGTGCTTGCATGGTGTTGGTGGTCCTTACTGGAAAAATGTCTATGCTCCTTAACCCAATGCAAAAGCCTCAGCTGATTTTGGCCAGAGAGACTGGGATTTTTCTTCTGATGGAAAACAAACCACAGCTTTAACGTCACAACTTCATATGTGAGTGCAGACACACGCTGCTTCAGGAGCAGGGGTCTGAAAATGCAGGGCACGAACTAATTTCCCCAAAAATCGGCATTCACACTTTGGTCACTCCTTTGCCTTCGCATTTTATTAATACGTTCTTAAGCAATCGATCTAATTTACAGGGGAATAATATGGTCATGTAATTTAATATATCAATTTGTTAATAAACATGGGAGAAGATGAAATATATCTTTATACTTCATGTAAATAACAGAAAATTAGGATACTATTATTGTGACAAAGGCAAAGGACGTGCGTGCCAAGTACCCAGTTAATGGAAGCCAGCACAATCTGACTGAGATTAGTCACCGTAGGTGCATTTATTCTGACTGTGGAGGTGGCCTTTGCATCTGCAGCAATCAAACCGCTCTGATGGTAAAAGTCCAATTCAGAAAAGCAACTAAACCAACTTTGCCGTTCTCTTCCACCCCCACCGTCCGCGCTCAGTGCGACGCAGGTATTTTTGCCTCCAGCATGCCCAGGTGTGGAGGGGTTTTGCTGGTAAGCTCCTAGCTGGGAAGCCACCCATTTGCCCCAAAACCACCCAGCCTAACTGTTACTTGGGTGTCCCCTTCCCTGGTTTTGCCAGAAGCTCAGACGCATTTTTCCCAGTGTTGAAAGAAACGGAAAAGCCACATGAAGGGGGCCTACAGGAAGGATAGAGAGGGAGTTTTCCCAAGGGTGTGTAGTGATAGGACAAGGGAGAATGGCTGTAAACTAAAAGAGGGCAGATTTAGATTAGATATTAGGAAGAAATTCTTCACCATGAGGGTGGTGAGGGACTGGAACAGGTTGCCCAGAGAAGCTGTGGCTGCCCCCTCCCTGGCAGTGTTCCAGGCCAGGTTGGATGGAGCTCTGAGCAACCTGGGCTGGTGGGAGGTGTCCCTGCCCACGGCAGGGGGGTTGGAACCAGATGATCTTTAAGGTCCCTTCCAACCCAAGCCATTCTGTGATTCTATGATTCTATATTAATGAACGAATGTTGCATTCGGTGCCCTCGCCATTGCCACCAACATCGAGCAGCAGCTGCCTCCGGAGGTCACGGGTGCCCGGAGCCCCGTTTCCCAGGCAAGCACCCGAAGGCGAGAGGGGCACGGGTCCCGCCCGGCCCCGGGCCCTGGCTCCCGGAAGCCTTCCGGGCAGGAATCACAGAACTCGGGAGGGAACGGAGGCCACAGAGAAGAAGGTAAGCCCTGGCTTCAGGGCCACCCCACCAGCCGGGCCGGGCCGGGCCGGCCGGCAGCGGCGCAGCGGAGCCGGGTGCCCCCGCCGGG
>Ga0065711_1032545_pt1 | contig 27134 bp, 16 predicted proteins | sample Hoacrofraction12_FD_59098 | JGI IMG/M metagenome (GOLD analysis project Ga0065711, IMG submission 59098) | Hoatzin crop microbial communities from Cojedes, Venezuela - Epithelial fraction 12 v2 (version 2) | ecosystem: Host-associated > Birds > Digestive system > Esophagus > Crop | place... | reverse complement strand
CCTGCCTGGACAAGGTCCTCTACAACCTACTGTAGGTGACCCTGCTTCGGCAGGAGGGTTGGACTAGATGACCCACAGAGGTCCCTTCCAACCCCTACCATTCTGTGATTGGTTTCTCCACTTTGTGTGAATCCTCAAACCACATACCTCTTAGTACGAGGAGGGTACTACCTATTTTTAGTCTCATAACGACAAGCTTCTTTTTGATTGCAAGCTGCCTTTATAGATTGAATAACAGGTATCACGATCATCACCAAACACGGATCAAACTGGAGACTAACAAAAGCCACAGCTCGTGGATTTCGTTTTCCTTGTGATAATTGTAACTGTAGGACAGTGTCATACGTAGTTCATCAGACATTTCATTCTAAACATAATAAAGGGAAAAATGCATTTGTATATATGTGTTTAGTTGAATTAGCTTTAAAAAGCATTGGTGTAAGTGTGTTTTGTTAATCATCAATTTCTATAGATAGTGAAGGTTCTATATGGAAAATAATGAGGGTCCTGATTTAGTGATGGCACAATGAAAAGAGTGTTTATTTCACTGGAAGAAGTTCTTCTCTTGTTTTCAGCTCACTCTGGCACCCAAAATACTTAATCTGTAATTCCTGAAGAAGAAGAAATAACAACTGTTTCTTTCCCATGTAGAAATTAGATACACAATGCTAATCTGAAGCCTTTTAATTTAAATCTGACATGTGGAAGCCTTTTCTTTTATTGTAAGAACTTAAATTCTTCTGTATCTGATTCCATTAATGAACCTGGCTTAAACGGCTGAACTTTCTTTATGTAACAGAAAAGAGGTGAGGGCAGTACTGTTATATCATGTAAAATATTAATTTGCCTTAATGAGAGATTTACTTTTAGTTAAAGGAATGTAAACAGTGAACGTGTACAAAATATATCAACTGAGTCTTTGCCTAAAATAACAAAGAATGATTTTTTTGGATATTCAGCCTTATTCAAAGATTTAATTTAGTGCAGGCGTAATGATCTTGTTAAGTCAGTAGTTAATGTTCTCATAGTGACATTAATTCTGTCTTCCTTCAGGTACTTTATATAGCTTAATATACTGCTATGTAACATTACCAATAGGATTCCCATTAATGAAATCTTGTGAAATCTTCACAATTGTGTTTTCTGATGTCCTTTGTGTTTAGGGTGTCTTAATCATAATGAAAGTGATGGCAAGGAACTTGGTTTTTGCTACTTACCACTGGTTTAGGAAACTTGTCTTCTAAGAAACAATATCACAGACTTAAATGCTGCCATTTACATTTCTGTTAGTTCAATCTTTCCTCCTCTTTTTACAGTTTTATAGTATGCTGGCAAAATTACAGCATTTTCAATGATTAATCCATTTTTTTTTCTCACAAGACTGGTATTCATCAGCCTTCTAAGTCGTCTGAGTAACTTACAGGACATGGTAATTTCTGATATGTACTTTTGTCTTTTGCAGACCAGGTGTTTCAATCCTTTTATATTTAAAGGTTAAGCCCTGATTTTTACTTCACTCATAACATCATATTACAAATGTAATGATCTGTTTTGGGATTTGAGTTAAAAACGTGTGTTCGGTCTCACTGCAGTGGATAAACCAACTTCTTTTGTACAGTGCTTGCTAACAGAGGTGGCCATTTTGTTGATGAATGTGGAAAAACTGTATAGTCCAGTGCTTTGTTCCATTCCTCTGATTTATGACACCAGTAATAATGGATGATGAATGAGATATCCAAAACATTAATAAATTAAGAGGTATACTAAATCAAAGAGGAGGAGACTAAGAAATAATCTCATATAATGCCTCCAAGAAAAGTAAGCTAATTCCAGAGTCATTTATTCAGCGATATGCAAAAACCCAGAGAAATTTGTTGAAATTGAACTGCTCTAGTTAGTATGATGTTAATATAACTCAGCATTCCAAATGTGCTATTCTAGACATTTGGATCACCAGCTTCAGGTGGCAAGAGATATAAAATGTGCAGATTAAAATAATTCTTAAATATTTAAGTTAAAAGTGAGTTTAAGCATGTTTAAAATAAAACCCAGCAATTTTGTCCTGTGTTGATGATGCTTACATCCTCTTCCCTAAATTCATCTATCCACTAACAGGTTTGAAATTTCCAGTGGTTTTCTGCTTGGTTTGCATTCACTAACTTGATAGTTCTCTGTGAAATACTCACTTGTTCTAAGAGAAACTGTGCAGCCTTTCAGTTTTTTTAGCAGAGAACTTTCATGTTTTGTCCATTTGGATGCCACGAGCAATAGTTCTCCCAGTGACACTGGCTGTCTCAGAAGGAGTCTTCATGTCAGAAGAGACATTTGGCTGCTTATGCAGTATTCATCTACCATTTTGCTATAGACAAGGAGCATCAAAGTAGTGGGTCACTTTTATTCAAACAAACTATTGGCATTTTTATTGATCTGTTTCTTAGTAATGTTAAAAAGTCTACTGAAATTTAGTCACCATTATAAAATGGAGTGAAATTTAGGGAGTGCAAATGTTACTGATCTTGGTAGAAATAAAGCATCCTGGAGGTTGTGTAAGGTTTTCCATTTCACAAACTGATGATTTTGAGGTTCTGTTAATGTGGGTTTTATCATATTTAGATGATGTATGTGTGGGTTTAGATAATTTTTTCATCAAAATGAGCAGTATGTCTTTTGTCCTCCCCCGGTTCTTTTTTCGGTATTTTCTTTCTGTGCCTTTGCTGGAGTTTGTATGGCTGTACGGAACTGATCCAGGTGATAGATAATATATTTTTTCTTTGTTGAGACTATACAATGAGTTACAAAATAGTTAAATGTTTTTGGTATGGAGTTGTCCTAGTTAAACATCATAAAGGCTGTACTTTCTACATCAAGGACAATGGAAAACCCTTATCCTTGAAGATTTCTGACCACACTGGATCACCCGTGGATACAGATAGTCAAACTTACCTACCTAGTTGTGTTAAACATATTATCCATTTCCATATTTATTACTTAGATGTAAAATAGTGCAAAAGAACTTCTTACTGTGCAACAGAGCTAGGATAACAATTGTTTTTCAATATTTCATTGATCTCCATTTTTGTGACTAAGATTATGCAGTGACAGTTGGATACTAAGCCACTTGTATTGAGCTTCTGGATTTTTTTTTTCCCAGTTCCCGTTGTCATGATCCCCTTGATTCTCAGTGATCCAAACTGGCCATAGTGGTCTGGATGGTGGCATGCTATCACTGCATTCATAATGTTTGTCTTATAGCTGTGCATTTTCTAGCTACGCTACTCTCTTCTTTCCCAGAATGCATTTTATTGGTCGTCTTTCTACTCATAGCCTTAATTTAACCTTTAATTGTGGAATTTGTTGGAGTTGCAATTCTTTATGTAAAAATTGTCATCAGATGGTGTCACCAGTTGCTTTCTACTTTTTGTTTCTTCTCATTTTTTAATAAATATACTGAGTATTGCTAGTCATATGCTACTTCTAATCATTGATCTTTATGATGAGCAGTTAACATATTTTTTTAAATTGTGAGTTGTACACAGTATTTTCTTCTTTTTTCATTTCCACCTTAATCTAAGTTCAAGCATCTTGTGCAAATGTTGATATTAATTCTAACTTAAGTGAATGTGTTGTATTTATGAGTCAGACCAGGACTGCTTTGGCTCAGTCAGCCTATACTTATGCAGTTGTTAAGTTTTACTTGTTTTTCTCCATAGCTGACGTGACCAGGTCTGTAATTTTTAACACTGTCAACTTTAAAGAGAAGTGGAGGATATCAAGCATTTGTAGAAACTAGGAATTATATCTATTTTCTAAGTTTATTAAATCTTTACATATAAAATATACACTGAGAAGAAAATCTATGTGTATTTGTCTTACCTTTTATTTCCTGCTATTTTCTTCTGGTCATTTATATTGGAGTTTCACGTATAACTTTAAGATCTTTACGTCACCCATCCGTTTATCTTAAGGTTTGCCTTGGCTGCAGAAGTATAAACCTTATAGTCACTCTTCAGGATGGTTATCTTGTAGCACTGAATTGTATAAAAGACGCTAGGGTTTTCTGCTGTGGTATCTGTGGTGTTGAAACTAGGTTAGTGATTAGGGCGGGATGGATTTCCCTTTTTTACAGACCCCCAGAATTTCTCATTATGTTCAGGATGAAATCAAGATCTGTTGAACACCAAGAAGGTGTTTCCCAATAAGGGAAAGATAGAAGAGAGTTTATTTGCATTAGGAGTATTTTCTGTCATGCTAGACCTTAGTTTAAGGAAAATAGTTATTAAGAAAGCAATGGAATCCTGTCATACATTCAATACCTCTCTCACGTTCAGTGTGAAATCAAGACCAAGTTTCTTCTGTCTGTGATACATTCTCCAGAATGAAAAGCAGCATAGAGGCATTAGAGTACACACATATATAATGTTGATTCAAGTTCCTGTGATGTATCTCAAAATCTCATAATGTATAAATTTCACTTGAAATTAATTGGAGCAGACAGCCGTAAAGAGAATGGTAGCAGTAGGTCGAGTCTACGATGCTCACCTGGATAAAAGATGAATAGGCTTAGCACCTCATTCAGTTATTTATGGAAAGTAGAAAGATTCTGCATTCCGAAGAATTTAAAATATCTGTATTGTTATTAAAATATACTGAGAAAGGGATTCGACAGCTCTTGCCTTACCAAAATTGGAGCATAAGCCTTTAGTCAAACAAAAGTTGAGACCTAAACTGGGAGAGCCCTTCTGTGGAATAAGACATCGTCTGATCTTTTTGAGAGTAAGATGAAATATTCATTCTCTATATATATGAATATCCTTAAAGAACAACCACCATTAATTGTGTAAGATGATGATTGCACACTGTACAAACTTATAGTCAGTCCTTTGCATACAAATCTGTGCTATTTGTAATTGTGCATTTGATGCTTCAGTAAATAGGGCATCTGAAATAAAAATGTAATTGCAAAGAATAAATTTTCAGCTACGTAAAAAAAAGCAACTGATTCAGCAATACATTTTGTGGTGGCAACAGAGAAATGCTTTGACCTTAAGCATATTACTTGAGAAATAAAAATCTTAAATGTAGGGTTGTACTCTGTCATGTGTATGACATTTGAGGGCTTCTTAGAATCAAGAAGTGCACAACTAAGGTTCTTTGACAAAGAGAAAAGAACTTCAACTAGTAAAATGTGAATATGAAATAACTGTGAATTAATTTTTTGCCCAGTCCATTTATTTAAGCATTATTTATGTTTCATCATTTATAATTAATAGACAATGCATTGTATAAATAGGGTAGAAATTGTGTTTTTTAAACACAATAGAAGAGTGCCTTTAATTGGAAAAATCAAGTTTTGCTACCAAAATAAAGATCCCATAGTTTGGAGCACTTCCAGGTTAACGTATTATGAAGTCTACAGTGAATACTGCAAATCAATACAATGAAGGGTTAATTGTGAAAACTGATACAAGTTTTATTTTCTTATAAATCGAGGTTGGTAAAATGTATGCTTACTGTTGATCATTAGAATACAAAACTATCTGTTAAAATCAATTAACATGCATATCTGATGACTGATTGTATAAATATGAAAGTCAAATAATTGTAATCGTTAACCATGGCTTCAGGTCATATGAGTTGTCAGCTCAAAAAAACGAGTGGAGAAAGAAGTTGATTTACATATATTTAATGTGGCATGCTGTACATGTGGGAATTTGAGATAAACCTTTGCTAGTAATCTGCTTGTTTTTATCTAAAAATCAACTAGGAAACATGGGTCATAACAGTCAAATGAGCTATATGTTTTGTTGGTGGCAGTTGATTCAGTAGTTTGGGATTTAACATTTTACTATATGTTTTAATATTTTAATTTATTTTTTTTTAACTAAGAGACAATTGGAAGAAGCTGTTTAAAAAGTTGTTCAAGAAATACTCAAAATTCATACCAGGAACATACTCGAAATTACCCTATAACTGATTGTAAGACTGCATAACTTTTACAGTTTTTAGTTAGACTTATACAATATATATAACAAGTACTTCTTTGTTTTTGATAATAAAAAAAAAATCAGAGATATATTAAAAATTTTAATGAAGTACTGTACTGAGTCATAAAAGTATCTTTTTATGTGAATTGGACCAAACTGATAATTTTTCGTTTAATTGATCAATCGGAATAAATAGAGGGAGGAAAGCGTGGCCGAGGAGTGATGCTTCTGGCCTGGAAAGGATTTACATGTTATTTAAGTTCCTAAATATAATAATCCATTGCAGTTTGGTTTGCCTTTTTTTTTTCTTCTTTCATAATACAAAATACTCTATGTAACTCGTAACAATTCAAAGAATCCTTGAAATGTGTCAGAATATAGTGGTCAGTACCTTACATTACCTATAATTTGGTTAAGCCTGTCTGTCCAGCCTTTCTCTTTTCCCCTATGTTTACTTCTGAACACTAAAAAAAAAAAAGAATACTGTGCTAAATTTTGAAAATATATGGTAGTCTCTTGCTAAAATTTCTTCTGGTTCCTGTGTTCATGAGTTGCCGAAGGGAAGAAGCAGCAGTATATGGTTTCTTTTCATCTGATTTGTACTTGCAAACTAAGAAACCTTCTGATGATGGCAGTGTCAAAATGTGGGGAATAGAAGATCTTGTTGCTTGGTGGTTTTTCTTATGAACCTTATTTATAATTTTGCCATTGTAGATACCTGAAGTTTGTTCTTGCATATGTGGTACAATCCAGTTCCTTCATCACCCAGAGTAACTTCAGTACCAGCAAGATGGCTCCCTTATTGTAGCGTTCAGCTTCTCAGCCTAGGCAGAGTACAGCACGCACACAGTTACTCAGTTTGTGGTATTCTTGCTCTGTGAAGTACACCTGAATGGCACCGCCTTTTGCTTTAGGCTTCCATTGACCAGTCTTTTGCATGATCTGTTGAGTAAAGGCCCCTATACTGTGTGTGAAGGTTGGGGGGGAAAAGGACCAGCTGGCAGAACAGAGAAATGGAATCAATTAAGTTTCTGTCCTTTACCTCTTCTGTAGGGTAAAATTTGCACTTGATTGCAAGAGAGAGAAAGGTGGCTGTATCCCAGGTCATAGGCTGTTTTGTATCCTTTCTTTAAATGATTTACGTGTGTATCTGAGCAGGGAATTATCACCTTCTAACTTAGAAATAGTTGTGTGTGGAGTTTGGTTCTGTAACCATAGACTAGCAGCCCAAATTAAACGTGAAAGTCATTAAAAACTAAGCAAACTTTAAAGTGAAGAAAAATATGTGTTTTTAAGACATAGTGACTGTAATTACAGGTTTAGCTTTACTGTAACTCAGTGGTGAAAAATCACTTTGGAACCAGAGACTGCCAAGCTGCAGACGAATGAAGATGATCTATGACTAGTGGTACTTCCTAGAGGTCTGATTCCAGAATCTTGGGATCATTCCTGAGCCATTGTATGTCCCAATAATCCTCCAAATCTTTTAATGTGTAAAGGTATATACTGCTTTTACAAGGACCCATTACTTAAAAAAGAAGGATTTGGGTTGTGTATGATTTGTTTTGGAGGCGCATGGGATTTGCAGATGCCTTGTGGAAATGAATTGTTCTCCTGAAACAGAAATCTGGGCACTAAAAGAGAATACCTAGCAAAAAACCCAGTCTCCTTTGTCCCGCTTCAGAAACATACACTGTGAGAAAAAAGTGCTTTAGATTCCTTAAAATACAGAACTTTTTTGTACTCTTGTGTTTTGGGGCTTGCAGTGTTATTAGCTCAAAGGAGAGGTATGCTTTTTCCTGACAACTATGTTTAGCCAGAAGGAATAGTCCTTTTTAAAGCAAATTGGAATGAGTGTATGAGAGCGTGAAATTATCAGCAGTGCTGGCGCACATTTACATTACTTCTACATAGTCTTTTGAATGACCACACAACAGAACAAGTACTTCATTTCCACTGTGTTGATTTTTCTTGACAAAACATGGCAGTCTGTCCAAAGGAGGGTGTTTAGCCAAGATAAATATAAAATTTATGATTAAGCAAAGTGTTCCCTTATTATAATCCCCAAAGAGAATTTGAGACTTGTTAAATATAATGTGCCTAGGTAGTTTTAAGAGTAAATTATCCTTTAAGCTTTTAAATGCTGAAATACAGCAACACGATCAACCACTTGAGATCTTACCAGCAGAAACAACACTGCATACTGATTTTCTTTGAACCAAGTAGCAAAAACCTGTACATAAATCTGAGGTGATATATTGTATATGATGTATTCAGTCAGTTTTACAGGCCTGTACAAAGATCAAGAATCCATGTCAGTGGCATGGTTTATAAAGCCATGTCTCAGTCTTTTCTGTGCTTTCTGTTATAGAAGAAAGCAAGTAAACCTTTTTGACCGCATGGACAAAAATTGGTAACATGATTACACTTCTGGCACATTGCTTTAACTGCTATGTTTATGGAATACCACTTTAAAAAGCTATGGTGACTGTCAAGATTATTCATTAAAATAAAAGTAGAATGAAAACTGATTGAGGAGATGACTGGATTTTGACCTTTGTGGTGCCAGTGTTGGCTTTGGAGTGCAGTGTTCTGATTAACTTGTGAGTGTACTTAGATAGTGAATATTAAATGATCTCACTGTGTCATTCAAGGACTATGAACTTCCAAAATCAAGGATAACATTAGATGTCAGCCAAGTATTTTGTCCTTCTCGTGGTTTGTCTTTACATCTGAATTAGTGCCAGTTTGCACAGATTGTGTGTCAGCTTAAATACAAGAAACAGGCCTCAGTCTGCTTGAACTCGTTCCACCAAAGACTTCTAAAAACTTTCGGTAGTCTGCAAACTGTAATGGTTGTTTCACATTAAGTTGCTTTGTAGAATTATAAAACAGCTTTTCTTGTGCTTTCAAATAAAATGTTGTCATCCGCTAATGAATGAGATACCATCTGTAATAATTAAGGTTATTCTACTTGTTTTCCCCCTGCAGCAAAACTTCTGAAGGTTTGCAGAAGACAGTAAGAGAACCACCAAGAAGGCTGTTGCAGTATTGTAAGTACTGCACCCAGGAAAAAAAAGAAATACGCGAATTAAGAGTGTTGTAAAGATATTTTCATTTTTGGGGGGGAAAAATGAGCTACATAAAGGGATTACTTGTAAAATACAGAGCAGGATGTATTGTAGCAATCGTGTTAATAATTTACAAGGGAAAAATTGCACTCTTGTAAAATCTAAAATTGTATCCTTGTGCAGTGTAATCAGAAATTTACCAATAGCAGTGAAAAATATTTCTCTATCCACCAAAGATTGATCTAGTTTATATACATTTGTTTATTTAAAACTATCAGAATTTAGAAAATCATTGTAGTTTTGTAGGTTTGTCATTTGTTTTAGTGACTTATTGTTTAGGTTATTTTGCAGAATTATTTATTTGCTGATTTATTTATGTATTTCATTATTTATTTATTTGATTATTTAGTAAATTATTTATCTGATGAATTATTAATACATCTTCATGACATGCTTTAAATTATTTATAACTTAATTTTGAGTTTATTGCTTTTCGACGCTGCATTGTTACTGACTAGTTTTGATTTTTTTTTCTTGGTTCTTGAAAATTAAAGTACTAGCTCTAAGGCAAAAGTATATTCTTTGCAGAATCCATAGATGGTTTTCAATGAAGTAATTTACCATGTAGATACTAATTTTGTTTAGTTTTATATTGCTTGATATCACTTTTCTACTTATTTAGCTTTTGCTTCTATTATTTCATAGACGTGTCAAGATCAAATGAGTGACCTTTAAGGAGCAAGGATAAATGTTTACTTTAAAACATGTAGAAACAGAGTAGTTCTATTTTCCCCGTAATAAGGACTCTTTAATTATTCTTAAGGTTAACTTGAGATATTTTTGTCCCAATAAAATGAATGTATTTGAAGTGAGACTCTTGATATTTGAACTAATACATGTAACTTCTAATAAGAAAATAATATATTCACATTAATAACTCTCATATGAAGAGTTCCTTTTTAGCGACAAGGTTTCAAGTACATGGGGAGGCACAGTGGTGTCTTTAGACACATGCAGAAGAAGATACATGTCAAGGGGGGAAGGTGGTGAGCAGGATATTTTTTCCGCACGTTTTTTCCATGCGTAGGAATTTCTAAGCTCCGAAAATACAGCACGTCTGTGTTGTTGTGTGTAAACTACTCTCAGGCCCAGGGTTCACAAAGAATCATTCCTAGTGCACAACATACTGTTGTGAAGCCTGGTTTTGTGTTGCTTTCTTTTGCTGATTAAAAAGGTCTGAAATCTCATCTTTTGCTCCAGATAGGCTTGAGTAGATGTATAAAAGCAGTGTAAGGGGCTAATTTTAGGCTTCACATATGAGCACCAGCTCTACAGAGTTTAAGACGGGTGTCTGGGATCAGAATTCAGCTCGGAGTCAATTCCGACTGCTGGGTTTTTCGGCGCTGGTGAGCCTCTTACCCAAAGTTGGCTGTTCGACCTCAGATCCCGATGGGCAGCTCGCGGGGCATCGGGAAGCCACCTTGCAGGAGAGCGCTGTGACTGACAGCCCTGTTCCAGAGCTGTCACGAACAGGGCAGAGCAGCAGCTCCTGCGAAAGTACCATGTGCATAGCGTCGCCTTTATTCTATGTTTAGTGCCTGAAATGAGTTAGTATATACTTTAAAGTTTTAACGCAGCATGGAAAGGCTGCATTGTACATTTCAAGTTTCAATGCTGTTGAAATACAGTAGAAATGGCCTCTGTAGACAGGTTTCACTATAGAACTTAAATTATGCATGTGTATATCCAAATTCCTTATTTTGAAATATTGAATATATGAATATTTAATTTGTATCTTGCTTTAGTATCTTTATATGCTTGCCTTAAAGGAAGCTGTTTCCTTTGATTTATAAACATGGATAAAAATGTGTGTACAGTATGTATCAATGGTTTTTCTCTCTACGGTGTTAGACGAACAGCTTTAGATAATGATAGCTACTGATTTTTTTCCTGCAGTTTGCTACTATTGTATAAAACGTAAATTTGTCATATTTGTTCTATTAATCTTACTTGAATTTCAAATTCATTTGCTTCCCAGTAATACTTTCTTAATTACATACGTTAAGAAAAGTCAAGTATGTTGCAGATCTTAACTATGCAGTGTTTTTGGTCTGTGCACAGTAACAAAGCTCTGAATATTATTATTTGGGGCAGAGTTCCAATCTGAAATTTTTATTTCTCCTGATTTGAATGTTTTCAATGAAGCTGAGAACTCCGAGGGAGTTCCTCAACATATACCAGTTTATGTGACATGCTCTATGAAATTTAGTACAGTCACTCTTATTTCCTTGTGTAAATGAGGTCTTATTGTTGAATAAGACCTATTATAAGCAGTTACAAAGGTAAGTGCTGTCAATGCATTCTGCCACCAGTTTCTCGGAGTATGAAACACTTCCTGAAAGACGTGCTGCTACTGTTATAGGGTAATATAATGCAGCTTATGTGTTGGCACTGAAAGTAGCTACTTCATAATGATGACAAGTGAAAGTACAGCCAAAGGTCACATTAAACAAGAGATTTCTTTCACACCTCATCTATTTTCTGGATGTGGTATGAAAGTAGCTTTGTTCCCTACGCTTCAGTATTTTTAAAAAGAAGTTATCTTGAAATAATTTTTTGTGCCTTGTATTAGTATAGTTTGTTCACATTTTAAGAGATGGACTGTGGAATTCTAGAATACTAACTTCAGTGCTACAAGTGTTCGAAATTAGCTTAAATTGTGGGTGCAAATAGACAACAGAAGTAGTATTTCATCTCATCTTTTTTTTGGTTTACGACTTTGCTTAAAGGCATAGCTTTAATTTCTAGAAAAAGAACTATTAATGTGCAAAGTGGTATTTGTATTGATATTGCATTGCTACCTATGGTTTTATTCTTTTTTGTGTCTTTTAAGAAAGATATTTTTTTCTGATAATTGCATTCTATTGTTCAGAAATAGAAAAAGAGTGAACCTGTCTGTGTTGACAGATTGTTTCTTAGCTCTGTTTCAAAGAGATCCTGCCAGTAATGTGAAAGGATAATTTATGTGGTATGCTCAGTCAGTTCCCCATCTTACACTGAAATGGCCAACCAGGATGCTAAAATAAGGTGTCATTTTAAAAATGTGAATAATCACGTATTAGATAATGAAAATGGAGCTGGCTTGTTTCACAGAGGTTGCTGAGCAGTTAGGAGATGCTGGTTGGGAAGCCTAAATCTGGTGTGTTATTGGTAGGTGTATTTCTGTTCTAATCTAACTCCATAGAAATTGCAGAAGCCATATTAAGCTCTTCTTCAATTTATTCCATACAGATAAAAGAATTTACATCTCATGAGTCATATATTTCCTGTTGTATCTTTAATACAGCCATTTTTAGTATTTTTCTTGACTCTCTTCTCTATTAGTATGCTTAGAGAGTCTGTGTGTAGGAGCTTGTTATTTCACCCGTGAGGCAAGGAAGAGCTCAAAATCAATAGCAGTGTGTTGTTGACACTAAATGATGTTTCTTCTTGCCACAATAAGTCTTAATTTTGTCATCCTAATGACGCTAGCTTGCGTCAGCATTGTCTCAAATCAAACTTTACAAGTATTAAAAACGTCCTTTGAAAGAAATACTAGAGAAGTATTCCAGTATTTGTAAGCAAGCGTGTACATTGCCTTTGTAAATGAATATCCAAGTTCCATTTCACTTTGTAGGGAAGCTACTTTGCAATGCATTTTGGAAGTCTGTGTTAAAGGATGTAGGATTGATCAGAGATGACAGTGATGAAAGCATGGTGTTTTGAGAAGAAATGATGCAAACATTATGTAAAATATAAGGTCACGTAAAATATGTATCGTACTAAGACCTCAGTTAAAAAAAAAAAAAAAAACAAACCCAAAGCAAAAAAACTCAAACTAGTGGAATTTCTGTGTGTTTCACAGAAACATCTTTGCAGTGCTGCCAAGAAAGAGGATGTCTGCAAGAGGAAAAAGGAAAAGGTACAGCCAGCAAGATGTTACCCGGCTAGGTCCAGGACTGTGCTCTATAGCATGTTCAAAAAGGAGTAAGCAGTTGTTCTCGACTTGAACTGAGGATCCCATAGGGACCTAGGAGCTGTAGAAAGGTGTGAATTTGAGAGGAAGCAATGTAACCATGGGAAGCAGTAGTGTGACGACAGGAACTTACGGCCATGATGTTGGTAGCAACAGTGGGTTTTTGAGAAGCACAGGGTCTTTGTGTCAGACATCTGAAAGCAATAGCAGAGACGAATCATCCTATTACATTATTAAAATATCCTACTCCTTACAACAACGTATTTGTACATTTATATACATATCTTTCACTGTATGATAGATGCTGCTTGTTTTATCTGAAAGAACATTAGCAGGTACTACAGCTGCATGGTTAAACATCACGTCATAACCCCACAAGCCTGTTCTATGAAAGCCTTTTAACAGTAGCAGCTTTATTACTAGCTACACACATGTGGCTTTTCTATTTACACTATTTTCATTATTTTATATTTTTATGCAAAATGTGGGTTCTCAGATGTTCGTAGTGTAAGCTGCAATCTAATGTTTTGTGGTGTACAATATCTTCCCTTCTCATTTTTTCTGTATTATTTTCATAATGTCACCTGACATAAACTGTCCACTTCTCATGATGACCTTTCCCGGAGAGGAAATGCCTCCTATTTTGCAGGGAGTGAAAAAAATACTCATAAGAATTACAGTAACTGGTTATATTTCAGTAATGGTAATGAGTATTATATAAACTTTAAGCAATCTTTTGTGATTTTTTTGAATTTGTGTTAAATGCAAGAAACAAGTAGCACCTAACAGAACATGACCAGTAACTTCAGAAAGGTAGCTCATTGAGTTTATTTACCTCAAATCCAGAAAGTTTTTGATGATTCTCCTTCTTGCTGAAATATGTTTTGGGGAGTTAGGTCAAGTCTACATCAGGAGCACTTTACCAATTTATTTATACTAGCAACACACATCTACCTCAGGTGCAACTTACTAGCAAAGTGGTAGTCAGAATAGCTTAGCCTGGTTCAAGCATCTCCTACTTCTTCGTTCTGTCTCCAGTGCTGAGAGAAGCTAAAAATCAGTGTTGCTAGTAGAACTTCCTCTTCTTTGCATGAAGTTAGCACACTCGTGGAATACCACCAGCATACTCTATCCTGCTCCATGCGTAATCTTACCATACACATTGAGATGTACCAGAAAGAGCCTCTAACATCTTGTCAGCAACACGGTGAAGAAGCAGGAAGTTCAGTGAAGAGGGCTGTGCCTAGTGTGGTGTCTCCTCTACTGAAACATGTTTTTCCTTTCAGCTGAACTTCCGATCTTGTAAACATTTGAGTGTAACTTACAACAAGCTGATAGTGGCACTGAAGTTGATGAATATTTTCTCTTACAGCATTATATTTAGTAAACAATGATTTTAGACTATTTTCTTTATCCCAGGCTCTTGCATTTGACATATGGTTATAGCTGGATTTAATGTTCCTTACTTTCTTGTGAGGATCAACAAACATTAAAAACGTCCCTTGTAGTGGTTGTGAAAACAGCAAAAATAGGAAATGCAGAGTTTTGTTATTCTCCCTTTTTTGGTGGTGGTTTATATTGTTTCTTGTGTGTTTGTAACTGCTAGATTTCAGTTGACCAGAGTTTTCAAAGACCCTAGGCATCTGGAATTGTCCCATTTTATAATATTTATGTCAATTTTAACATTTGATAAAAAAATTGAGTGGTTTTAGATTACTACTGCAAAACTTAACTTTGTACAGTAAGCTTTAATAAGAATTTTGTATGATTTGTGGCTTCAGGTAAGCACAAAGTAATTCCTTTAAAATTATAATATCTTTTGATATACATATAGTTGGTGTGTATGATTTATCTAGAAACTCGATATGTAAGCTTTTCTTTGAAATTTCTTCTAATTTGCAGTCAACAAATGAAAATATTGCAATTATTTGACTAGGTAAATTTACTTTTTTCTGTTTTTGTACAGAACTGGTTTTGTTTCTGTACTGTGCAACTCCTCGCCATGGTATGTCTAAGCTATCTCTTTAATTGATTTAAAAGATGATTTTCATAACATTTTCATTCATGATTTATAAAGAGTTCTATTTGCCTTCCTTTGCCTACTTATTCTTAACAAATACCTGTACTACCTGGGAGTGAGTGTAAAAGTAACTTGGGAGTGAGAGGTATGTTTAGTAACAACCTGAAAAAAAATCTTTTGTTTCTCTTTAATCACCTAAAATCTATACTACTACTCTTAAGACTCTTAGAGAGAGACTTTATTGTATGCATGTATATGCCATATGTTCTTAGAACAATTAGTAAAACTATGGGCACATCAGAAGGCATATTCAAAATATGTTTCACTGAGAATGCAGAATAAGTAGCTGATCTATTGAGTAGAGTTGTCCATTGATTCTAAAGATATTTTTTTCTTTGCTCCAACAAATCAAGATGGTAATCATTTATAATTTCTTGCCGTCATGAAAAGGAGTGATGAATAATATGATTGGAAGGAATGCATGAGTCATGAAACAGGGAGCTGGGCAATCATGGAAAAATTCACTTTAAAAACTCACTTCCGCTTACCATGATCTGTAATGTGAGTTCAGTTTTCTGTAACATAATCCAGAAATTACGACGGTAGAGGTTTTAATAAAAGCCTTGCGGGGATGAACAACAGCTCTCCTAAGTTGATTCTAACATTGGTTGGTGGATTATAAAAAGGAGTTCTTTAACACTCAGCTAAAAGTGATCGCCGATACCATGACCAAAGGACACTCTCTCTTCTGACCCCCATATGAATGTGCAAATAAAATGTCTTAAAATATACTACAGTTAATATGGGGTGAGTGTAGACTGTACAGTCTTGAAAGTATCTGCACTACTATCAAACAGCTTTTAAGAGCTGTTAAAATATTGATAGAGCACTTATGAAACTCTTCTTTTTATTTCAGATGTAGATCTGTGTAGCCAGTCAACATTTATACTCTCTTTCTTGGTTGTACAGCTACACATAAAAGAGAATAAAACCAAGTATTGTCACTAAATAAATGGCTTAATTTGTCATAGCTCCACCCACAAAAAAATCCATCTGGCTTTCAGCTTTTTTCCCATACTAAAATCATCAAGTATGTATGAAAAAAAAATGCTCAGTAGAATCAAGCACCAACTCTGTGTCCCAGGCAAGACTCAGAGAACCAGCTGTTGTTCTCCCTGCAGTGACCTGGGCTAGGCAGCCTAGCATCTGCCTCTGTTTTCTTTTCAGTCACCCAAGCCAGATTTCTTCGAAGCCTATTGCTGCTATTTTCCCTGCAGTCACTCATGCTAATTTCTTTTACATGCTACAGCTGTTTTAGAAAGATCTCTTCCCTTTTTCTTTTCTGACTCACTCCTTCTGTGAATTTAAAGAGGTGACTTTTAAAATGCCTGGATAATGTTGAGCATAGGACTGTTCTGGCTGTCTTGCTTTAAGGCATAGGTCAGCACTATAGAAAAAGGGCAAATTAGATTTACTTTGCAAAGCAAAGCTCAGTCTCAGCTGTGGCTCTTATGGGCAAAGAATCTTGATCTTGAACAGAGTTAATTACATGCATTTGACTTGTGAGAATCAAGGTGAAGCTGTTAGTGGTGGCTTGGGACAGGGCAGAGTTCAGAAACACGCAGGAACAAAAAGGGAGATATTTTCCTCTGTGAACTAACAGTATGAAAAAATTACATGGCAAAATGCTGTCAATGAGAATAAAAGGCTATTAATGATATATACCTTAATAGGAATAAGCTGACCTCCAGAAGGCAATACTGCTAAATATTTAAATGCATAACAGTGAAGTGTAAGTTTGCCATTTTGGGGGAGATACAATTCAGCTTTCACAATCATTGCCAATGGAAATTATGGAAAAACTTTTAGAAAGGCTTCTTTTTTTGTGTGTAAAAACAAAAGTCTGTTTTTTCTTTTTTTCTGTAAGACATTTAAATATTAAACTGAGCCAGAGGTTCTTGGTTCTTTGCACATTTTATAGTGACTGTATTTTAGGAGAGATTGTGCACCTTGTTTTCAGGTTGCAGTCTTAAAACAATTCTTTGGCAACTCCAAAACAGTTTATGTGGACATGTGATTTTAAAGAAAAAGTTACTCTGGCTACTACTGAGTGACTAGAATTTGCCTTAGCTGAAAATGCAAATGATGTGCATAATATGAACATTTTAGCCATTCAAGATCAACATGAAGTGCTTTTTCAGTCATCTTTGTTCTGGGACAGCTAGTCTAATTATTGTTTGAATAAATACTGCTCTACAATATAAATTGAAGCATAGTAAAGATAATTGATTAGGAGAATCACTTCAGAAACTGGAGAAGGTAGCCTTACTAAGCCTCTTTCCATAGCCATGTGTTCTCACCACTTTTATGCAGGCTGCTGCTTGACATCTGTGCATTCTTTTCCTGTGTTAGTTTTAATCTTTGTTAATTTTCAGATCTGACTACATTAGTGCTAGGTGAAGGAAGGACTGAAAAAAGGGGGTAGGAGGCAGTCATGAAGCAATGCTCTGAGCCAGTGCCCAGGTCTGGTGTTAAAAGATACTGCTGCCAGGTATGTAAAGCGCACAGGGCAGTAATCGCTTACTGTCTCTGAAGTTTATCTCACTGTATTTTGCAACAGCAGGAGTGAAAATTGTAATATGTTTGGCTACTTCTGACTCTGGTATACTCATTTCTACTTTGGTTGATCTTCAGAAAGTACGACAAAAACTCATAGATACCGGAAAAAATAATGCAGAAAAAAACCCCTATACTCTCTGAAAGAAATGAGCCAAAATTGTCTAAGGTAAAAATTTATGTGTTATTTATAAGGCTTAGTTGACATCCTGTGTATAGAAATTCAACTTATATCTTCTAATTTTTCTTGTATATACCTCCATTAGCTCATCTGTCATGTGAGTCTTGGGTCTCAACATTTACCAAAACTTTTCCCAACAAAGAATTTCTTGTACTCTTCTGGTACAAACATGAATGAATGTGCAAATCCTCTGTGTTCAAAACTCATGCTCTAGTTAAATTAAATACACCTCCCCACATGTGTGTATATATTCTGATTTTAAAGAAGTATTTTTTGTGCAGTTATTTCATGAATATCATGCTCTCAAGTACAGTGTTTTGTTCACATGATGCTTTCAGAGTCTTAAAAAAGCCTCAAGAGAAAAGTAGTGCATGTGACAAAATATTTGAAGAAATGAGGTTAATACAGGGATTTGGGAAGACCTAAGTTAACAAGCTATTTAAGGTCCTATTGCTGTTTTCTATATAATTAGCACTAGTGATGCGTAAATATCTGTTGAATACAAATAGCTTGAGCAAAAACACTTATGGTTTCCCGTAAATCAAATTACAGAATCGCAGAATAGTTCAGGTCAGAGGGCACCTTGCAAGATCATCTAGTCCAACCCCTCAACTCAAAGCAGGGTCACCTAGAGCAGGTTCCTCAGGACGTTGTCTGGTTGGGCTTTGATTCTTTGCAAAGATGGAGAATCCACAAATGCTCTGGACAACTCCCTCCAGTCTTTGGTTATCCTCACAGTGAAAGTTTTTCTTATTTTTTAGTGGGATTTCTTGTATTTATGTCCGTTAACTTTTGTTTGTTTGCTGGATACCACTGAGAAGAGTCAGGCTCCATCTTCTGTACTCCCTCCAATCAGAAAGGTCCAGAAATAAATAAAATCCCATGTGCCTTTTCTTCTCAAGGCTAAACAATTCCAGCTCTCTCAGCATCTGCTCATATTTCATATGTTTTAAACCCTTAATTGTCTTTCCAGCCCTCTGCTGGACGCACTTTTATTAAGTCTGTGTCTCTCTTGTCTGGAGCCCCGAACTGTATATGGTACCCTAGAAGCGTATCACCAGTGCTATCTAAAGGGGAATAATCACCTCGCTTGACTTCCTGGTAATATTTTTCCTAGTGGTCTTGTCCTTTTCTGCTGTCTGGAAACCAGACTTGGTGTCCACTAGGATACTTGGATCCTTTTCTGCAAAGCTGCTTTCCAGACGCTTGGCTGCTAGCCTGTAGTGTGGCACATAGGGTAGTTCTTTTTGCTGACCGATGTGAGGCTGACCAGCCTGGAGTTCCACGGACCCTCCTTCTTGCTCTCCTTCAAGAGGAGTGACATTTGATTTGCTCAGGTCCTTAGGACCCTGCTGTGATCTCCATGCCCTTTCAAAGATTACTCTGAGTGGCCTTGCAATGAGTTTATCCAGCTCCATCAGTGCTTGTGAGCCCATCCCTTCAGGGCTCATGGACTTGTGTACATCCAGTTTGTTTAAATATTCCCAAACCTGATCCTGCTCCACATGGATCAGTCTACTGTGCCCTGGACTTTCACACTGTTTCAGAGAGCTGGGATTGCTGAAGGCTTGTCTTACCAGTAAAGACTGAGGCAAAGAAGGCATTGAGGATCGTGGCCTTCTCTTTGCCCTTTGTGACCAAGTTCCCATTCAGTGGTAGGCCCACACATTCCCGAATCTTCCTTTTCCTGCTGGTGTCCTTGATGTCCCTTAAATCCATCACCACATTCACCTCCAGCTAGGCTTTGGCTTTCCTAACCCCATCCCTGCATATTTGAATGATGTCTCTATATTCCTGTTGGGTTACCTGTGCCTGCTTCCATGTCCTGTACGCTTTCTTTTTGTGTTTGAGTTTTGCTAGCTGCTCCTTGTTCATGCATTCAGTCCTTCTGCCATGTTTTCTTGTTTTTGTGCTTTTTGGGATGAACCATTCTTAAGCTTGGAGGATGACATCCTTGACAATCCACCAGCTTTGCTGGACCCTTCTCTCCACAATGACCTGCCATGAGATTCTTCTAAGCAGATCCCTGAACAGGTCAGAGGCTCCGCTGCTGAAATCTGGGGTTATGATCCTGCTTTTAGCTTTTTTCCCCTCTTCTCAGGGTGCTGAATTCCACAGTCTCATGGTCACTGCACCAAAGTTTGCCTCCAACTTTTATATGCCTGATCAGTTCTTCCTTGTTGTAAGCGTGAGGTCCAGAAGAAAGCCTCCCTGTCATCAGCACTGTTTTGGTTTGGCCTGGATAAAATGCCAGGTGCCCACCAAAGCCGCTGTATCACTCCCCCTCCTCTCTGGACAGAGGAGAAGAAATACGGTGAAAGGCTCGTGGATCGAGATAGGAACAGGGAGAGATCACTCACCAATTACCGTCACGGGCAGAACAGATTGAACTTGGGGAGAAAAAAAAAGTGTATCACCAATCAAATCAGAGTAGGGTAATAAGAACTAAAACTAAATCTTAAAACACCTTCCCCCCACCCCTCCCTTCTTCCTGGGCCTAGCTTGAATCCCATTTCACCCCCTCCTCCCCCTGAGCATGGATCCCTTCCATGGGGTGCGGTCGTTCAGGAACAGGCTGCTCCAGCATGGGTCCCCCAGGGGGTCACAAGCCCTACCAGCAAACCTGCTGTCGTGTGGGTTCCTGTCTCTGTGGGTCCACAGGTCCTGGCAGGAGCCTGCTCCGATGTGGGCTCCCGACAGGGTCACAGCCTCCTGGCATCCACCAGCTCCAGTGTGGGGTTCCTTCCATGGGCTGTGGGTGGATATCTGCTCCACCATGGACCTCCATGGGCAGCAGGGGAACAGCCTGCCTCACCATGATCTTCATCAAGAGCTGCAGGGGAAAATTTCTGCTCTGGCGTCTCGAGCACCTCCTCCCCCTCCTTCTTTCACTGACCTTTGTGTCTGCAGAGTTGTTTCTCTCACACAGTCTCACTCCTCTCTCTCAACTGCTGCTCCCCAGCAGTTTTTTTCCACTTCTTAAATACGTTATCATAGAGGCACTACCACTATGTTGGTGGCACTATCACAGTTGGTGGTGGCCTTGGCCAGTGGTGGGTCCGTCTTAGGGTGGCTGGCATTTGCTTTATCAGACATGGGGGAAGCTTCTCACAGAAGCCACCCCTGTAGCCCCCTCGCTACCAAAACCTTGCCACGCAAACCCACAACATATTTGTGTCATGAAGTTATTGCACTCCAGAAAACCTCTGGATTGCTTGTTCCATGCTGTCTTATTCCTTAAGCAGGTGCTGGCATGGTTAGAGTCCACCATGAGGACCAGGGCCTGCAAATGTGAGGGGAGTCGTAGGGAGTGTTACCCAAGGGGTTGTTCCACTCAGCTTAAGCTGTTAAAGGTAAGAAGAAATTTTTCCTTTTCAAAAGGGAGAAGGGGTAGAATATATGGAATAGATTAGAAAAAAAGTAATTTCTTGTCTGATATTAGGAATTGGTCGTTGCCCTGATTAGATAGCAGGGGTGTGGGATAGAGATCTTATTTTTACCCAGATATTGTATGTGAAGCAAGAGATTAGTGAATATTTTGCTAAAAAGCATAGAAAATTGCAACTAAATATTTTTTATTTCCTCATTCATTACTACTAATGCTTCTGTGAAAACATGGTCATCCTCACTATTTCTTTTTGACAACCAATTCCACAAAAATTTCTACTATCAGGTGATTAAACATGTGGAAGGAAGGCTGGAAGAGGAAGGGGTCACATGAAAGAATAGCCATATGTCCTGTGATGCAAGGTCTCATTTTTGTAACAGATTATTTTCTGATATTCAGTCTTTTTTAGTCTTTTACCTTCAGTTATATTTTTAAAGTATTATTGTTAGAACTGCAACTGAAGTTTAGTGATTTCTCTTTTTTTTTTTAATTTAGAGTAGGACAGTTAGAGACCTCGTGTTTGATGATATTTTTGCTTTGGAACTTGCAATGTTCTAGCTTTCTTACATTGTTCTCAAGCATGTAGTAAGCCCATAATCTTAATAAAAGGACAGCAAAGACACAGCTGAAGTGCATTCCATTCATTCAATACAAGAGGTGTTAGTTGTTCCATATGGTTGTGTCAACCGACCTGTTAGCTAAAACGTGATTAGAAGTTGAGTTGCTTTCTCTCATGCTGCCTTTGTTGTGCTGATTACAAGAGTATCTTACTCTGTAAGTCTGGGCATTTCTTTACACAGAGGATGATTTTTCACTGCACACTTAGTATGCCTTTTATTTGTTGTATGAAATAGCAAAATGAAGTGGTTTGCATAACACTTTTTTGTGCAGAATACTGTAAAGATCATAGCATCTGCTGGTGTTGGTATATACTCGAAATGGCTATTGTATTCAGGGATGCATCCCCCAAGATGTGGGCAACATGAATGAGGCCTGCTTCTACTACTAAATAATAAACCTCCTTTACTAACCTTTATATAATGTCACTTCCTATCTTACCTCAATTTATTTCATCCATTTTGGTCTTTGAGGATGATCATTATACGTAGAAAGAAAAGAAGACTTTGCAGGAGGATAGACCTGAATGCCTGCATTCGTGTCTGAGCTGTGATAATGAATTTTTTTTTTTCTTCAAAATCAGACTTCTACAATTGCTGGCTTGACTGGGCTGACTAGCTGAGCGACTTGCATGTTAAAACTAAAAACAAAATCAGTCAATCTAATGCCTCCTTCAAGAGGAGGGGGAAAATGGGTTATTTTTACAACTTTTTTTCCAAGTATTTCTGAGTTGATGTGGTTGACTTGATGAAACATCTGGGAGTGAGCTACTTGTGGGTTTGTTTTTTTTTTCCTTTTCCCCAGAGTCTTCAGGTGTTTTGAAGCCTTCATGACAGTTAATTCAGATGACTCAGAGGTCAATTCAACGTCTAGTGACTGTCCAGATATTGGTTTGTAACTCTGAATTAGGTCAAGAAATGATCTGATTCTTAACAGCCTGCGTGTTTTTTTACGAACATTATACTTGGTATTTTTGCTTAAAATGATTTGCAAGCACCGGTTTTAGAAGGAAAAAACCTCTTATCAGCATATTCCCAAATAAAAATATCTCTTGTTGGTTCTAGTCTATTAAAAATTTCTTGTTTAAAGTTCATATTCAGAAACATGCCTAGCAGGGTTTGTACCTTTGGCTTACCTTGCATACCTTGTAGTCAGCTCTGGTTGCTATTTTTTTGTTGATGGTGGACAGAAAAAGATCTTTGGTAGGTCAGGTTAAAATGCAGCTCTAGCGAATCTTGGAGGTTGAGCCTGTGCTTTCTGCCAAAATGGTAATGATGGGTGTTTTGTTGATTTCTGTACCTTGGACAGCATTGCTATGAGAATCGGGAGATGACAAGTTCGGTTCCTAATTCACTACCACGTGCTCTCTGGGGCCCTCCTCTGCCTCACTTCCTTGTGGAGGTGACATTTACTGAATGGTAAATGCAGATAAAACTGAGTGTTCCTTTCTTGTTTATCTCCAGGTTGTGTCAGAGCGTACAAATAGTTGTGATGAAGAAATGTGAGGAAAGGAAACTAGATTGATGGGAGGTGAAAAATCACACCAAGAGTGACTGAGGGTGAGAACAATCTGTGAACCTATGCCTTAGGTGAGGATGTTTTGTCAAAGCTGATATTTGGCAACTTGATTCTTTGGCATAAATAAAATTATAAATTTACCCAGTACTCCCTTAGGGGTATTTCTTATAAGCAGATATTATTGACTATAGCTAGACCCAGAACTGATAGGAGCATGAAGAAATGCAGTGATTTTCTTATACACTGAGAATTATGTATGAGAATTTCTCATACACTTTGTATTCTTACAGAGGCAGTGAAGATTTCAGTGAAACTTTCTAATTGGGTAAATTAAGGCTGATTTACTCTCTTTCTTGGGCTTGATGCTTCTCAACCCCATTTTTTAGTCTCGATCACTTTTTTTATTTAACCTTTGGAGAAAGCCTACTTAAAACATTACTAAATCATTTATATGTGAGAGAGGTCATTTGTGAAGTTACTGATTATGTCAATAGCTATAACTGCATTTTAATCAGAAAAAGATCAAGCATTGATCCTGATTTCTTACCAAAGTTGTTTCAATCTCTATATTAGCCCATTATTTGCAGTGACTAGCTATCACGTTGGAATGCTTTTGCGTAAGAGTATGAACAAATTCAGAAAGTGAAGTCTGGATACAGAGGTTATTGTGGTGTGTTTTGGGGTTTTCTTTAACCTATAAGGAAACCTGTACAGCAATGAAACTTCATTGTGTACTTGCATTCAAGACTTATTAAGGGAATTGGTATCCAAATCCATTTTTCTACAAGTCAAGAAGTCGACACACTTGTTCAAGAAAGATGCCATAGTAAGTTGGCATCAAAAGTTAAATGACAAAACAGCTTCCTGGATCTCTTTGTTTATAGGGCCCACGTCTGGGTTGTATGAGCAACAGGCAACAAGTTTTATAATTTTTTTTTTAATTTGACCACAGTAAGTACTTTCCTATGAACCTAAATAACTGACTTCAAAGGCAAATGACTTTTGACTCAGTGATCTGATGCTGGGATCAAGTGTATTTTTATCTTTGGTAGGCTTCTGAAAGTATGTTCCCTCTGTCTGCTAAGACCTAGGTTCTTTGAAAGTTTTTTGGCCCAGCTGCTGAGGAAAGCATAGGTATCAATACCTTGCCTGTGATTTAGTTTCTCCAAGTTTTTTTTTCTTTACAATACTATATTTTTTTGGATTCAGGAATGTTTTAGAATATCCCTTATCATAGTATTAGAAATACTCAGTCCCTATAATGGTGGTGTTCTCCTGAAGATTTTGAGAGATTGAGTTCAGCTTATGCTTGATTGGTTGCAGCAAATGATGATCCACATTTTAAATGAAGAAAGGAAATACCCTACTGTACAGTAAAACTGGAAGACAGATTTTAATGTGTTACTAAAAAGAATAATTGATGTTTGAGAAATACATAGGAAAATTAATTGCTTGCAAATAAATAATCTTAAATTTCATGTCTTTGTGAAAATTTTTTGTATTGTTAAAAGTAGTGTGAAAGCATATTTGTATGTCAGCTACTTTGGACTTATATTCCAAACTGTACTTTTCTCTGTATTGAGAATAATGATGAGAAAAAGGGTAAGGCATTTTTGTTGTAGCCAATTTATTTCATTTCAGACTGTATTATCATTTGGTGAAAGTCCTATTGATTAGCCTTCATAGCTTTAGAGAGCTTTTCTTCTAAGCACTTAAAGTTTGAGTTGTCTCAGTCCCATAGGACTGAAAGAAAGCTGTTAGTACCATGAAATTCTTCTTCTGTATGTTTCCAACAGCTTGAAGCCTCTGCTTGGAATGGAAAATATTAGCACATTAATGTTATTAACCCCTTTAGTACAAAATGCTTTTGGAATTAAAAATATTTTTATGTCTTCAAAGTCTGGATTGTTTCTTCTACACAAGTACAGTTTCTTAAAGCTGAAAAATGTGTTGCTGTGCAACAAACAGATGCTGCTCTAACAATGCAATACATTATGTACCAAAAATGATCTTGGTTTTAATCATAGATGCTGATTTAATGAGACAAGACTAGCTTACATCAAAAATGGATTTAGGGTGTGATTTTGTTTTCTCTGTGTTTTCTCTACATAATTAATAGGAATATGGTACCTTATATATTCTGTTTTAAATTTTAAAGTGTACTTTGGTTTTATGTCATTTTATACTCCTGGTTTCTAATTCTGCCTTGTATAATATTCTTTTTTTATACCTTTTTTTGTGATATGAACACAAGGGCATTAGTAAATCTTGTATCTATAATGTGTTTCCTCAAAAAGTATTGCCTTTCTACAGAATCATTTTATTCATGCTTAATCCTTCCATTTTGCCCTCATCTCCTTTTTTATTTATTTTCTGAATGTTTCCTGTCCAGTGTTTTCATCCTGCATTTGCCATGTGGGACACGTAAGATGTTTATCCGTAACTATTGTTAGTTTATGGATCAAAAAAACAATGCTAATCAATATCTTCAGACACTGTCAGTACTTTGCATATTGAGAACACGCCTGACCCTCTGGGAGCATTTCATTGTTGATATCTTTTCAGTTTAACTTTCATTTTATTCTGCAGATATTTTGTAACTCAGCGTTAGTTGCTAGCTCTAATCCTTCTATCACTGATACAAATTTTGACTGACAATTTTACTTTTAGATAAAGTCAGATAATACTATACTTGGGGGGGCGAAGTCTTCATATTGTGTTTTTAATTCCACTGAACCCAGCAGAGTTAAATGTAGTTTGGATGCACAGGGAAGAATTAATGATTGGAAGATACAGAGTTGGTAAATTATTTATTCTGGCCCTGAGGAAGCTGAAAAGCTGAGTGAAAGACTAATAAATCATTTGTGGTAGTGCTGGTTGTCACTTCCAATTATTTTAGACGGTTTTGTGATAAACTGCAGCACCTGCTAGATATCCCTGCACCATCCCTTGATGCTTGCAGTGCAGCTTGTTCAGTCGATTATCAAAGGCAAATTTGTCTAAAGTTTCCTCAGGTTGGAAAGAGAATTACTTTTCTCAGTCACTCCTTCCCCCATTTTTTAAGCTCCTTTCTCACTGCATTCATGAAATAGATAAAATTGATGATATATGTAGAATTTTATTGACATAATGTACATTCAGGTATGGTCGATTGAACCCCTGAGGAACAGGATGAGTGGTTACGTGTCTGTGTGATTGTAAACCTACCCTTGGAAGGCTGGCTCACTTTAATCCTGCTGAATAGCAGCTGTTTCTGAGGTATGAAAACTGATATTCATCCTATGGTTTTGAGGATTGTGTTGGAGCTAGTGCTGAAGTTAGAAGAGACCGTCCTGAGTATCAGTTGACTCTGTCACTTTTTAAACTTTTCTACTGCTTTTATTCAGAAAGTCTTTGTTTAAAATTACAATTACCTGTACAGAGACCCTGTTGATGTTCAGCATGCAATGCTTCAGTAAGTAGATTAAGGCAGAGAAAAGTAGTTGGAGGACTGGAGAGAAGACTCAGAAAGAGCAGCTGAGTGATTTTGAAGAAGGAGAGGGAGCAAAACATAGGAAAGATTACAGTTGCTGATAGAGAAAGACTGAAAGATCACAGAATCACAGAATGTTCGGGGTTGGAAGGGACCTCTGTGGGTCATCTAGTCCAACCCCCCTGCCGAAGCAGGGTCACCTACAGCAGGCTGCACAGGACCTTGTCCAGGCAGGTCTTGAATATCTCCAG
>Ga0065711_1032544_pt1 | contig 27134 bp, 8 predicted proteins | sample Hoacrofraction12_FD_59098 | JGI IMG/M metagenome (GOLD analysis project Ga0065711, IMG submission 59098) | Hoatzin crop microbial communities from Cojedes, Venezuela - Epithelial fraction 12 v2 (version 2) | ecosystem: Host-associated > Birds > Digestive system > Esophagus > Crop | place... | reverse complement strand
TAGCTGTATGGTCTTCCCAGCTGATGTCAGGGTGGTTGAAGTCCCCCATGAGAACCAGGGCCTGTGACTGTGAGGCTGCTTGCAGCTGCCTGTAGAAGGCCTCATCAACTTCCTCCTCCTGGTCAGGTGGTCTGTAGTACACACCCACAGTAATGTCACCCATATAAGGCTGTCCCTTAATTCTAACCCATAAACTCTCAACTCATTCCTCATCTGCCCCCAGGCAAAGCTCAATGCATTCCAGTTGCTCCTTCACTTATAGAGCAACTCCACCACCTCTCCTTGTTGGCCTGTCTTTCCTAAAGAGTGTGTCACCATCCATGACAGCATGCCAGTCATGTGAGTTGTCCCACCACATTTCTGTGATGGTGACCAAGTCGTAGCCGTCCTGCTGTATAATGGCTTCCAACTCTTCCTATTTATTGCCCATGCTACGTGCGTTGGTGTAGACACACTGGAGCTGGGCTGTCAATCTCACCCCTGACCCTGGCACGCCAAGCCTGGGCTCGTCCCTAGTGAGGTGGGCAATGTCCCCTTCCCCCTTCGAACCTGGTTTAAAGCCCACTCAATGAGCCCCGCCAGCTCGTGGCCAAGAATCCTTTTTCCCCTTTGAGATAGCTGCGATCCACCTGTCGCCAGCAGGCCGGGTGCAGTGTACACCTCCCCGTGATCAAAGAAACCAAAATTCGACTGATGGCACCAGTCCCTGAGCCACCTGTTAATCACATGAGTTTTCCTGCCCCTTTCAGTGCTCTTCCCTTCCACTGATGGGACTGAGGAAAACACCACCCGCGCCCCTGATCCCTCAACCAGTCACCCCAGTGCCCTGAAGTCCCTTTTGATGGCCTTGGGATTTCTCTCTGCTATCTCGTCCCCACCAACCTGCATTACCAAGAGGCGGTAATAATCAGAAGGACGCACCAAACCAGGGAGTTTCTTAGCAACATCCCTAACCCAGGCAATAGTAATTTCTGATTATTTTGTTCAACATTTTGTAAGACATACAGAATTGTTTCTGTCCTATTGCTCAATCACATGGTTATCAAAAATACTCTGGTCTACAGATGATGGACAGGCACTAAACTCCACTGCTGGTTCACACACCACAACCTGAGAACAAACACTGGTAAACCATATGAAGGCAATAGATTTTATTTCATGATTTCAAGTAAACTTTAGGATGTAATCCATCACATTGACAAGCTGTTGGCTGCCCGTGCTTCTCTTCAAGCTAAGCTCATTGCTAACCCATCAAATAATTTTCTTATTTCCTTACATCTGCAGCTATTTTGAACTGAAAAGCGACAGCACAAGCTCTTAGCCATTCTCCTGTTATTCCATACCTTGTATTGTTTGTGGCCTACTCCTTTGATGTCTTCAAGTTCTTAAGTCTGAAATTTTAAAAATAACTTTCGTGCATTTTTAAAAAACAAAACGACTGGATGATTAGATGAAATTGCAGGCAAGACAATTACACCCGTGAAACCAAACTAGTTTCAGTACAAGTACAGAGTGTTTATATAAAACAGGTGGAAGAAAAATAAAGCTCTGCAATTTTTCTTGGATGCACTGAAATCAAACTTTTTCTCAAATCCTCTCCTAGTTCAAGTTCCTTCACATAAATTATTCCCTATACTTTTACATCTGGAAAACAGATCACTTGAAATACTATGAAAGCCTTTTACATAATATACGAGCAATTAAGCTAATAACTAAGGCTTCGACTTTTTTTGTCATTAATGGCATGGGGTGGGGTGTTTTTTTTAGATGGGATAAAAGGTCAAAGGTTTCTGTGTATGCTTCAATAATCTCGCTATTATTTGCTGTTTTTACCATTGAGAGGTTTAAGCAGTAAGCTATCTATATCTGTCATTCATTCCATATACCAAAAAGCCTGATGACAATTTTAGAATTTGAATTACGTAGAAAGCAACAGAGGTTACAACTGGCATTTTTACGGTACCACTACTATGACTACTAAATTCGTACACTTGTTTTCATAACCACGGGTCAGCTCACCCTCAAAGGACAGCTAGTACAGGTAGTCCATTTTTTCCCCCTGTTTTGAATAGTCTGCAAACTGATTTGGATTTTTAGAGAGGCAAGTCCTATTCCTTAGCTATTCTCTAGGCCACTTGGACCCAGTTTTCAGCTACGGGTGCAGTACAAGCTGTTCATTTTAATTATTTTTGTTATTTACATGATAGCAGTGAAAAGCCTTCCTATTAACAGATGAATATAAAGGCCTGTTTTTAGCACAAGACAAACACACACTCCCATTCTTTTTCTACATGAAACTTAGTATAAAGAACAGCCACTATTCATTTAGTCAAAGAAAAACTCATTCACACAATTCTTTCCAAACATTAGCACATGTACAAAACCACAGTTGGGTAGGAGTTGTTAAGGAAAGGTGGGAACAAAACCAGAGTACACAACCACAGATGTTTCAACCCAAGTAAGAAGCAGCACAACATCAATCCATTACCACCGCAGCTCCCAAGACCTTCCCATTCAGACCTGTCTTCCCTCTCACACCGTAGCAGCTGGGGAAGCAGGGCTGTTTATAGCTTCCCCCAAACCTCTGCAACCCCCAGCCACCCAACGCCCCCCAGTTTAACCAGCCAAACAGCCTCCTGTGCCCCTTTTCCCTCTCCCAATTCAATCCCTGTAACTCCAGCTGAAGTAGCTCTGGTTCTGTCTAACCCAACTCCCCTCTTCCAAACTTTGGCCCTACTTGCCTCCTGCTCCCCTCAGCTCAACGTCCTTTTTCCAGCTTCCAGAAAGAAGACGACTAAGGGCTGAAGAGGAAAGGAGAGAAAACCCTTCTCCATTGCACACTGCATGTCCCCAGTAGGCCCATCCTATCATAAAGGAGTTGCTGTTTTATCAGATAAACCCTGTACTATTTTCAGGAGACTACAGTGGGGTCCTAATGGGCACTCTTCCATAAGCATATAGCAGCTGGGGAAACTTGAGATACCCACAACACACGCACACAAAAGGAAATAATTCTGGTACTACACACAGTCTTCACTTTTAATAGCCACAATTCCAGAGAATTCCATGTTTCATCTGAACAGTCTCCTAAAATGTGCTGCAGCACAGGATTTCTGAGAATTACTTTACAGTGGGGAAATACACAGCTGTATTCTCCTAGGCTTCCCTATTTTTCCACATGGCAAAACAACCTTGATCGGATGTGTCTATAGTCTCGGGCTCTCTGAATGCCACCCCACTGACCTATCCAACCTATGCTAGAGACAAAACAGTCATTGACATCTATAAGGCCCGCAGTGACTGAGCTGGGGGCCCACGTCAAGCCCAGGGCTGCAGTTTAACATTATGGCTTCAGCCCAGTTGACGGCCTGCCGCTGCCAGGAACAGGGAGACCGAATCCCTCCATCTCCTCCATTCCTCCCTGCTCTATTTCTGGCCTACAGTCACCTCCTCATGCTAGAGACACATTCACCTTCCAAAACAGTAGAAAATTAACCCAGTAACAAAAAACTGCATCAGCCCCTTTTTGCTGAGCTGATGTAGCAGAAAAACTTATGGTATGTGTCTGAGAACTAGGGAGAGAAACAGACATGAGAGGAGGAGCAGAAGCAAGACTTCAACCTTTCTCACCAGTGATGCAAAACTACCAGCTGTAATTCAAGTTTACAGACATTTTCAATAAACTCTACTATATCCTACAGATTTTAAGAACATGTGTATGCCTTCCAAGTTAGAGGAGAAAAAACAAAATATAACACATGTATATAGAAAACTCATGGTTCAACTGAATTGAAAATAGCCTGTATTACAACACTGAAAGGAATATCTCCTTGTGAGGGCAACGCACATCTAAGGGTCAACTTCCCCCACAGATTCCTATTGCATAGCTACTCGTGAAGCTGTTTATTTCCCTGAAAATGTATGTTTCTAAACTGAGAAGCAGCAAAAAAAATCTCACAATTCATCTTACTGATGCAAACTTTCTTATAAGCATGCATGGTCCTTTACCAATACTGTACCATGTACTGCAAGCACCATCTCCACAGCCACTGACTACTGCTGACCTTACACTCAGTTTCAGAACAAAGTTAAGACAAAACATAATGTTTAAGAAACTGATTAACATATGCAATGCGTCCACAGGGTAAAAATCAGTATTTCTAGGTGAGAGAAGCTTTGAAGACCAGCCTTCACAGTATTCATATCTGAAGAAGCAAATAGTTCTTCAGCAGTCCCAGTAAACCCCTACTTCCATAATTCAATGTTAATAATGGATCTAAGTACAAATGAAGATCTTGCTGGGTGCCTATCTTCATACATCTAGATATTTGCACAGATCTTGTTACCCATACTCCTGTGATGATCTAACTAGTTTGGATACTGCTTGCAAACCAATTTAAGTAGGCAGCTCAAGTCCCTCCCTTTTTCTCCTGCTCAAAATTTCTAAACCAGAAAAAACAAATCAATTCCTTAACTCTTCTCCAATATGGTTCTTACAATCCATAGTGGAGCTTTTGGCTTTCATTCCAGTACTTATTCCCAAAACACAGCTGTAAAGTATAAAAATCAATTAATAATGTTTTGATATAATACAGCTCACCCAGACACTACACAGGAAAGATTTACTATTCTCATCATTAAATAAAACATTCAGAAATCTCCAGAGACTTGTTTTTCACAAATGTTGAGACAAGTACTGCTTTTATTATCCCTGTCTAAGCTTATAATAGAAGTATACTATTCATTTCAAATGACCAAAGCCAAAAAAAAAAAAGAGCTTCCCTTGAGCATTGATCACTATTCTCAGTTACGACTAACAAAAACTATATTATGTACTAAAACCATCCAGTTTTCAAGCTGTTCAGACTTCTCTGTACACCCACACTCCTATTAATGCATTCAACTAATTCATATTATGAATTTTATGTTCATAGAAAAGACCTCCACTTACAGAAAGATGTTTCCTCTTGGAAATAGCACAGGCATTTGAAGAAGGGCACCGGAAACCTCTCTTCAAAGACGCAGCAGCTGGTAAAATAAAGACAAAACTAAACAAAATATACAGATAAAATATTCTTGTTCAGAATTAACTAATTCAAGATCTAGATAGCCAATGAGTTGCAGAACAATATTCCTGAAAAAAAGAACCTTCCACTGAGAGCATCTGCCACAAAATCTCAGCAGTATCAAAGAGCAGCACTTCTACAAGAAGAATGGTACAAGCCATTCGGAACTTTTTAAAACCAAACAAGTAACTACCTGCATTTTCCCTATCCTTAGAATGGCTTTTTGTTACTCATTCCTGCTCGCTGCTTATAAATCAACTCCTCCCAGCTTCCCTTGTCCTGTTCCCTCCCTCTTCTTCTTTCCCTTTTCTCTTTAACAGTCTCTGGCTCTTACAGCCTCTCCTTCCTCCCTCTGAGCGCCCAGCCCTCTGCCTCCCAGCCTAGCATCTTCTCCTTCCTTTCTGTTCTTCAGCCCTCTGGTATTTGAATCACAATCGCTTCCTCCCTCTGCTCTGCACTGGATGCCAGCACAGACAGCACGACCAGTACCGAACAGATTGTCCCTGCACTCTCATTTTGGAGACCCACAGCTCACGGAGGGCAGTGTTTCCCAGGAAAGCGATGTCAGGAGAAGGCACGCTCAGGCGCTGCGGCCGTGCACCAGTGTAAGCTCAGGTGCCCCACCAGCCCTTGCACAGTCCGGCCAGCGTCACAAACAGCGAGTGAAGCACAAGGAGGGTCCTTCAGCAAACTCAGCTGCCAGAAGAGGAAATCTAAACTGAGCGCGTGAAACTTGTCCAAGCGGAAAGTCTTTGACAGAAAGGGCTTAAATTGGAACAGCTCTTTCATGGCACAACCACCCCCCAGTAAGCTCCAAACGATGGCACTGCTAGAGCTAGCAATCTACATAACTGCAGATTAAGCTAAACAAAATAATGTTCTTTTTCCTGCAGTGCAAGTCCCAGAGCTCTGACTGATGAGTCAAGGTAGCACTTACATTTCCAGAATGGCGTTTAAGGCAAACCATCACCAATGCAGACTTGCCTTACAACGCCAGGCTGTGAATCTTGGCAGATTACGGACTGACCAATGAGCAGCCCTGCCTGTTGTTTAGCAGGGCAGGACAGGGCACACAGCTGTAAGCAGCCAACCACTGATACGCTACCCTCATTCATCAGGAAGAATCTCTCAGAAAAGGATCATTTTAGAGTAGTAAAAAGTCTTGAGTGAACCCCAACACAACAATTTCAAGAACTAAACTGTACAGCTTCATAGTATGCGAGAGGTTTATCTACAGGCATCAGAACCTGTGTTGCAATCCAACCCACCGTGAAACATCCGATTAGCTAAACTAAGCAAGACATCTAAGAGATGCCCCACATGCCTAACAAAGCAATACAAGCACATGTGTTGTGCATTGGGGTTTAGACTTCACACAGCCATACCCTCTCATTACACCCGGGTGAAAGACCACCAAACAGCCACCAAATCAGCAGTTGGGGGAGGCAGGACCACCTCTTTCAAGCGGGCACCAGCCTAAAAGCAGTCAGTGAATTAATGCGTACGCCTAACTCAAGGACGCTCTATTTAACTTAGCAATTTCTTCCATTTGCAACTTCTGTTGTGTAAGCTGTCTACTTTATCCGCTGATGGTTTTACCAGCTGAGGTTTTTGGTTTTGCTTTTTAAATCTGCTTGGGACTTTGAAGAAAACAGAACAACTATAACTACAATTCAAGCAGCAGGATTTATTATTTCAACAGCTGTTCACAAGTGAGATTAATTCCACTAATGATGGGGAAAAGAATATAAATAGAAAAGAAAAATCAACCTTCACTCAAAAGCATAACATCTTTTCTAATATTTGTAACAATTCTGCTGGTCTAGGTCTTGCAATTTTTATTTTTACAAATATTTTTAAACTTTCTTTCAGGTTATAAAGGTAATTTTTCAGTCCTTCAGCCATTTGGAATTATTTTCTACTTGTTTTGCACTTAAAATGCCTTCCCAGACATGACAGACTAAACAGAAGCCCATTCTTCAAGTAGAAGTTATCAGCAAACCTACAGGGAAAAAATACTAAACCAGATTGAATTTGCATCTGCTTGTCTTCTGTTGCTCTTTAATGTCTTGATTTTACCAGTATAGTCTATTCCATAGCATTAAATTGTGAGATACAGTATCTTATTGGAGCAGTGGTTTTTAGTGTGCTGTTTGAGTGGTGTAATTGGCAGGACCAGCAAAGGATTTTCAATACTGGTTCAAGTAATTCACAGATACTTGTCAAACAGCAACCATTTACGAAACGAGCTATCAGAGGTTTCTGGATAGTCTCCAGTTACCATGGCTTCAGCTTTCAGCACAGGTAGCTGTACTATGGCTATCTGAACAGATTTCTTGAACTGTGGTCCTTTACTAAGTGGTTCCAGTCAGCACAAGGGGAGACCTACCAGCCAGGCAGTCCCAAGATCTACGTTACGGTGTACGTTTTCAAGATATCTAGCAATATTGTATATTCTTGAAGTTACAGCAAGTCTGCTCAAATGACAGATGTAGTACAACAAACATAGTCACCATAGGCCACTCACTTGTCTGGCTTTTTATATCTTTGCAAGCCAAGAACCTCCTTCTCTGCCCTCTTTTATACTGTTCTGACTCAGGCAAGACAACCTTTAAGTCAGTCCTAGTCTTGCCCAGAGAGGAACTGCAGAAAAACATCATACACGCAAGTAGGTGGTTAGCAATACTAACACAGAATTAGTTATTCCCTCCAAGTCTTCCTGACTGAAATACCAATCCAGCAAAGCTCTGCAAGATAGTTTTGGGGGTGGTGGGCCACAGATCACACTCACATACAACAAAAAGTGATGAGCATAATCTTTTTAATTTTGAAAAATACCAACACTGCTCTCAAATTCATTAAGAATTAATTACTTAATGTTGGCTTTTCAATAGCATGCTGGCTTGGACAGCCCACATTGACTCTGGATCTCATCCAGGACATCAAAGCCTACCAAGAAGGCTTAACCTACGGTGGCACATAGCATCGGCAGACAATTTTAGAATCTGATCTAGATTATCTAGGACCCGGATACCTTAGGGCTCCACAAGGAAGTGGCCAAGAACGTTAGCAAAAGTAAAACTCAAAATACATTCTCTTTTAAATAACAAAAAAACCCAGTTCATCTTTCAATTAGAAAAATTAACACACAGTTTAACCCAGCTACTTACAACAATGTGTACTAGAGTATACAAATAACCAGTCTCAAGAATTCCTAAACTATTACTGATTTACTTTGAGAACTAGTAAAGCACAGGAGAGAACCCAGAGCAATATGAAACAGGGTACAGGTCCTCCCAACAACAGTGAAGAAGTAAAAAAAAAACACTTAAGAAATGGTAAGACATCATTTTGATGCTTAGAAAGTTTTGGATATGTTTCTGGGGAAACAGAAGAGGGGTAAAAATCAATTTAAGTTAGAGGAGAAACATAAATCACAGTCAGGAAGTCACATCAAACCAACACAATATTCTCCCTTGGGTAAATGTCCTAGTGAAGCAGCAGGTGTAGTTTATGTAAATAATGCTTCTGACACTGTTCAACATGACCTGGAAACCGCAGATCCAAAGAAATCAGTGTAGATAAGTGTAACTACTGGAAAATTTGCTTTCAGAGAACTAAAGCTGTGGCTCAGTATAAAAAACAGAAAGCATTTCAGGTCTGTACTGCTAGAATTTGACCAGCAGCAAGTTTTGATAAGTATTTTCATTATTAATTTGGGCGACAAAACAGAAGCTCCGTTGAAAAATCCACAAATGCCACCAAACAGGAGGGCAGGAGTTGCAAGGAGTATGGAGGAGACAACTTCAGGTGAGCTTGGGAAATCAGGGATTCTAAAGCTGACCAGATAGAAGTACGTGCAGGTGAAAGCAGAATAAAATACTGTAAGTCCGAAAGAGATAATTAAAGTAATAATAACAAAAAAAAACCCAAACACCCACACACAGAATTAGCCACCTAAAGAGTAATAAAGCAGAAAAGAACTTGTGGAGCTGTACTGGATCACAGACTAAGTCATAAACCCGATGTTGTTCCAGAAAGGCAAATATTCTGGAGGTGTTAAGACTACTGAGTATAAGAAGTTGAAGTATTTCAAGTCTACTCCACACCATTGTCCTAGCTTTGAAATCCCACGTAGATCATTCTTATGTGCTCTAAGGAAAAGATCCTAAAATCTGGTTCTAAGGTTATTAAAAACAGATGGACAGCAACTGAAAACAAAATCTCATCTTCTTAATAGTTACATATATTTGGTTTTCCAAGAGGTATTTACAGTAAAGGAAAAAAAAAAAACAAAAACCCAAACCAGAAAGTGGTCTTTATGTATAAATTCTTTTTTGTGACTTATTTTAAGTGACAACATACATGAACAGATTTCTCTTCCCCCTCACCTCCCCTCCTCAAACAGAAAAGTCCCTTCCAACTTCAGACTCCTCTTTTCTTAGTCTTCTTGTAAAACTAAAATACTTTAAATATAATCAATCAGCTCAGTTACCAAAAATGTTACACACTCTACATCAATTCTGATATCCAAGCTAATTCTACTGCTCTCTCACATTCAGCAATTCATCTCTAAGCAGTCACAATTTTAAACTAAGTTTCAATGCGAGGGTTTTTCCTTTTAGAAAGTAGTTACATTCTGACTCCAGCTGATGTCACATGCTGTGTTTACACCTTTAATATAAAACAATTTAGACTTTGCTTAAAGTTGTTTATGCACACATTTATTTTAGCTCTGATCTTATTTTTCAGCTTTGCTGTGAAACAGCAATATTCCAATTCATACTTCACTAAAACCCGACATGTACTCACACCAGTACAGACAGAACATTTATCAGAGCTGGTGTCAACAGCACATACCAAAGCATGACACCACTCTTCAGACTTTTAAAGAATTCAGACTTTCAGCAACTCTTGTTTACACTTTATACCACCGCCACCCCGATTCCTTCATGAACACTCCTTTTTGCCACAAATTTAATAAGTTATTCAGATACACAAGTTAGTTTCTGTAAACTGGTAGATCAAAATAAATTTGCAAACACATGCTTACAACAGCCACAAAACTAGAAACGGACAGCGTTCCCCTTTTCCTTTAAAAATATGTATGCATATTTACTAGTTCAGAGATCTAAAAGCCAGAACAACATAAAAAAAACATCTGAAAACCCAAGGCTGCTTATATATCATGTGAAAATATCTGCTGAAGGACAGAACAAGACTTTGATTACATCTCCAGGACTGTGAAACTAGCCCACGAAGTCTAGGTCCAGCAGACACTCGCAAGAAGGAATGCAAAACTCCTCCACTTACAGGAAGAGTAGGTGCAGTACTGCAAAAAAAAGAAGGTAACTGCTGGCACATGTACAAAAAAGCGCTATTTCTCTGATACTATGAACGGAATGCAGTGTTTTCAGATACACTAGCACCCATTTTCAGAAATAGAACTCAAAGCACCCCAATATTCTATTTGGTGTGTATGATAGATTTTATAAAGTTTTAAAAACAAACCTTCTTAACAGGTCTCTCTTGCCTTACATCTGCATTAACAGAGAACACATCAGGAACCTGACAAACAAGTTGGAGAAAAACATAACATGGTAAAAGAAAACAAGTTACTGCATCCACCTGAACAGGGCAGCACCGTTACACCTGAAGGGAGATAAATGCTATGGAAAATAGGGAATAGTGATGATGATATCATTGCCCTACAGAAGGCCAATCTCTCTGCCAAATACTCTCTGATAGTATTTTCCATCAGAAAACAATTCTTAAAGTATTTATCTCCTACATTTCGTTATTGTTTGGGAACCTGTGAGACAGAACAAACAGTGGTGAGCTCTTAAATATCGCAACACCAATGTTGTTCACCAACAAGTCTTCACAACCACCAATTCACAAGTATTAGAAAGAAATTTTTGAAGTCTCAATGCCTCTAAAAGGCAAAAAAACACTTTATATGGAGAGACCAATAATTAAAAAAGACAGTGATATTGTTAATCTGTGGCAAATCAGCAGTATAATTCAACGCTCATGTCTCCTGGTCCAACATTTCCATTTTCAGACAACCGTTTTTCTACATATCAGGTAAATCTTTAACAAATCACTCTCAACCACAAAACACAAAGAAAAAAGAAAAAGAAAAAACATCACAGTAGAGAATAAACTGCTGTCTAAACATTTACTGAAGTCCAGAGAAGAAATCCTACATCATTGTGAGGGATTTCAGTCTTGAAAAGGTTAGCCAGAGGCCTCGCAGTATCATCAATAAAACTCCCTAGGACTGGGATTTGGTTTTTTGTTTTGGGGATGGGGGTAGGGATAGTTAAGCTACTTTTTTGAAGAATTTTGTCAGAATAAAGATGATTTTACATCAGACCCAATTCCAACAAATGAAAGTTAGTTTATTACTGGATTTAGAAGTCTGTACCTGTCCAAATACAAGAAAGCATTATCCAGTTTAAATGAAAACAGCAAAATATTGGCCTGTGTTACATTTTATATTAATTGCACTGTTATGATAAACAACGCAGAAGTTTCTCCTGTTCTTGCCTGCAACAGATCTATCACTACCTTGTATACGCATCAATATAATTCATGTACTAAAACACACTGCAAAAACTCTTTGACTAGTAAAAGGGACTTAAGAAAATACTTACTAAATCTAGCTGATAATACAAAATACTTCCCCTGACTAACAAAGGAATTTACAGCGCTATCTCACACTCAGGGTCATCTATGATTCACATAAACCCACAACATAGAGCGTTACTGTTAAAGATGACAAGTAAAACTGTTGCTTTTGTTTAAAATGGACCAGATCTGCATAACATGGAGAGGTGAAGCAGGCATATAGGTATCTTTTGAAACATTCTCTAAATTTTGCTACTACCTGACAAATCTATAGCCTCTGCATCTTCAACACAATTTACTATTTCTCTGTATCTGTTTTTCTTCAAATCAACATCCAGTCTGACTCTTGTCCCCAAAATTTGAGGGAACTTTATCTGTTGTTAAACAGTATCCTATATAACTAAAGCATCTCCAAAATCACGCAGACACACGTTTGCCACTAATGAAAATACTAATTACACATCTATCCTAGAGCAATGCCAGATTACAAGCAGAGCCAAATTATTTGTTGAACATGGGGTAAGAGTAAAAAGAAGGTAATAAAAAGGAGTCTGTCATGACTAACAAAGACTAGCAAAACTCAGTTTCTTACTGATTTGTGCCCTGTGCTCCCAAGCATCTTCCATCTCTACAACTTCATACATTTAACTCCATTCCCTGAGAGCTGCTCACGCTGCACACCCCATCAGGGTAACACATTGGATCTCTCTCCTGCACAAAACATTTGGAACTTAAGAACACCAAGACTTGTATCTATCCATCAAACTGACGGCAATCAAAACACCACGTTCAAAAGCTGTTAAGAAAGGCTAAACAACATCAAAGCAGGTTTAAAAAACACCACATACATACAAAGTAAGAGTATTTCTGTCCAGCACAGAAATTAGGTTTGTTTTAAACTTCCCCTATGAAAAATGTCTCAACCAAACAAGAGAACAAATCTAAGCATGCTTTACTTGTTTGCCTTTGCGACAATGTACTGCAAAATCCTGAAGCTAAAAAAGGAAGCATCTTCCAATTATTTTTCCTTCCGATTCGAATTTGCAAAGTCAAATAACACACCCGGACATTCATCCTGAATACACACCAGAATGCAGATACGTTTTTATGCATACAATCAAATGCTTTGCAAGAAAAAACATTTTACAGAATTACTTTCTCATAAATTCATACGAGGCTGTAGAAGTTGAATTAGAGACACACAGAAGTCATCAGCATGGAAAGTGGGATACTTTCACGATCAAGAGCCACATGGAAAAATCAAGAAATGCGGGGAAAACCATACAAACGAAGAGCTACTGTAAAACAATGAGACAGTGTGCAACATCTATCCTTCTGCAAAGCAAAGGGTGAAAGGGCAAGTGGTGCCTAGCAGTAACTGAACTGCATCAGCAAAGCAGTACTACCAGCAGTACAGATTCTGACGAACACTGGCACCTCTGCACTATAGCACTGTAACCAACACTGAAAACATACCACCATCACCACAAAACGTGACACCCACCAGGTTGCCTTCGAAGCAGCACCTTGTAAAAGAAATGTCTGCGGTGTTTTTTCCTAGTTAAAATAGATGCCCTTTTTTCCCCACCACTCCTTTCAGAAACACTGTCTCGTCAAAAGGAATTTTTTGTTATTTTAAATTAAAAATAAAGTTGAATCAGAAAAAAACAACACCACAGGAATAAAAGCTCCAGACTCATAATCACCAATAAATACTTTAAATAAACAATCTTAAGTTTACATAACAGTACATTACCTCCAGTGTTTTCATCATTATTTTAAAATGCCAAGAAAAAGATGAAAACTACGTTTTACGCCTAGACAGATCAGCTGAAGTAAAAAGCATGAAATAAAGATATTTTTAAGTTCACTTTGGCCATGATTAGGATGATCCTGAGCTCCACAGATAATATGAATGCCAAGCAAGAGGCACTATTTCAATGCCTCACTGGTCAATTTAGAACTAGAGCATAATCACTGCATAGGTATTAACACCACATAAAATTGTTTAATAGGTAAACTGTCTTTGCAGTTCAGATGACAGAACACACAGCAGTCTCTATGAGACTTATAGCTGGAGGACCAAACCCAAACCCCAGACTCAAGGGTTGGTTCTATTTGAAAAAGGGAAGAAAATGGTTCTCTACAGCTTACTAAAGGACAATGAAGAAAAATTCTCCTATTTTTTCCATAACGGAACTTTGGTCAAAAAAAATTTCTGACAGGAAACAGCAAAACCAGTAACTGTAGTTCTTTGGTTACAAAAGACTAAGAAGCTTTTGTAGGACTTTAAAATTTTGTCTAATGGTGATGTTTGTTGACACCTTCCATACCAGAATTTCAAAGCATGTATTAATACACTCTTGCAATTTCCCATACACACGTTAAAGCTCTAAGGGTCTCAAAAGGTTTTCTTACATTGATTTGCTTCAGAATTCACTCATCTAAGGGAAAGGCTAAATCTCCACTTTCATTTAATAGGCAAAATTAGAAAACAGCTTAAATCCTAGTTATATAAAAGCGTTAGAAGGTCAGCCACAATCCTCTTTGCTCTGCAGATGAACAATTTCAGATATGACCTTAGAGCAGCAACACCATTTTATTAATTGTCTGGCGGCTCCTATGGACTGAAGGTATGTAACTGCACAGCTATCCTAGAACAATGCAGAGCCATATTATTTGTTGAATGGGGAGTAACAATAAAAATAGTTAATAAAAATGCAGTAGGCTTGCCTTTGGACGTGTCAGTAGGGGTATTATTCATCTGCGGTAAGCACAGGACAAGTGAAGCCCTAGCCATGAATACAGGGGTCCAAATCCTAAAAAATTTATATGCTCCAATGATTCATAGCTCTGAAGCACTCACTTTTAGGCAACTACTGAACAGATAATCAAATATGATAAGCAGACCCACTACCAACACTACCTGGCATTTCTCATTTCCTTGCAGAATTCACAACACTGAAGACCATGAAGATATCGGTATCCATTAATTTATACTCCAGTGCTTTCCAGGGTACAAAAAAATCCACATTAACAAAAGCCACCCACATATAGGATTACAAATTATTCTGAAAACAATGCCAGTCCTTTGTCATACCACTGTATAAAATTTCAACCTTCAGTACCAAATGCAATTCTGCTTTTCCCAAGTTAGAAAAAAAAGCTACAGCAGAATTAGGAAGCACAACAGGACAGCAACAAAGAGCAAAAGGTACTGGATTTCCCAATTCAGACAGTCCTGAGCCTGATGTCACCAGCCATTAAGCAAGCCTACAGCTACAAACCTGTCCTACATTCCTCCATTTGCATCTGTTGCTGTGCTGTCAGAGGCAGCAACGTTAGGCTAAAAGGGCACTTTGATTTGACCAAATACAGTAAGCTAACTGTAACACTCCTTTTCTGGATGAAAGACAACAGTTAAGATTTTAATGTATGAGAAAATGCTTCCAACTTGTCCAAATATTAAATCTTCTCTTTTGAATATCTTTTAAGTATCTATAAAGATGATCGTAAGCCTCAACTTTCCTTTCTACATCCAAGTCATTTTAATAAAAGCAAACTAAAAAAAACACATTAGCCTTAACTAACGAAGAAATGACAACTGCTTTGCAGACTAAACCAAGAGGCAGTGCTTGGCCCACAACTTCATTCCACAGCAAAAATATTAAATAGCTGCTGTATTATCTGCCCTTCTCAAATTTTCATCTTACCAAATCGACCCGTGCTTCCCTTTTACAGTCAAGGACAGATGCAAGGAGCAAAAATTTGCAAGGAACACACGTCTGTCCCCCTTCGCTCCCTCATAGCAGTGCACGTAAATGTTTAAAGAATGCTATAAACTTCTGATTCTAAATTAATCCCAGCTGGGAAGGCACTCAGGCCCAGTCATTTTGCAGCACATCCTCTTTCCAAACAACCTCCTCCCAACAGCCACTTGTTTTCAGAGAGGCTTAAAGCAGCAGTTACTCCTCCGAAGAAGGAAGGGCAACGCTGGGTCTCAGCTTCAACCTTTCTCCTCGGCTAGCCTCTGCAAAGAGCTCTAGCACAGGTGCTGGAAGGGAGGAAAAGAGGAATAAAAAGGAGAAGTTATGCTGAAGAAAATAAATTCCCAAAATCAATAGAGAAAACACGGGAAAAAGAGCAGAGTAAGAAAAGGAAATAACAAAGAGCACAAAGAAAAAAAAAATATTAAGCTGGAGTTTAAACAATGATTATTCAGTGCTTCCTCATATCCTGAAAAATCACATCTATACTACAATACATACATGCACACACTTGCAGCACCTCTGGGCTATGAGCTTCACAAACACATCACCAACAGCACAGCAGCACGAGGAAGCAAGAGCAGCAGTGGCTCTTCCCCTAAGGTATGACCGTCATACGAAGAAAGCAAGGTTTTTAGGAGCCATGCTACACCAGTACTGACAAGGCTGGTTAAAAAAAAAAACAAACCCAAGAGCAAAAAAACAAAAGTTGTTGTCTTCTCCAGCATTTCTTGTATCTACGGAAGGCTGGCCAGGCCAGCCCTGCTCCTGGTGCACCTCAGCCTCACAAAACACAGGATACCAGTATGGACGGAGAGGACCGTCCTCACATAGTTTATGAAGTTCTGAACACATGCAAAACACTCAACAGCGATAAAATGAAAAAATCCACCATGCCACATCCCTATTTAATTTTATCCAACCAATCTCTCAACTTTAAAAGACTCTGCCATCCTGGACTTCACAGTTTAGAGAACATCCTCCTCTTGCGTATTTTCTAACATACATAGACGCAAAAATTTTAACTTAATCATAAAAAATTTATTAAAAAAATATGATTATGTAAGTTGAAAAAGACTCAGTGAAATTAAAAATTAGTGGTATTAAAGGTCAATAAATTGCACAGCTTTGAGGTACTGAAGAACTGTATCTTAGTACCAAGCCCTCATATATGGAAATGATGGAATGAGCTAATGACTGATGACAAATTCATCTAACAACATATATGACACATAAGACTAAAGAGACCAACATGCTAAAATACCTATACAAATTAAGATTAACAGGAAAACCTATTTATTACTTACATTACCACTAATGCAAAAGCTCTACAGTATCATTCACATTACGATGTGTATTTATATGTATGTTATGTTATACACATAAAAGGACATGACTAATGCCTCACGCTAATGGGATCTGTAAGGCTAGCATCATACTATCTAGTAGACACTGATCTTCATCTTTCATCAAATGGAGCGCATGAGTTAAGTTGTGGTCTTGCATTATGCATAAGCAGTGAATACAATTAGACTGAAAAGCAAGCTGATCTTCTCTGATCTCAAGTGGAAAGCGTGAACTCTGATCTTCACAGGTGACAGCTTTGTGCATTACTCCAATTTACTAGTTCACTTCCTTGAATCTGTGTATGCCACAGAAAGCTCGCAACACCTAGTTGTGGCTAATCTTATGCAATTCACTAATGTTTAAACAAGCAAGAATATCAAATAAGCAAGGAAAGCAGTTATGTTACTTTGTTTGGCAAAGAGAAACTGCAGTTAGTTCTTGATTTTACAGTTCGAGAAGGATGCTGAAAAACTGGAAGAAAAAAAGCAAACTGCCTATAGGAAGAACACGGAGAGCAAGAGAAGGAATTTGATCTCTCATCAAGCAGAGATACAAAAGAACCACCAGTGACTGGAAACTACACCTGAACGAAGTCAGGCTAGAAATGAGGCTTCTTTTGTTTTCAGATACATGGAATCATTTAACAATTGCTCATTTCCAAATTCCCAGAAATGTTTTCAATGAACTTGGATACGTTCCAAATAAATGCTATATTTCACCTTGGTGTATCTGTTCTGAAGCACGAATTTAGGAAACGTAATAGTCAATGCAGTTGTAGTACTAGCAGTTGCACACGTTCTCAAAACACTTTACAAAGGAGCCAAGCATTTTCCCTCTACAGGTAAAAAACAAAGCAGAGACACAACACTAATAGTCAAGGACAGCACAAGAATGAAGTTCACAGCTCCCAATTCCAATTATGCTACTCTACGGTCCCTTTTATTGGGTTTTTGATTTTGGGCAGGGATTGGGGTTTTTGTTTTGTTTTTTTGGGGGGGTTTCTTTGAGGGAGGTGGTGGTGTTTTTTGTTAGGGTTTTTTTTTGTGGGATGGGTGGTTGTTTGTTTTTTTTTTAATTCAGTCCATGAAATTACTTTTTTTTCCTGCTTCACAGATTCCACTTCTATTTCATGTCTCAGATTTAACTGCTGATTCTTATTATTAACTTGCAAAAACAAAAAATATTTTAATTGCAGAAACCTGTTGCTACTGAATTTTAAGCACAGCACATGGCACTTTAGTAATACACAAACTGAGCCACGCAGAAACTCAATATATCAGGGTTGCTCATTCTTCACTAGCCAGTCCCACATAGTGTTAATATAGCAGGATCAGCTACAGAAAACGTCCTGTTTGTTGATCAGTGTACATTTGTAATCATACATAGTACTAAGAATATAGTAACTGGTTCTAAGTTCTACTATATTCCACATGTTAAAGGTAAAACTAGGAAAAATTCATACACAGCATAATATATGTATTTAATCTACCAAGGGCTCTCCACATTTATGTAAGCTACAGAACTCAGTGAGTTTTACAAAACCCACTCAATTTCCAGGGCATAGGATTGCAGTGATTAAGCACCCAGACTCCCTGACAGCCTTAAACAGGCTGTGCGAAAGTCCATGCTGTTAAATCCTCACAATCTTTTTTTAATCCAGGCTAGCTAGATTAAAGCTAACCTGGGTGTGCCTAACCATTCTGAAATCGGGAAGTTTGCAGACATAGTGTATGTACCCTCATTCTTGGCCTGCCTAGTCAACAGGTGCCCGTAACAGAAAAACACATGGATCATTACAATCCATACCATTAAGTCTTCAGTCATTCCAGACTAAGAAAACAGCGATCAAAGCACAAAACAAGCTTATGCATAGCCAAAAATTAATGGGATCCAAGCTTTTCTCTTTTCATTCACTCATACACACTTAGTTTCTGAATATGTAATTCCTTCAGTCTCATACACAATGAAATGAAGATGAGACTTTTCTCATGAACACCCAGTTATTATTATAATGGACCTATCTAGCTACCAAAAGCTTTATCCAGTTTTGTTGAATGTTCCAACTGCAATTCTCCAGTTCTATTGCATATTGAATAATTTCCCAGCTACCACATGCCAAATTCTGGTAATTCACCACACTGTTTTTAAACATAAAAGAAGGTAAAAAAATATACTACACACTTTCTATTTCTTTTCCACTTACAGATAGTAAGTGTAGTTATCATTGCAATACCACAGTACAAAAAACCTACTACAATCACCACATAAACCTTGGGGAAATTTTTGAAAAAAAAAAAATGAAAACTTGAAAAATGTAAGACAGGAACACAACTCTGTACATCCGCTCCTGGGCATTCAGAGAAACTGTACCCATACAGCTGCCATCTCCCTGTTACAAGGAACACAGCACCATGTACTCTTAAAACACACCCTGTGCAAGAGCAAGGATCACCGAGGCAAAACCTTTCCCACCCCAACCCTACCACACGCAACCAGGCCTTATTAACAGTGATGGAGCTTCACTCTGTCAGCAGGAAAAGAGTAGTACAGATAAAATCAGCAGCTTTAAATCCTATACTACAAAATATAACTTAAGGTCAATATCAGCCACTCTGGCAGAGTGACCATCCCTTCCTCTTCCCTTCCCCCAGTCCTCCTCTTTAAGTGCAGGTCAAGGAGAAATCAGCAGTTTCAGGTTAAGTTGTATGCAGAAATTTACAAGTTTTATTCTGTCAATATTAAAAGAATAATGTGAGGAATCTAACAAAACTAAGTTTATGCTGCTGAATGTCTCGCAACTAAGTATCTTTACAAGTCCAATTAGATCCCGATTTGAAACATACGCAAATAACAGCTTTATTGGAGCATGATTTTATTTCTAAAAAAGCTACCTGTTAACATGGATATGCTTTACTAAAACATTTAACTCCTAACTGTAAAACTTGTTCATGAATTTCAGTGAACAAGATCGGGTCTATAGGACCATGAGCTTATGAGCTCATAAACAACCGGACCTGTTACTAGCGAAACAAATTAAGTTTTAAATACAACTTCATAGGAACTTGCCATCTTCATTAAGTATTTTAGTGCTATAACATCGTGATATTATCACAAAATTAGTTTAATTACTTGGACATTCTTTATGGAAAGTATAAGACAAAAAAAACCACAGAACTGTGGAACCCAAACACAGCAGGGAGAAAAACTGTTCACTTACTAGCAGAAAGTAAGTTAAATTAATAGGTAAGAGACTACTTCTTACTTCATCACTCAAAAGAGCTCTTTTTCACCATCCATCCTGCACTACACAGCATTTAGGATCAAAATATGTCTCTCCAGACCATAAACTTAAAAAATACAAACTTGTGTGGTGTGGTGGGAAAGAGATGGACAGAACATCATCTCCTCTGTCTATAACTTTGTGAGAGCTACATATCAGAGAAAACCACAATAATTACTGCATGTGAAAATCAACACTAAAGATGGTGCCAAGGGAAAAGGTAAGATGACTCAAGGGGAAAGATAAAATAATTAAAACAGCTTTTTCCAAGGGCTCCTCTAGATCCACAAACAAGTATGTTTCTCTCCAATATGTAAGCCGTCTGAAGGAAAGGTTTTGTTGCTACAATAAATCAAACCTCAGAGGCTAAGCAGTGCTCTGCCAACACAATGCAGCTTTGCTGACAGTACTTTGGAAGAACAGTTTAAAATTGACACCGTTGATAAAACAACATTGTCCAAAACAACTGCAGCAACAACTACAGGGCAGATGCTCTCTAAGAAACCTGTTTGTTTCTTTAGACATCCCACAGACTGATGAACTGATGTTACAAGGAAGGGTTTTTTCTTTAGCAGCAATGTTTATTACACCACTTGTCACTTCCAGACTGGACTTCCTTTGCATATCCTACACCTATAGCTTTCAACATTTGTTAATAAACAGATCGTTAAAGTCTTCTCAGTGGAGGAAGGTGGTGTTTTTACTGTCTGATTCAGCTTAAATGGATCTAGGTTCAGATCTCAACACTGTTCTCCCTCCGGTCCCCAGCAATTATTCTGGTCACCTCCCTTCAGGCAGGACTATGGCTTGCACAACATCTTGAGTTAATTCAGGAAGCCGATCCGCCTGAAAACAAATCCACCCCTGCCCATCTTTGCAAAAACAACACCACTGCTCCCCATCCCTCCTCCCCTCATCTCCCAAAACCACACACTGCAATTTTCCAACCTTCCCGATATCCCTTCTTGAACCAGGTCATTACACACATGCAAAGGACTGGCATTTGACACAAGACAAAGTACAAGGCTGCATGGGCAAAACTGCAGCATCTCACACTTGCAGCATCCCTTTTATCTTTTCACAAACTCCCTAGAAGTGTATTATATTTCTCTGTGAAAGGATAGATCATGTACTAAAAGCCAGTCCTTTTCAAGAATCAGGCACATTCAATGTAATCATCCCTTTCTCCCTTGCAACACAAGTTTAGTTTCACAAGTAGATTAAAAGAAACCACCTACAAGAAATGCTGTGTTTTAGAAAATGTGACAAAAACATGCATTCTGTCACAGCCTGAATAGACTCCAACCTGCTTTTACAAACACTTCTACAAATACCTAGTAGAAAGGGGGGAAGGAGTAGCCATCTAGTCCCTTTGCATCTCCCTCCCAAAAAAAGCTCTCACGTATAGGGGATGCTTTCAGTGACAGACTGGGATACAGTCTGGCACTCAGCGGCAGCCAGCCTGCCCGGGTAAGCCATCCTGCTGGAGACCACCCCTTCTGTACTGTATGAAACACCACGTACTATCAGCAGTCACAAAGCCAACACTGATTTTGTGGCAGCCAGCACTGCTCCAAAGGGTGACTGCCAGGTGGTACAGAAGTGAAGCATGCACTCTTACCTACCCAAATTCCTGAGAAGGCAGGCACATGCAGCTTTAGCAAAAACTCCCAGTGGCTGTCACAACCAGCTTCAGATGAATCATAGCATGGTGAAACCTAGAAGCAGAAAGACCAGGAATATGAACAAAATCTGAATGGGAAATGAACGTGTGAAATCCTTTTCAAAAGGTAAAGGGTATTGTGGAAATTCTGCTTGTAAGAAGCCAGAAGCAACAATGAAGACTTATAAAATCGTGAACCTATTTTTTGCAGCTAAATTTACTCATCTTAGAAAGCCTGGATAAGTTTGTCACTGTAACAATTCCAACCTTGCTTTCATTACCCTTTCTCTGAAGCAAGTTATTTTCTTCCAGAATACATTCTGCCAGGCATTTGCAAATTAAACAGACATTTGGTTACACCTGAAAGGGTGCATTTAGCAGGGCTGTGTCCCACTTTCTTCCTCACTACTCAAAGCCTACCACACATCAAACACAAGGGTGAGCAGGATTGAATTTCAGTCATCAAATGCAGTCCTAAGAAGTCTCCAAGAGTAGCAGGGGAAAAAAAAAAAAACCACCAAAAAACGTTTCAAAGCTTCTCCTTCCTATTTACCAAGTCCTGTAACAAAATCTGTATTGTTTCAGCATTATTCTTAACATCTGACCCATCTATGGCTAGAAGAGGCTTGCATCTGTAGATGATAGGAGCCCTCTAAAATTAGACTGGGCAAACAGATGTAACCATGGAGATTTATGCTGCAGTCCCAAGAACTCCTCAGAGGCACAAGCTGGAGATAGTGCAGACAGCACTATTGAATTTTTGTCTTCCTCTACTCCCACCAAGCTCATGCGTTAGAGAAGATTTGCAGTGAATCATATCAAAGAGATAGATAAAATCCAACTCTAAAGAAGGAGACTGGAGAAGACCTACATCATTTCTTCAACCTTGTTTTTCCCAATCTAGTTCACTGCACAGCTACATAAGCACTTGGGTTGACATGAGGCAGAGAAGGCACAGGACGGGATAAGCAGATACGGATGGCTGCTTTCAGCTGCCAAGGCCAGCTTAAGCTGCACACAGAACCATGGTACAAGCACTATCTATTTTATTTTAACAATCTCTGAAACTTGGTAAGTTGATGAGCGAATAATTTTAAGTCACCCGTTGCTACTCTTCCAACAATTTATTTCTAGAGTTCAATAAAGTTTGGAAACTTGGTGCCAAGAACATTAGCATCAACAAACATTCCTCAAAAAGTGCCAGACAGCATTATCAGAGCTCAAGAAAGTAATTATTGCTATCTTTCTTTAGGCAATTAATAATATAGCTTTCAGGGTTAGGGTTTTTTTAATTGCAAGTTCAGTTGAGGCTTGTTTACAAAATAGTGTGTGAAATCAAGACTTTGGAAAAATGAAAAGCATCACCCAAAGAGCTGCGACACACAAAAATAATGACGAAGTGCAACAAAAGCAGTTTCCAAAAGGCAGAGAGAACTACACTCTTGTTTAAAATAACGTAACATTCCAGGAAGAACTGCATTTCAGCTTTCACACTACCAACAAACTGAGCCTGTCTCTTTCAAGTAGAATCACATTCTCATTTTGGTGTAGAAAAGTTCAATTATAACTCAGTCTAATGAAGCAAGTAAAAGGTTTAAAACCTATCTGCCTGTGATTGCTACTGACATTCTGGCACATCATTTGAGCAGCAGGTAAATAAATAATTTCTGCAGGTGGTGGCATTCTGGTCAAGAAAAATTTTCCTTGTTTTCTTTAGGGCAAAATTCTTCACCTATTTCAGCATTACTAACACGCACCATAATTCTAACCCAGAAGTCTCCATTTTCTTTGGTGTTAAATTATAGACCTGCTGTGTAAAGACAGCATTTTTTTTAAAAAAAAAAAAGATTGCCTGTGAAGCTCAATTGTGATTGGGAAGGCCGCCTACACAGCAGAGAGAGTGAGAAAAAACACACTTGCGGAGCTGAAAAAACATTGGTGTAGGCGTATATAAGGGGGGAGGGAAGAAAGAACTTGGTTCTACTGAAACAGGCTAAATAGCTTACATCACCCTTGGAAGAACTACAATATGTTACTTGAAGAGAACTCAAAGGATCGTTTGCTATGTTCCAGATGTCAATATGCAGTACTACAAGCAAGATGAGGAGTCCTTGCAGGTTCATCCCCCTGATTTCAGAATCCGCCACCTACCCAAGGAATGCTTCACTTCCCCCACTTCCCTGCTGCATCCTGCAAAAGCTATTCTCACCAAGCTGCAAGTCACATGCAGAACAGCAGCTAAAAGCCTGAGAAGCCTTATATAATTAATAACACTACGAAGTATTGAAACTGTAGTCAAAGTCTTTACAAAAAAGGAAGGGGAAAGAGAATGCTCTCTAGAAACACTAAAAATAACCAGCATTTATTCTCAACAGAATCTAACAGTATTTGAAATTGCTGAACAAATAGCTACAAGAAGTTCAGGTGTTGCTTTCTCATCAACACTTTAAAAAAAAAACAACACATTTTCCTCCTTAGCTTACACAGCCTTCAGTCCATTCATCTCCCAAGAAAAGTAAGCAGGCCTTTCAGGATGTCCTATTAATTAATCCAGATTTTCAAAAGAACGAAGGAACAACCATCAGTGGAAAACTGCCTTCTCAGTTTTCTTTAGGAAGGCACCACCTATACGCATTATAGCTTCTAAATAAAGAAGTCTACATCGAGTGTTCTCGTGCCATCATAAAGCTACAAAAATATTTGTAATAGGTCTGTCCTTCTCTTCTTAATAAAAACAAAAGGCTTTTGATGTATGTGCATTAGCTGATTACTACTTTAATTAATTACCAGAGGATCGAAGACACTTGGGGCAAATTTCACCAACAAACTTCAGCAAACATGAGGTGATGCACGGCAGGGAAAAGATGATGCTGCTTCTCCCAAGGCACTAGCCTGCAACTTATTTTGTGAACCCCAGTCACAAGGCGATAGGACTTCAGCAGCTAACTCCCTCGAGTGTTCAGGCTGACATTTCGAAAGCCCTGTGCCTAGCAGATGACCCACAGTATACTGCCACAATGGAGAAGAGCCTACAGAGCAGCACAGCTGGAAGGCCACCACCAGCAAAAGCTTTCACAGGGCTCTAAGTTTCATCTCCAGCCAAACGTTTGCTGTCACTGAAGATGCTGAATGCCAGAAACAAATAAATAACATTACTACAAAGCAAACTCCATTTCCACACATCTTTTCAACTATATGATTGCTAAGCACTAATGGCTATTGCTCATACACATCAGAAACACAGGTAAGACGGGGTTTTAAAAAGCACCAAGCCAGCCGACTTGCACAAAACTATATGGCAAGCGAAAGCAGCATGCTTAGAAGTCACAACTAAGCTTCTAAAATTACTGTAAAAACACTACACAGTTATTCCCGAGGCTCGCTGAGGCACAAACTCTTCTGGGCGAGAAAGGCAGGAAAGGATGAAATATCAAAGGGAGGTATAAAACTCGGCAGCAGTAAAACCTCCAGAGAAGAGAAGGATTTGAAACCATGAATACGAAATGGTGAAAAACAGAGACACAAGAAGTACGGCAATGTAGAACCAAGTACAAAAAAAAAATAAAGGTGTATAAAGAGTAGTAAGAATTGAAAACCTTATTCTAGGAAAACTGGAGTCATTTAGTATAAAACAAGGTATATAGACTCCTACTAAATTTTGAAATTATAGCCGTATCAATTTTCACCCTAGTGAATAGTGAAATGCTATTTCTGACACATTAATAAAGCCTCTCTACACACTAATACATGTATAGTTCTAATAAACCAAAAATGCATGAAAATATTACACAACAAATGAATCGCGTACACGGAATCTGCATCCTAATAAAGTGTATCTTTTCATGCGCGGCTTGTCACGCTAAAGAATATTTGCTTCAAGAGTCACTGCCAGTATAATCTGATCTCTTGTATTCTTCCACAAATTTTACTTTTAGGTTAAAATGAAGTTTTATTTCTTCTTGGTGAGAACAGAACAGCTCAAGGTAGTCTGGAAGGCTGCCTTCCAGTCAGACTAAGGCTATTAGGAAAGAAAAAACCCTAGAAGAGCATGGAGGGCTGTCAGGGGACTCTCTGCTGCTGCTGACATCAGAATTCAAAGAGAATACTTACCTTTTGCTTTTCAGACACTAAGACCTTCAGGAATTATTCAGAGACATGCTACTAACACGAAGAAAGCTGAACTAGTGAAACCTTTTTACCTTCTCACACCTTTGTACAGAACAGCTATATAGAAAAAAAAGATTTGAAATAGAATTATACTTCAATTTTTGAATGGAGATTCAGCTCAGGTAGGGGGGATGTCTGTGTTTTCTCATTTTGTGTGTTGGTTTTTTCCTCTCATCAAGGGTAAACTAGAAATCTGATGCAGATGCACAGCCTGATACAAATTCAAATATCTTTGACATCATAATTATACAGTTTCAATCAAAATTAATAACTTTGCATTTAATTCATTAACTCCTTTGCTGCCCTGTCAACAGGAGTCAATTATTGTAATTCTTAACATTTTTCTCGAAAGCGGTTATGGAACAAAATTTCATTTAATTTCATTTCCCCTGAAAAGGCTTCTTCTGATGTTCACAACATGATTTTAGTGCAGTAAGCTATAACATTCTATGATTATTCACAACCACTGTGGCCTGCACACTTTCACACTGAGGCCAGATTTTCTAGCCGCACAGCATACAACTGTAATAGTGTATAAATGGCTTTATGTTTACCTTTAATATAACTGCACATCCTACAACTAAAATACCTGTAACCAAGAAGATACTGCTGACTGGAAGGAGCTTCAGATCTATGAGCTAATGCTTTCATCCAGTGCTGAACTAACCGAAGAGAAACATCAAGGCATTTATGGAGCAGAACCACAAAATGTGAACTTTGGAGTTATTCCTGACAACAGTAAACACTTCAAAGTAAGGAATGCAAATACTTAAGTTTGAAATAGAGAAAACCAACAACAAATGCAATCAAGAGTCTACTTCCTCCCGCCCTTACATGAAGTAGTGACCCTTCCTTTTTGCTGTCCAATATCGTGTCTTTAAAAGTCAGATTTTCTCTTCAGAAAAGTTGTCCTATTGCTTGTTTTTCAGCCTAACTTTCTGTCACAGCTAAGCTGTAAGAGAAGTACAGGATTTTTCGCCACAGAAGGAGTTACTGCTGCCAAGCAAAGAACTATCTGTCTATGGCAGAAAATACTGGAGGAGCAAGGATAAAGGGCAAATTCAGCAAAGAATTTGCAAATTCACAATTTGAAAGCTCACTCTTTCTCCATTTCGCTCTCCCCCTCCCCCTTCTTTCACACATCATTTTCAATCCATTTGACTGCTGTTTAAAAAAAAAAAAAAAAAAAAAAAAAAAAAAAAAAAAAAAAA
>Ga0065711_1032543_pt1 | contig 27134 bp, 11 predicted proteins | sample Hoacrofraction12_FD_59098 | JGI IMG/M metagenome (GOLD analysis project Ga0065711, IMG submission 59098) | Hoatzin crop microbial communities from Cojedes, Venezuela - Epithelial fraction 12 v2 (version 2) | ecosystem: Host-associated > Birds > Digestive system > Esophagus > Crop | place... | reverse complement strand
CCTAAGATTTTCCCCTGCCCCCTTTTTTTTTTTTTTTTTTTCTAAAGACTGTGGGAAATGCACTGTTTTTTGTTAGCTCTCAGAGGGGACAAAACTTCAGTCTTACAAACTACCGTGACAAAGAATTCTGAACACCTAAATTGTCAAATTATGTTCCTTAGTACTTCACATTATCGGATGTGCATTGAATAGTTCCCACAGTTACGTTTTTCATGACATGAGGTTCTCATTTGTCACCATTCATATATTTATATTAATGCAATCTTGCTATGTGACTTTGTGTATCCTTGTATTTTGAAGCCTTCAGATGAAACGAAAAAAAATGGTATTCACTCATTTTATTAGCACTGTAATCAGATTTTCATAGAGTTCCACAATAGCAGGAAAATCTTGAAAAGTAATTAAGAGATTCTCCAACACAGCAGGAGTTTTTGTTAAAGGAGAAAACTAATTCAGACTGTAGTTTGCAGATACAAGAGGAGCTAGGGCTTGAGTCCAAGGGACTCCTAATCTTCTAGAAAAGTAGCTGCTCTGAAAACCATGGGGAGGGAGAGGTCATTCATATACTTTCGTTTTCCTTTCAAAGAAAGCAAACTATTAGGAGCTTATCTAACAATTAAAACATCTGCTTCACAAAGGAAAGCACATGTCAGCTCGCATTACCTTGATTGAAAGGATGCATTTTATTATATAACTTAATTTTGAAATATAAAAAGTAGTACATTAATTTGAATTTGTGAAACACAGTTGATTTCCAAAGATTAGTAACAGACTATACATACACCTTTGAGAAAGCACCCAACTACATAAATGACGGTTTCCAATTGCACGTTTGTTTAGATTTAACCAGATCTCATATACTCTGCTGTATGTAATGCGCTTGTAAGTCACACTGAAGATTTTGCTGTTCAGTTTTGATATTATCATAATGCACTGACATTTTCAAAACTGCAAATCTTCTAAACTACGTCTTTTCCTTGATGCAGATATAGATGGTAATGGATGGCAACAAGTAACTCATTTGTAAATATTTGCTGTCTCCTGCTATCTCCTGCCTCCCTTGGTACTGCTTTCCCTATCTCATCTGCCCTTTTCTGTGGCTAGCTGCCACCTCTCCTACTGCTTTGATTCTGCTACGCAGACACAGGTTTCATTAATGCTTTTCAGCAGCTGTGCTTGGCTTTAAGCTTTTATTTTCCAACAAAAAGGAATTGTGAAAAACTGCTTTAATAGAAAAAAATAAATTGGTGCCATCTCTTGTGCTAAATAAGGTACTGAGATCATTCAGAATGCAGTTTCATTTCTTTAAATGTAATAATTACCTTTTAAAATGTGCATGTGGCTTAATCTTTTTATGGTGTATGATAATGTTTTATATGATTCACTTACAAGTGATGATAAGGATGTACATTGTAGATTATTGCTCTATCACCATACATTTGAAGAGAGCTCCCTTATGGCTGTAAAATAATAATGGGACTGATTGCCTTGTCCTAAAACCCACTGGAAAGCCTGCTCTGGGTTATTTTAGGGCATAACACAGGGATTTGTTCTCCTGTGTGCTTCCTTATAGCTCTTAGGAGGTAAAGAGATTGACCTGCCTTGTGGAAGGCATTGTGCTCAGCAGTCGGTCTAGTTCTCTTAGTCCGTACCAGAATCTCCCTGCCCAAAAGCTGTGTGTTGGCTTGTAGTTTCTCACCACCCTCTGGGACTGGAGGGAAGGAGAAACATATGGAAAGAAGCACAAAATTAAAATATAATGCAGGATGTCAGTGGGAAACCAGTGTGCACCCACTTGCTGATTTTGCTGCCTCCCATCTCTCTCTGGTGTCAGAGAAAACTGCTCTTCAGGCATGTGGCATTTCCTACAGGAGTGAGCGTGGCTGAGCCAACAGGGCTGCAGTCACATGGACTGAAATATGTAGATTTAAAACAGCTTTTCGCACTCACCAAATGCCATGTCATTTTTAATCTGCAATACCCAAGAAATCTGTATTGAGGAAGTGCATTGTATAGTACTAATAAAAACTTAAGAAAGGGCAACGATTTTATCAGAAAGGTTTATTTTAAAAGCAGAACAAATCAGCCAGTTGAGGGTTGCCAACGTATTTCAGGAGATGTTTATCGCAAATGCTGGACCACAGTGGGAATCAGTCACGAGGACCAGGACAGAGAATATGGCCAAACACGATACAGCACATCAGTACTGTGTTTGCACCTGTGTCGCAGTTTCGGCTGGGATAGAGTTAATTTTCCTCCCAGTGTAACCCTCTTAAAATCTGCTTCAGTTACCACTCTAAAAATGCACCCAGCCCATCTTTATCTCGCTTACCTCAGCCTTCCTGTCACCTTTGTCCAGTGGTATCCATTTGGGTTGTGAGTCAGAAAAGAAACACTGCTGCCACCTAAACTTCACAGGGTGCTCAGTTTAGTCAGATCTGAAACACTGAAGCTTTTCAAGCCAGAACAAAATCTCGATGCAAAATGCATGAAGGGAGGACATGGAGTAGCGTAACTGTCCTTTGTCACACAGGCAATGATGTGTGCTTTGCCAGGAGGTGTGAAGGGAAGCTCTGTCTCCCTTCACTCCTCTTCCTCTGCTGCCTGCAGGAATTCCTGCCATGCTGCTCTGCTGCTGAACCAAGTTTCTGCAGCCTGATGAGAAGATTTCTGCTGGTAGCGTTGCAGAGCCAAGCTGGCAGTCTGTTAACGTTTCGAGTGATGTTCAGTGCTTTCCTGAAGTCATCAGCTCCAGATGTTCTGAGACCATGGGGAGAATCTCAGCTTTATATAAACTGTGAAGAAAAGTTTGAATAAGTGAATCCTATAGTTTCAAAATCCCTAGTAAAACACAGAGTTAGGCTTTTCAAGCCAAAGTAGTGATTTTTGCCTCACTGTTGGTGAATGCTCAGGGGTAGCAAGTTGTGTCACTACAGCTGCTGCCTTAGGCTTATTTAGGAGGATTTCGGTCTCAGGTTAAAGCAAAGTTTGTTGGCAAAAACCTGTTTCTTCTTTTGTAGTGTCTTTTATTTAGCTCTGTTTTGCATCTGTTCAGTTAACCCCTGATTGCAGAGGTGATTTAGGGTGAATCCTCACTAGAGGCTGTTTTACATGACACGGAGAAGTGCTGGAAAGAGGCCAGGATTTCATTGACGTAATCCTACCTCATGGTTTGTGAAAATTTACCTTTGCTGGAGTGGAGTCAGTATCCATGACTTCGATTTGAGGAGGCTGCTATTCTAATGCAATGATTCACAAACAAATTGCATGAAAATATGAATTTTCCAGGAGATCAGAGTATCTTTTGAGTTTCCAGGATTCACTGTAGATTTTCAACTGGCTGGTTCAGAGGTTTTCACCTTCGCTACCTTCAGGTGTGTGCTATTTCTTCCAGGAAGACCTAGAAGTTTTGCAATAGTGCTGCTTCCGTGCTCTTGAAAACTACATACCAAGCTGAGGGACTGTGATATGCTTTATTCCAATTATTTTAAAAATATACATATTTCTTACATGAAAAACGTAGAATCATGCAAAGGATTGCTTTTGATTGATTGGTTTTTATTTCCTGCATATAAATTTATGAGATAAAGACATATGAGACCTGACATAAGTCACTAGCTGGTAACATGTAGACTATGGAAACAGACCAGGCAGGAATAGTCCTGTGCAGCTATTACTGCTGGAATGAAACCACGTTGTGCAGAAATGACTACCATACGTGCGGGAGATGAGCCTTGGAGGAAAGCTGTCTTTATTTCTGCATCCTACAGTGATGGTTTGTGGAAATGGCAGTGGTCTTTAAAATATCCTGTTAATTTGTTGTGCTCTCTGGCCTTAGCAGAACACTTAGTGCATAGTGAAATTATATTGGAATTGATACTGGCAAATCTTCCTATCCTCTGCTGTTTCTTCTGTTTATCCTGTAACTGGTTTATGCAGTATTGCCGTCATCTGCTGTCCTATCCTTCAGTCTCTGGGGCCACATTTGTAATTGTTGTGTGAGGAGCAGAGGATGAGGAGTCGCACTGTATCTGTTCTAGCCTTCCTGCTGTTGATAAGGGCAAAAAGCACCTCACACAAAATTCTGTTGATGACGGCTGGATGGTAGCTCACTTAGGGAAAATGCATATATCTGAAGCTTGGTCCTTTATTTTTTTTATATAAAAGTATTTCAGTTTCGCTTGTGATAGCCGTTCAGTTTTGTGTTGACACAGTCATTTAAAGTCCACTTCATGTAGAGCCACAGTCAGTGAACAGTATTTTAACCTTCTCTATCTGTTCAGCTTTGCGCTGGAACTTAGTAATACTTGGTCAGTGTGGTATTGCTCAGAATCATTAAGAAATCGGGCCAGTGAATGACAGTGTTCAGATTCATTAAGCAATCAGATTTTCTCCTCTTGCTTCAACATTTTAATGTTAAACCTTGTCGTATGCATAACAGCGTGGTACATATTAAACAAGTAAGTTCATACTGAGTCAAATAATTTATATAATTATTAGCAGGTCTCTTTGATAGTTGTACAATCTTCTTAAAAAAAACCTGAAGAGTACAATCTCTTTTTTAAATGCTGCAGAGGCCCTTTTGTATTTCTGAAAGACCTGGGAAATCTCACTGTCTCTTTATGAGATATATCTAGGGATAATCTAAAACCAGAGTTAATTAGTGGAATGTTTATCATTCTGATGGTAATATTATTTTTCCACTCAGAGCCCTTGGTCAGGTAAATCTATTAAAGTGTCAAGTGTTATTACATTCTGTGTCAGCTTAGGCCTAATCCACCATGTTCTTATGCATCCTTGGACCTTCTGAATGGGAGTAGCTTCCTTGGTTTAAACAGGAGTCGGTTTAATCAACTGTGTAAGTGTTTACAGCGTATAATGAAGATATAAAACATTAATACTGTTTTTGCTAAAATGCACCTCTGACTTTGTCCCTTTTCCACAGCTGTCAACCACATACTTGATTTTCTTATCGCTTTGCCTCAAGTTATTTAAGCATAGCTGTACTGAATATTTTACAGTTCATATATGTAAATAAAAATATGTTTTAAATAACCTTCTTAAATTGTTGAGAAAACACATAACTAAATGAAGAATTAAAAAAAAATAAAAGAAAACTAGTCAAACACACTTTTATGAAACTCAACCAGTGAACTGGATCTCCAGCATGGATAAAATGTGCAGAGAGGAGTTAGGTAGGTGAATAGAGAAGGACTGAATGGCCTCTGTCCCTGTCTTTGTGCTTCTGAGGATGGTTTCACCATAGTGCACCCCTGAGTAGGTTTTAGTGGGCACTGAGGAAGGATGTGGACTCTCTAATTCCAGAAGCCAGTCAGTGAGCCATTGGTAACCGAAAGCTCTTTTGCCCCGCTCCCTCTGACCTTGGTTAAAAATAACTTCTACTTACGAGGTTCTATTAGCTCCTGGTCAGTGTATGATGTGATTTACCATACAGCCAGACAAACCTTTCTGTTGACCCAACTGAGACATTGCTACAGGAACAAGAAGAAGGAATTACCGAAGTTGGCATAGCTGCCAAAAGAAATGGGCTCCAGTTACAAAATAACACATTGGACATCCATACCATGACCTGGCTCCCAACCGGAGTGCCAGCGGCAAAGGGGTCGCTCTTCACTTTTGTGGGGCGGGGGTACCAAGAGGCTCCTTTCATGCCTCCTTCAGGATTGGTAGGAGGGCTCTCTGCTATAGTAGCAGCCTTTTTTCTGGAGAAAAGCACCTGGAAGGAGAGGAGGTTGTAGATAAGCTTCGCAGGCTTTACCTTCTCTAGGGCAACTGGCTTGGACCAGCTACAGTGCTCGTCACATAGTTACTTCTCCCGAGGGGCTGTTGACAGGATCTGGAGAGCACTTTGTTAACACACTGTTGAGATTCACGGTGCACTGCACATTTCCCAAAGTTAATGATCCAGACTGTCTGCAGATGCAGGCAGACGTCACTGCTGAGACCTATGGTACTGATGAGCTATTTACAAAAAATCGTGTTTTATCTAAAGCGACTAAATGCATATAAGTTTTATGAAAATTGCCCTTTTTTGTTGGATACGTTTCAGGAAACAGTTTTTCACTTAATGACTTGTTTGAATCCAGGCCAAATTGGTAAGTCTGTAAGTCTGGACTGAGCAAATAATTTCGAACAAATTATTTATTCAGTGAAGATAGCTGCTTTTCCTCACTAGTGCATAGTTCATGGACAGACTGAGAAACTCTTCAACTCACTTGTAATTCAAAGTTATTCATACATTTCCTCACATAATAATTCTTGGTCTAAAACTATTTATGAAAAGATTATCAGTGCCTGCCATGAAGAGACATGAAGGAATGGAAATTATGTCTGGTTCAGAATCAGCTTGGAAATTCAGATGGATATGCTCTAACGTGAAGAAACTCTTCACTGTTCAGTGAATGTGGCTGGTTTTCCTCAAATCATTTATTTGACACACCAGTTTTTCTGGTGTTTGACCAGCTCCATGATTCATAGAGAATTTCACTCCCCCCTGCCCATCATTCTCCCAGCTCTGCTGAAAGCCTTGCAGCCAGACAGCTGTTCTGAATGAAGTGTATTTATGGTCTCATATCGGTTCCTAGTAAGTAGGTACACTGGTGATGAAACCACAAGCACTACCTTAGGGCCATCTTTGCAAAGACAAGGAAAGGACATGGACGCTTGCCTGCTGGCTTTGTACTAAATTGGCCCCTCTGGTATGAGCTGCTGTTAATAGACATTAGTAGAGCAGCATGAACTTTCTGGTGTGAAGGGTAGCACCTGTACCTGCTGTGCAGTCAGAACAAAGCTAGCATGCAGTACCTTTTAGCATCCCTTAACTGCTCACAGAGAGGAAGGTGGGGAGGGGGACTCACTGTTTTCACCCCTAATTCTCTCCTGCATTTGGGCATCACTCCTTTGGGCATCGCTTACTGAATCCTTTGACTCTTTTGCAGAGAAGCTGGCATTGCCTGGGGTTTCTGCCTGGCGTCTCAGTCCAGCACATTTATTTAAACCTTCAACACCCTTGCTTCTGATGCTAACATAATCCCTTTAGTTAACCCTTTAGTTAACCCCAAACCAAAAAGACCCATTCCTTTCAACTCTATTGTGTTTCCTGCCTCCCCTCTCCACTGTTCGCCTGCTGCAGCCCTCACCTTGTTCTTTTACCTGCTTCGCTTTCTTCTTGCTTGTTCTTCGTGATTTATTTCCTTTCTCTTTAGCCTTTCCTATTTTGGGGAGAAGGTTATGTCTCCTGGCCCCAGGCAGTGCTCTTTCAAGGTCTGGCTTATTCTACCCTCCTGTTCTTATTCTTTATTTTGTATTACAATGGAGCCTCCAGCTAGTATTGATAATCAGTGAAAAGAGAGTTCCTACCCAAAGAATTTAGAATGTAGGCACATTAATTCCACAGGTTAAACAGACCGACCCTCTTATGTGCATACATAGTTTAAAAAAGTAATTGAAAATATTAATAATCTAATTTGGTTGTATCAGGATTAGAAGTACTAATATAAATACTCATTTAGGCAATGGGCCGTTTTAAAGATTCTTACTTGTCTATAGGTTATTTTTATTCTGGCTTTGGAAGATTTTTGAATCTATCTTCAGTGTTACAGAGTGGTAATAAAGTCAGTTATCCTGGATCTTATCTTCATTTAAAATACTTTATTCTTTCTCACTCCACTCTGCTTTCTTGGTTCTGGTAGCCCTCTGCAAAACAGAATAAATATTTTCATTCAGTTCTGCAGGTGGTGAAAGACGTAAAACATTAGAATGGGTCCTTTGAAACAGCTGTAAACTAAAATGATGCTTGTAAACTGAAATACTGCAGTTTTGTTCACCCTGAATTTTAAAACAGCTTCGTGAGGTAATTGAGCCTTAAAGGATCTCGATTCTTTTAACTATGTTATGTTATTATGCAGTTGCCACAGGGGGAGCATATGCTAGCTGCCACAAATCTAAAACTGGGTTCTTGGATGTTAAACAGATAAGATTAAGTCATAGACTTCAGCTCAACTAGAGCAAGCACAACATCCATCTGAAGCATGTGACAGCTATGTCCTGGAAAACTGTTTCTAGATAGAAAATCTTGGTTGCTAACATAGACTAAAATAGGCAGTTCACCTTCATTCAGTCTACCGAGTTTTAAGCACCTCTGTAGAACTATGCAGTTGAACATTCTTAATTGTATTAACAGGTTTGATTCTGCATTGGATTACAGGTATCAATTTGTGCACATTCTGTATTACATTCTATTGTGCCCTAAAGCATGACAGGCACTACACTGAACAAGAAGAAAGATGTAATCAATTCCCTGAAGAATTTACCATCTAACTTTAAATCAGAAAGAGAGTAATAAACAGCAGGAGAAGATGGGGTGAGGAACTACCTTGCACATTCCAGCAGTAAGATGAAGTTGTTAAGCTGTTGGGGCTTGTAAACACCTTGATTGCTTAACTAAATGGTTTATTTAAAATAATTATGATCAGTGAGCCACTAATCATCAGCACCACCAAAATGAACTTAAAAGGAGGGATTTGAATGAAAAGTTCAAACTCAGTGAACCAGAATCAGCACTGCATCTCACAAACAGGGCAGAATGACACAGAAAAGCTTGCAGGAGAGGTAGATAAATGGGACATCAAGACCGATGTCAATGGTAAGTGACAGCAAAGCTGTATACATAGAAAGTGTGCAGTTATGCAGGGCACTGAAGGTGAGAGCAGAAGGTCTAAATCTAATGGGATGGATAAAGGAGAGCTAGTGGACTGATTTAAAATGGACTTAAATGACTGAAGTGTTTCAGCTGACTCAGCGAGGTCGGCGCCAGCGTGTTAGGAATAGTGTGGTCCTGTTGCCAGGTGGACCAGGCTGACAGGAGACATGTAGCTTTCAGTGATAAAGCAGCCAAGCCTGGGACGAGTGTTTAATTGTTGGAGCAGACTGAAAGGCTGGTAGAAGATTACTTCATAACCACTGCAGAAGGTTTCTTACCTCGTCCAAAGTCACTTATCCCTCATCACTACTGTAGCCCATGTTTCTTCCTGTCATGACTCCACATTAATAACCTCCCTGAGTTTTCTTCCTACAGCGTCTATCCTGAAATATCTACAGAAGTGGAGTCCAAGGGCTGTCTTCTAGGTTACATATGGTTTAGTGGCTCTAATTCAGTTCATCCCGGGTGAATGAGCATTACAGCAAGTGCCATGTTTGCTCCACAGTGAGGTCAAAGGCTGCCTGAAAAGATGGCTTAAAATGATCTGACTTCTGGAGTGACTGTTTCACCTAAAGATAAGGCCCAGTGGCAGAACTACACCTGGAAATCTTTGTCGTCGATGCCCACAGTCTGTTATAATACCAATATGAAAAATCAAGCAGCTCTAAAATCCAAACTTGCAGTTGCTCCATCTAAAACAGAGTGCAAAACCCACTATTGTTTAACTGCTGTTAAAAGAAAGAAACTTGGACACCCCAGATGACCCAGTTTTTGTGCTGTTGCAGATCCCCAGACCTCTATACCTTCCTCTTTGATGGTCTCAGATGGTTAACATCTAGGTTTTATGTTGCTGAATCTTGTATGTTTTCAGGCAGCACCACGTTGATTAAATCGCACTCAAGAGAGAGTTAACCACAAAGCAGTAAGTATTCTTGACAGGTCATTCTTGCTTGAGCCTGGTTTCTTGTGTACAAAGATTAAAAATCTTGTCACAGATGGTAAAGAATGAAGTACATGTGAAACAATGGAGCATCAATAACTCGTATAAAGCACTTAGCAGAAGTGGCAGAATATGAATGAGATGGTGTATACATTAAACAAAATAAGACTGGTAGTAATGTTGAAGGTAGAGTACTGTAAAATAATTTTATTAAGTATTGAATGCAAGTAGTAATTGACAGTGATTGCTCATTTCAGTGATGAATGAGTGTGAGAATTTTATTTTTATTCACCACTGTATCGAACCCAGGCAAATACCTCCTTGGCGTTTTGCATCATTTGCTTTCCTGAGTATTCCATACTAATGATATTTGCAATTAACTGGTTCTCATTCTCTGCTCTGCTGGGTCTGGTTTTGCTCTGCTCCTTTAGAAGAAAGCAACCCTAAAATAGGCAAATGAAGACATTGGCAGGTAGTAGATTCTTAAGTTGGTTACTAGTGTAGGAGTTTTGGCTTCAGAAAAAAGAGTGTGACCAAAATACCTTTGCATTAGGTTTTGTTTCTACCTGCTGGCCTGCTATTGGCAGCTGGGGTAAATTATAGCAGCATTCTCAAGCAATGAAGAGGCCAACTGGCAAAGTTAGGACTTGTTCAGAGGCCCAGCTTGGTAGCCAGCTAGCTCTGGGTAAAGAAAATAGAAACAGGCCAATGCTTTTTATCTACCTGCCATCTCTCCAGATTTCCGTCAGGTGAATGGAAACTTTGAATAGGATAGCCATATGAGATCTGCCTTTTTTCTCTTTCTAGTGGTTTTGATTCTGAACTCTCAAAAAAGCTCTGTAGGCAGCCCTGCTGACTGAAATGCAGCCTATGCGAGGGATCTACATTGGGAAATAAATGGCAGTGGTTTAATCAGACTTAACAATGCTATCCTATCCCATAACACACACGCAGGGGGCAAAGAACACAGCATTTTATTGACAGCTCTTGGAAGTTTCTGTTTTCAAAATGTAGTTTTCAACAGCTGGATTTGACTCAGATACACTGATGACCACAAGTGGCTTGTAATGGTGATTTTTTGGGGGTAACTTTCAGTCCATAAACACCTTTGTTTTTATGGAATACTAAGAGATCTATAAAAGCTGACTTAGCAAGCGTTGGGTCTGTAGACTTCCATTCATTGCACAGAGCTGTACACCTCCCCAGAAAAAAAGTAGACCTGGAGCCACAAAATTGAAAATCATTGGCCTGTAGCTTCTGGGATAATTTTTATCTGAGAGACGGGGATGTCTCAGAGGTATGTGGAAGAATTCTTATAAATACAAAGAGGAAAGTGTTATTTCCGTAACTAAATAGTCTGAACAAGTGCTGTGGCTTCCCTGTGGATTTCCTGTCCAAATTCCAACTTAACCTGTTCATGATTACCCTGTGAGAGCCAATGAGTTCACAATCTGCAGTGGGAAGACTGCACACCATGGTGGAAAGAAGCCTGGAAAAAATGAGACTGCTTTACTATATTATTATTATTTTATACATTATTAAATTGCTGCAATCTGAGTGAAGGTGCTCATAAGGCTATGTTTTCCCTGTTCCTTGTAAATTGTCAAAGGATTTGCATCACTTAAAAAAAAATGGGGTGGAACAAAGTGTGCTACAGAACAGTTACCACTACACTGAGACAGCCTTGCTGTACTTAAAACAGGCCGCCCCTCAGGCAGGTTTATGTAATCTACACAGCACGTAATTTCCATAGGTGTGAACGTCTTGTAGGGCAAGATTACGAAAAGATTTACACTGCTGGAGAGCAGTCAGGCTGCTACTGCTAGGGATGGGTCCTGGAGCCGTTTGGTGTGCTCGGTGTTTTTGGAGGACAGAGTAACAGTTTTAAACTGTGCTTAGCCTAAATTTAGAGTGACAGAGGATGCTAACTAGTCCCAGGTGGTCTCAGCTTTTTGTTGCTGTAGGCAGGATGGTGGTTTCAGGGAATACAGGACACACTAGCACAGCTAGTAATTAAAATGTATGTGTTGTTTCACACTGAGCCAGGTAAATCCAGTTTGGAAAAAAAGAGTCTGGTGGCATATTAGATTGCTCATAGGAATAAAGTATCTGCTTTGTACTCTCATTTTCAGACTGGTAATTAGCATAACATTCCTGTTTTGGAGAACGGTAGGATTCTGCTGACTTTTTTTGGAAACAAAATGAAAAATTTCTGTGCTCCTGAGTGCTGACTTCTTTATTTTGTTCTTTGCATAGGATAACTGTTGAAGGCTTTCTGCTTCATGCTGAATTTGACTCAGGTTTAAATGTACTTTGCATATTTCCTTATCCTGTAACTGTAATTGCTTTCAGTGAACCTTGATTACTGTCATCTACTGTCATGCCCTACTGCATCTGACCAGTTACAAATGCACAGTAAAACAGCAGTTTGTGTGATTTTTTATCTGTGTCTACAATTTTATGTTGAAGTTGTATAATACTCTGATTGCACCTCTGATATTTTTATGCTTACTCCCTGAAGTGGATCTTGAAAAGATCCACTGAAGTCCTGTTCCTTAGTAAATTACCTGCAACGGATAAGCAAGTAGAGCACACTTACAGACCCTCTATTGTTTTCCTGCTTATGCTAAATCCACTTCTTTTTTTCTTGGCCAGCTGTCTGAGACATAATTATCCAGAAATGTAACTATCAGACTTAGGTGAAGCTTTTATGTGGAGATCAAATGCCTTATATTTCATAGAAAAGCTTCCACTAAAGCACAGAAGAGCTCACTGAGAAGCCTGGAGTTCCCGTCTCTGCTCCCTTGCAGGTGGGGTGATGCTCTCCCCGCTGCCAAGGCCCTTTGTGGGGCTGTACCTTTACATTATTTTTCAAACAATTTTGTTGTTGTTATGGTTACCAGCCACCAACCACTCACTCTTACCACAGCCCCCATCTCAATCACAACTTTAAACTGCCTTATCTCTGCTCCTGTGCTTGTTTTCGGATCTGTTTTGCTTCCTCTTTGATGGTTCAGTACTCTCCTTTTTTCTCCACTTTCCAGTCTCTTCTGTCTCCATCAGGACAACTTTGGATCCTGCGCACACCATTATTTTCTCCTCTCCCTCCTGACCTCCAGAGACACCTGTTGCTGCTAGTGCCATCATCCCTAACTGGTACCCACCACCTCCTTCTCCCTCATTCTCCCTTGGCCTCTCACACCTGAAGTTTCTCAAATATTTGCAGCCTCCCACCCTCTCTTCACATCTCCCATACTCCAGCTCCGTGATCCCTTTTCATATGGCATATGTATATGTATGTATATACGTTCATATCAATGGTTTCAACGTGGTGGTTGGTCCCTTGAGGGATCCTCTGCTACCTGTGGCCTATTTAGCTTACTTCCCAAGGGGGATAAAATGAACCAAGCCACATAACGGGGCAGGTTGTGTAGCTAAATCAAGCCTGGAGCTGCAAACCCAAATATGGGAGGCTCTGGGCAGGAGGCCTCCGAATTAACACTTTTACGTGGAGTTTCAAAGGAGTGGGATGGCTCTACGAGCCGTTATATCCAAATGAGTTCTCTACTGCCAGGTAAAGTATCTAACCGTTTAAGGCTGGAGTGTGAAGGCCGATCCTATTAGCAGAAGCTCAGCCAGAGAAGCTTACGAAACATGCACTGAGTGTTGCTTGGCTTCAGCTGGAATATTTGTGTTTCTCTAAGCCATGTCTCCTCCTTGATGATGCTTCTCCTCTTTTTTTCTTCACTTTTGTTTTTTTTGTCCCTCAAATTTAAAAGAATACTTCCTTGTAAAGTGGCAACTACCTGCCCTTGCGAAAGTGTCTATTTCTAAATGAATTAAATTATTTAATTAGTAATTATTCTGTAAATAAATGAACTGAGTCATACATAAATTTCAAAGTCTAAGGTGCTATTCAACTTGATGTTAATTAGTATGACTAATAAAATAGACAAGAAAATATGAATAATGAAGTCAGTCTCTCTACCACATCATCCATGACACTTTCATGGCCTTGGTTATCTGGAGATGTACAGTGACGAAATCTTTTTCTCAGTCAAAGGAATCTCTGACTATGTTTTCCCTGGATCCATATTTTAAGCTATTCAGGACACACTGATCCACAGTTGTATTGTGCTACTGAGAGCAATTAGTTTCACTTAGCTTTGCTTTTGTTTGAGAGACACTAGAATATAACTATGTGGTTTGCTAATGATCTTTTAAGCACTATTTCACTCAAGCTTGTATAAGCAATGGCTTTATTTGTTTTAGGGTGGGGTTTTTTTGAAAGTGAGAAAGAACTGATAGTTTCTGAAAGTTTTTTATGTTTCACATCAACTTCTAAAATGCTGCTCATTTGAAAGGAACTGACAAATCCTTGAAAGCTTGCTCATCATTGCTTTCTAGTTATCCTGGCATAATACCAAGTAGAAGTCTCAAATGCTGATTAAATCTCAGAGAGAACGGAGATCCAGAATTAGTTGCTTGCAGGATGTCATACCTTATTAACACCAGGGGAGAAAGAAATTAACACATCTCAAGATGGATTATAGTAAAGGTATAGAATACATAAATAATTGTTTAATGATGTGACATCTACATTTCCTGTATTAACCTATTTTAGCTGAATCACTAATAGAATAATCAGATGAACCAATACAGAGAGTAACAAGCTGTTGCCCTGGTGAGGCAGGAACAATGTATAGAACAATAGGTCAGGCAACAAGAAAAAATTTAAAGATCGCTTTGCTTTCCAGTGGTAGACCTTGAAGGCACTGCATAAGAGACACTGACCCTGCTTCCAAGGACGGCCTCTGTAGAAGCACCCCAGACCTGGGAGAAAGCTTTGTCAAGAGCTGATCTTCACAGTTTTTACTACTCTGTCACAGACTGTCTCTACCCACGTCTGAAAACTCACATCTGAATATAGGCCTTGCTCTGTGCTTGAATGGGCAGCTCAGCATGTCTCTTCTCGGATCCTGGGGTGAGAACACACCACTGTGCCCATGGTCTCTCTGCTTGGTGAGGTAGGGACTAAGTGTTCCTTAGCTAGAGCTTATGGGTTCATCAGGGTTGGCAAGAATACAAAAGGCCATGGCACAACTTCAGAAATTTGAAATCTTCTGAGCTGCGGGCCATGCTAAGAACAGCATGACAGGAGACAAAACAAATTTGTCAATTGCCATTTATTTTATTCCTGAGAAGTCTAATGTTTTGATGACTAAAAGAGAACAAAAACCACCCCCCAAAACAAACCAACCATCCCCCCCTACCAAAACCCATCTCATTGCTATAGGGGGGAAGGCTTTCTCATGGTCTGATACTCTTCCAGAAGCCGCTCAAGGCTCCTGACTGAAGTTTGATCTTTTGGCTATATTTGGTGTAACCTAGCGCTTAAAGAAGAGCTAAACCTTCACTGCCTGGTCCTTGAACAGAAAGAGTCCATGAACACAAGCAAAGGCATTAGAAAACCCTCTGTTGAGTATCCCCAGTATTACTGTACCTCCATTCCAGCAGCATTGCATTTTCAACAGCTCTGAATCCTGCCAAAGGGGGCAAGAGGTCATTGTGTTTTTCTAGGTTGGCCTTCAGACTAGATAAATGGTTGTGTGCTGAGCCGCTTTACCTGGAAAGAACAACATCAGCTCACTCACCTCTTCAGATGAGACTGCAAAAGAAAAGCTAGACACCAAACACTCATCAAAGTACCTAAGTTGTTTATAGCTTCCACCCTTGCTTAGCAGGTTTCCAGTGTTTCAGGTCTGGTATGAGTCCATAGCTGGCTTTGGAAATGATCCCAGACAGGTCTGGGAAGAACTTTTCCAGACGTATTTCTGGAATGAATACAACAAATAGTTGTATCAGTCATCCCCAAAGCCTCTGAGCTCTCCTGGTTCCTGGCTGAAGAGGTACAGCCACCATGTTCTTCTCTGAATACTTCCTAGAGCTCCTACTTATCCTTGAGGACCTCCGTTCCTCAGACCAACAAAGCCTTGCTCTTTTCTTCACAGTCTGACAAATCTGAAAAGATTATGGAGTTTCAGGTTGGCATTATGGACAGTAGTTAAGGTCTGATTTACTCTTCAAGATGGAGGAGAGGGAGGAATTGCAAATTAAAACCAGCAGGCAGAGCATACTGGCTGCTTGCAGAGCCAGTAGTCAGGTAGAGAGCCCTCTGCTCGCTTTTCTCTGTAGTGCCAACTGGCTGCCCCAGCAGGGGAAGAGGGCAAGAGGAGTTATCGTGAAGCACTGGGTCTTACGGCAGGCTGTGCTGGCCTGGCATCACTACTGGCTCTGAGTCAACTGATAGCTGTGTAAAATTAGGTCACCTGCCAACATATTCTTGAGTCAACATGCTCTTGGCTTTTAACGTAAAATTTGAGGTTAGGTAAATAGATTAGTGAGAAAAAACCTGTCTCTGGGAACCAAGTGCTCGATAGAAGAAGGCGTGGGTACCCTAATTTAGTTTTATACCAGTCCCGATGGTCCCGAGGAAGTCCTGGCTATGATCACAGCTGCATGTTTGGTCCTTCTGCTGCGGGAGAGCCCCTCACCAAGCTGCTGCAGGCTGGAAACTGCTCCCTCAGGAGGTGAGGGGGCGGACTTTCTGCCTCCACAGGGGTGACTGGCAGGGCTGGGTTTTCTGGTGCGATGTCGGTCTGGCCGTGCCATGGGGTGCTCCAGAGGAGTGAGGATTTCCAGCTCCCAGGGCTCCCTGAGCCCTCCCCAGCAGCCAGAGGGGGAGGATGCTTGGGGAGGCAGGTGGCTGCCCCCCACCACCCCAAGCTGCAGGTATAGCTTTTTTGCCAAACGTGAGGAAAACGGAGATGAGGTTGCAAGTAAGAAGTGGGAATTTAATTCAGAACAAATGCGTCAGACCACAATATGTGTGGTATGTTCAGTACAGCTTTGAGGCTTAGCTGTCTTGTTTTTAATTATATCCTAATATGATAGCATGCCACATTATTCATGTTCCTAATAATGGCTTGTATTGTTTAAGGAGATGCAAGCAGAGAGACCCTGGGGATGTACAAAGCTCAGACATTTAAAAACTGGTCGGATTCAACTATTGCAAATGTTTGTTTCTTTTAAAGTGGTATGTCTTTATCTGCACCACACCCAGCACCTCACAGTCCAGGCAAAGAGGGATTTCAGTGGGATTGCAGGAAGGGTGAACAGGATTCTCAGCTCCAAATCAGGGATCCAGCACTGACGTGTTCAATGTAGGCTGCTACAAGATGTTTTACAAAGTGTTTCTGGATCATTGTTAAGCAGAAAACTTGCTTGAGTGTTACTCCCCATGAATAAAAACTATTTAACCCTGGCAGGTTTGATATGATTACTTTACAAATCAGAGAAAGAGCTGACAGTCACATTTATATAAGAAACATATCTAGGCTAGAACACAATACTTTTAATGGCATTTGCTGGGGAAAATTTCACTGCCCTTTTTTTTTTTTTAATACCCTTGTTTAATTTCACTGTTACAATGAATGAATTCCTGGAGGTCCTAGTGTCCTACCTCCAAGCTGCATGTCCTGGTGAACAGGGTCTGCTCTGTGATGCTGTAGGATGGGAATAGTCTCGAGTAACTTATCTAACAACAGCATGGAAATTAATCTGAAAAAAGATTATATTGTTCCAGGATTTAGAAGAGAGGAGCAGATGAGAAAAGATTGGAATAAAAGTCAGGAAACAATTAGCTGAGATAAGTGATCAGAAAAGGAACTGTTCAAAAGGAGGTGGAGATAGCTGGATGAAAAAAACCTGTAGTAGTGGGAGAGGGCGTCCAGTACACTGGAAAAAGAAAGAGAGAGGGTCAAGGGAGAATGTGTTATTGTGTACACACAGTGATAGCGAAAGGACACATTTTCACACCTCACTGCTCTATCTCACCTCTTTTTAGCAACTGCATACAAAAGCCTTAGCCTGTTAAGATATGCACAATCCAGGATCAATATTGCACTCATAGCTAGGGCCAAATCCTGATGGCCTTACTTTCCTGAGTAGTGCCATTGTTGAAGTAGAGTTTGACTGCAATACGTAATTTAATTTTGTGGATCACTGATTCCTCTTGAACAAGGAGACTGAACGCCAAGGAAAGAGGATTGGGAGAATCTCAGTGGGAATTAGAAAATAATCATCAGCTTGAGTTCCTGTGTGGTACAGCTCATTTTTCAGACCCAGCTTAAACCATAACTCCACACCTGCATGTAGCGATTACCAATGACATCTGTTTCTTCTTCCAGTTTGGAGGAAAGCTTCACGTGTCCGCTTAAGACTGACAGATGCAGACTGGGATAACAGTGAGTGTAGTCGAGATCTAACTTTAAAAAAAAAATAAATTGTTATGACGGGCATCTTGGCATAGCTCCATGATTTAGTTTCCAGAAAATTACAAGAATTGACCCTTGTCCAGGTGTAGAGTCGGGTGCAATGATTATTTCCTTTACAGGAAAAAGTTTTAAAATAATAAACTAACTTATATCTAGTAGCAGTTCAATATTTCTTCCCAAGTCTGGATGTTAGTTTGGCTATCAAGAAAGAGATTTCACAAAGTAGCCCAACAGATGATGCCAGTTATCTGTAATTATTTTTCCCTGCGAAGTTAAATGTTTAAACCTTAAAGTACCTCATAGTACCCATAAAAGACTTACACCGCGATGACCTAATTTTGTAGAGCAGACTTGCTTCTATCTTTTTTTGCGCACAGAATGCAAATGAAAATGGGCCTGTGTTTTTAAATTTTGCCTGAAACAATAGTGCACAAGTTATTTCATCTGCTCGTAGTGGAAAATATTGCAATGCCACGATAGTCATAAATGAAATATCAACCCCACGTATTTGTATGATATTTACACAGGACTCCAAAATTCTTTCTAGCTGCTTACAATACATCTTTGAAGAGTGGAAGGGCATATCTCTTTCAGCTGGTCTCGGAATGAAATCTGGGAACAGGAGAGGAATTGGGGATAAATCATAGTTTATGTTATAAATATGAGACCAATAATGACTCAATCAGCAAATTTCAGAGCTCAGTTTTATGCTGAATGAAGAATGAACATTGCTGAGTAGACCACTTGTGCATCTGCTTAGTCAGTTTAAAGAAAAGTTGTGGTGTGACCATGGTCTTGACTTGGGACAGGTGGGGTCTCCAGTATTGTGAAAATGGATCCATTTTGCAAGACAGGAGGTTCTAATCCTCTGGCATCGTCTTTTGGAGGCTGATCCTGCTTATTCTGCAGTTATTGGATATTTATTTCCTCCTTGGCTTTTAAGGAAATAGGACTGGTTCTTTGGCATGTGATGGGGACAAAACTCTGCACTTCTGGAGGTCCCTGTGATTAATGTGGGGTGAGGTGCTCAAAAGTAAAACTTCTTATTGTTCTAACTGAGTCTAAGAAAGCCTCTGTGATTCTGTTAGTGGAGTAGGAGCTGCAGAAATGAAAATGTATGCAGTCTAAAGGGGAACTGAAGGGAAAACCCACCTTTGATTCGAGTGCATTGTTGTTAAAATGTCAGACATTTATATTATGCAATACATCTATAGTATTTTAGTAAGCAACATTTCATGTGAAGACAGGGAATGCCCTCTGCCTGATAAGTCTGCAGCCCTAACTGAATGATTAATGAAATCAGAGTCTGGGTATTTAACTCTGTATAAAAATGATAATATACGGCTTGTGTCTTGGGATAATGGAGGCAGACTAGTCCTGACAAAATCCAAAAGGGATGTCATTGCTCAGATATTTAATCCAAGCTGTCTTTTTGCCCTGGTATGCACACTGTTATATTTCAATGCAAAATGATATAGCAAAGACATTGACTTCTTTGAAGGTACATCATATGTGATATGTTTTTCATTCATGAGAGCCACAGGACAGTGCCAAAATGCCATGTTGTAGAGTTTGGCTGTCATGGTCAATTTGTAGAATGAAATAAGTATCTACTTTATTTCTTGTAAATCAAAATCAGCAGTGAAACCTCTTTATTGCCATAGGGACCATATTTAAAATTCTGGAAGCTGCTCACTTGATTAATTTGATCTGGGAAGTTTACAGACCTCTTGAATAGTAAATATCATCTTAGTAACAAAAAATGTGACTTTGATAGGGAAATGTGATATAAAACCTCCCACAAATCAGGTTTCTGAGAGATGATCGAAATCGCATCAGATAGAAGCTGAATGAGCAGGAGATCTTACCCTGAAAATAAGACTACTATCTATAGCTCCTCACTGTGACTGTCTACCTAGCTAAGGACTCTAAATAGCACATAATTATAATGTATAAGTGTTTCTCTAGATTATTATTCTGTATAGCATTTGAAAGATAATGTATTCACCTATTTTTACAACACATTCCTGGATTCAGCGTAGGCCTCAGAGCCATGAGAAGACACTCATAGTCTCCGTACAAATTGGCTAGCATACTAAGAATAACTCATTTAATATGTTTGTAACTTAGTATAAAAAAACTGTTGTTTATTTTGAAATATGTTTTCTGATAAAGGAGCTCAATAATGTGTAATTTCATTCTAGTAAAGTTTTACAAGAATAGACATTTTCTGTTTTAAATTATGTTAGTCAGGATAGCTGGCTGAAGTCTCCAGTGGCTGTTGGGGAACAGGGCAGAACAAGCTGCTGAGCTCAGTAAAGCTGTGGTTAAAGCCAACAGCAGTATATTTGGGAACCATAGTCCCCTCCAAAAGAGAAGTGATTTTACCAAAGCATCAGAGCTCATGCTTCTCTAGCTCATGTTTTACTTGCTTCTCTTTTTTTTTTTTTCCCCCCATTGGGAAAGGCACACATCCCAGCACACATCCCATCCGCTGACTTTTCTTTTTATGCCACAACAAGATGTGGAAGACAGGAAGGAGACCTTAACTTCCCCTCCTTAAACAAAATACACCTCCCTGCCTTCCAAATATCTACTGCAGCTGTGGTGGGTTGACCCTGGCTGGATGCCAGGTGCCCACCAAGCTGCTCTGTCACTCCCCTCCTCAACTGGACAGGTGGAGAAAAAATACAACAAAAGACACTGAAGTCGAGATAAGGACAGGGAGATCACTTGGCTAATACCGTCATGGGCAAAACAGACTCGACTTGGGGAAATGAATTTAAATTATTACCAATCAAATCAGAGTAGGATAATGAGAAAATAAAACGAAATCTTAACACCTTTACCCCACCCCTCCGTTCTTCCCAGGCATGACTTCACTTCCAATTTCTCTACTTCCTCCCACTCGAGTGACGCAGAGGGACAGAGAATGGTGGTTGCATTCAGTTGATCGCACATTGTCTCTGCCGCTCCTTCCTCCTCACACTCTTACCCTGCTCCAGTGTGGGGTCCCTCCCACAGCAGACAGTCCCCCAAGAACTGCTCCAACGTGAGGCCTTCCCATGGGCTGCAGTTCTTCACAAACTGCTCCAGCGTGGGTCCCTTCCATGGGCTGCAGTCCTTCAGGAACAGGCTGCTCCAGCGTGGGTCCCCCATGGGGTCACAAGTCCTGCCAGCAAACCTGCTTCAGTGTGGGCTGCTCTCTCTGTGGGTCCACAGGTCCTGGCAGGAGCCTGCTCCAGCACAGGTTCTCTGTGGTGTCACAGCCTCCTTCAGGAATCCACCTGCTCCAGTGTTGGGTCCTCCATGGTCTGCAGGTGGATCTCTGCTCCACCGTGGACCTCCAGGGGCTGCAGGGGCACAGCCTGTCTCACCATGGTCTTCTTCATGGGCCACAGGGGAATCTCTGCTCTGGTGCCTGGAGCACCTCCTCCCCCTCCTTCTTCACTAACCTTGGTGTCTGCAGGGTTATTTCTCTCATGTATTCTCACTCCTCTCTCCTCCTGCAATTTTTTTTTCCCTTTCTTAAATACATTATCACAGACATGCTACCACCATCCCTGATGGGCTTGGTCTTGGCCAGCAGCGGGTCCATCTTGGAGCCGGCTGGCACTGGCTCTGTCAGACACAGGGGAAGCTTCCAGCAGCTTCTCACAGAAGCCACCCCTGTAGCCTCCCCACTACCAAAACCTTGCAGTGCAAACCCAATACAGAAGCTTGCTCCTTCCCCCTGCCTAACCCCTGTAGTTTCCCAACCGAGGAGATAAGCTTGAGTTTACAACACCTCTCTTTCCTGTACAAGCTTCATATATGAGGGCAAATAAAAGCAGAGCTATCTCAGATTTCCCTTGAAAGGATAAACAATAAAAAACCCCAAGGGCTTTTGCAGCCAATTCTTGTTCCCCCTCTGATGAGTAACAGAGTTTGGTTTCACACTTCCCTCTTCTGACTGAAAGTGGGCTGCAGGCTGGAGGGCTGGGCTCTTCCCTGCACCACAAAGGCTGGACCTCTTGGCAATGTCACAGACTAATCCAGATAAAATCTAAGTAATTCATGTCTGAGAACAATAAGGCAAGGTAGGAAAATGATCACTAGTTTGTAGACGAGCCAGTGTTTTTTGCAGGTGTATTAAGAGGAGTACTCTCTTACACGTACTGTGCTTTTTTGAGAACTTGGCCTTCTGTGTAAACTGAAATGGTTTTACTATTTTTTCACTGATTTTAACTGAAGGTCAGAATAAATGATCATATTAGTCTTTCCTGGCTTTATTTGTGTGTGAGTCCTTATGGGCATGTGTACATGTTTGTTTTAAGCCAAGAGAAAACCTCAGGCTATCAGTGAGTGAGATTTACATCCAGCATCACTCCATTCCTTGGTCCAGCTGTATGTCACCAGCAACTGGGGAAGTATTTTCAGCTCTTTCATGAAATAGTGAGGGCCTGTAGCCACCCACAGACACTGCATGTTAGAACTCTGTGTGCTGGAGTGGCCCAGGTGCCCCTTACAGCCTGGCAAGGCATCAAGCACGGACACAGCAGGGGTTATTGGTCTTGCCATATCTAAAAGAAGTAGCAACACTCTCAAATCTTGTTTGGTATCATGGAATAAAGGTGTGAATAGTGTTTAAATGTTGGAATTTCGCCTTCTGCATATCAGACCTTTAAATTTCAGGGTGCTTAATGTCTGTCGGGATAGGTGCGATTTTGCAAATGAGGGTTTGATGCTGTGTGTCATGAAGGCATCCCAGAGTGGTTTACTTTTTACCCACTCTAGTCTTTTCCCCCTTAACCCAAAATAAATCATTCAGGATGCAAGTGTAAATCTGCTTTTTGCATATAGAAGCATGTGTGTGCACTATCGTGTTATTATTTAAGCACATGGCAGCCCACATCAGGAAATGTGATAACTGACAGGTGTGACACATTAACCTCTACTGGTGGGAAATGGCTCAGAACCAGTTCAGCTGCTTGCTGTAGAGAAATCCCAGTCCTGGTAGCTGTAGTTCCTCTGTTACTGTGTGAAGAAAAACCCTGTTGCTGCTTCCAAGGAAAGGGGAAAGAAAAGGTCTATGAGTTGGTTTGTTCCCTACTTCATTTTAAAAAAAGGAAAACAGGTTGTTTATTTGTGTGTATTGTTCAAGAAATTTAGGCCTTATTTCTGATATTGCTTGCTAGAATTGCTGGTTGGAGCTAAGGCCCATAATTAGCCCTCATTCATTTCTGCTTTTACGTGGAGTCTGTGCTTTATCATTTTTGTGGGTTCCCAAACGCTTGTCACATTTTGTAAAGTGAAGATATGTTTATTTTCATGTTGACAAGGAATAAATGATTAAAAAGACCTTCAGTGTACTAACTAGATATTACAATTAATAAGTACGAACAGAATATTCTCAAGGTATCTTGATCTGTTTTCAGAATTTTGTTTCTCTTCATGTATTTTTAGGACTTCAGGCACATACCATGGTGTTGGAAAGGGGTCTAGGTAAAAGGATAAATCTGGCATGATTTATGATGTGGCTATGTGTCGCACAATGTGCTACATCCCTGTCTGTTGGGTGAATTAATCTGTCATCTAAATGACTACATATCTGTGTGTATTGCAAGAAATTTAGCTAAGCAACTCTTATGCTAAAAAGCAGAACTATCCGGAAAGCTTTAAGTTAGAGGTGGGAAAGTAGAATTAATAGATGATGATAGAGAAATTAATGACTTGGGTGTTCTAGCACTCACACGTCTACTAAGTCAGCATGGAAATGAAGTGTCAGGAAGGTTCTGAAATGTCTGAAATCTGACAGAATTGAGACTGAGACAAAAAATACTTGATTTTGTAAGCTCTTGCTTCCCCCTGCCTCGTATTTTCTAGTTGCTGCTTCAAAGTATGGGGGTTTGGGTTTGGTTTTTTGTTTGTGTTTTGTTTTTTTTTTTTTAAATACGCGATGGTAGAACACCACATAGTTTTGGGGAAATGTTGTGCTGTTAGGGTCTCTGCCTTCACTTAGAGGAGACACCTCACAAACAGTGTAATTTCCTTTGATTAGGTTGCAATAGAACAATTAATAATAGCTATCATACTGATTTTCCTGCAAGTTTTGAACACATAGGAACAGGTTTAAAGCGAAAAGGCTGCTGTGCATACTTAGGTTAATCAAGCAGCCACAGCCTGTAATAGATTTCAATAGCTGTAATGTGGGTTGAAGTAACAACTTAATGATGTCATCGCTTATCGTTACCAAACTCTGAGCTACTCAGCCTTTCCTTCTGTTAGCAAAATTTCTGAACACCTGAATTAAGATGTGTTTTTTTTTGTAAGGAGGCTTTTTCCTCACTATGTCTAATTTTATTCTTCTAAGAAAACTAAAGTATGGATCCGGTTTGCTTTTGTTCAGGGGTTCATTGCATTCCAGACTATGAAAAACTTTGGCAAGTGTGGCAAAAATGTTGCTTAAAAATTAATTGCAAGGTACTTTTAATTATTGTAGTGTTACAGTTCTTTTACCAGATATTTTGTGAAATTATTCTCAAACCCCAGATACTTGCAATAAACAATGGGCTGAAAATTATTAACTGGAAATATATTACAAATCTGTGATTGAGAGGCATTAATAAGAGTCAAGATTGACTAGTGACCTAGTTATCAAACAATAAGAAAATAATCTATGTACGTAGAGTGATATGTAACTGAACTCTCCTACAATAATGAGTCCAATCGGCTCCTCATTTTTCTCACTTCAGTTTCTGAGTCTGGGCTACTTGCATTTCTGAAGAGAAGTAAATAAGTTAGTTATTTTTTCTTTTCTTTGTTATGAGGTAAGAAAGGATCTGTTTTAGATAAATAAAATTACAGAAAATTGCAGACTTGGAACTTCATCTCTGTTGCAAAGTCTGTGAACCTTAATCATGTAATTTTAAAAAATGTTATTACACTCTGTAGTGCAGATTGCCCGTTACTAAATAGAGAAATTTCTTTTTTCCATATGTGAAATTGGCAATAGGCAAAACTGAATTAAGATTCCCTTCCTCCTTTTTTTTATTCTGCAAATCAAAGTACTATGCATGATGGACGGTTTTTAGAGGCTGAGCTCCAGTTTTAGGATTGTCCATCCCCTTAAATGCCTACAGTCCATTTACCAAGTGAAATAACAGAGTAAAAATAAACTCATGACCCTGAAAGCATCGGTGGCTGCAGAAAGACTTTTAGCCCTTTAAATTACAGGTTGCAGAAACATTACACTGAATCATTTGATCCTTAAATTGCTTTCGAAATTCTGGATGCCTTGCCTCAAACTCTAACTCCCAGCTACCAAAGAGATCTTGATGTAAAGCATGATGGCTAGCTAGTTGTAGCAGAGCTTGGTATGAAATAACAGAAAAGCTTGTCTTTGTGAGAGCAGGAAGGCAACCTGACTATGAGAGAATGTTTGTGAAGTATCTATTCTTCTGTAATCGGTAGTTTAGCTTTCTCTACTTTGTCACTTTGCTGAATCTCTGACTTTGTACAGGCAGTGCCAGATCTGGTACACGCATCTGTCTACTAGCACACTTCAGAAATATAGTCCTAGCTTCCTCCAGAGAGAATTTCCTGGAGCCACACTTACCCGATAATACATACTGCACTTTGTAGTACATGAAATCCAGGGGTCACAGTAGTCAGCTGTGCCCTGAGTGGACCAGATCAGTGTTTTGGGTGGGGAAACCTCCATTTGCGTATTCAGTCAGAAGCATTAGAATAGCTTAGGAGTCAGGGATATGTCATGTAAATGAACTCAAGCAGCTCTACTACCTATTATGCTCACAATTTCCTTCTGTTCTGAGGGGCCTCATTGGGTCTAGGAATTAGCACAGCCCAAGGGCTTCTCTATTTGATTAACCAGAGCCTGGATTTGTTAAACTCCCAGACATGCTGCAAAATCCTTTTTCCTTCCTGGAAGCTTTTGAGTAAGGATTCAAAGGTGAAAGGGTTGGAGGTTAAAGTTCTGACCCTCCTCTCCTCCAAACCCCTTGCCTTCAAGAAGCGAACAAAACAAATCACTTAAGCATGTGCCTATCCAACTCAGTATTGCCATCTCTCATATGTTTTGTGTTGATCTTAAGGCTTTAGCTGTGGGAACTGAGATTCAAATGCTCAGCTTTAAATTAAAACCCCGTTTTGTAGTTCTTGTGGTTCTGGACTACGGTTTGAAAATGAGTCCGAGGAAAAATCTTAAAGAAAGTACTGCCCTATTACTTTGGAATGTAGCCCTTGACTCAAGATTTTTGAATACCTGTGTTTGGCAATGTTGCTGACTGAAAGCGTGGGATTATTTCCAGTAAAATAAATAGGACTTAACAGAGGTTTTATAAACCTTACTGAGTCGGGGCGTAAGAATGACTTCTGGACAGTTTTACAAAAATGTGACATACTACTTACTGGAAAGTTGGCTAACTGGAAAAACTAACTGCATTTTTGTATTATGAGTATAATCCTTTAAACTGTATTCTTCTGTTGGGGGGCTGTGATGATTTGGAGACTTTACTACACAGAAGATGAAATTTCTGATTGCTTTCGTGAAACTGCTGTGTGACAGTGTGCTGCGGTCAGTGATGGTCACAGGCAGTGTTGCATGTTTGTTGGCCAGGAACAATATTTTGCAAAAAACATTACATAGCTACCTATTTAGGCAAAGAAAACCTTGGAAAATGACTCAGACTTCAGCTGTGGATTTTAATATTCCTCCTAGGATTTTTCTTTCTCCTCTGCCTGTGAGGAGGAGGTAGGGAACTGAACAAGGTGGGGTAATGGATGAACAGAGCACTTTGTACTTGGCAGGGTTTACAGTCTGGGGCTGTATTTTTCCTTTCTGCAGCATACCGCCCAGGGATGATGCCTGTATGCAGAGTGTTCAATTATCTAAGCTGTCAGGAATATGTGTGTTGTCAAAATGTAGGCTTGCAGCAGATTCCTGGTGATCTTTACAGATGGCCCAGGTCTTTTTCTCATACCTTCAGCTGAAGCACTGGATGAATCATTTCAATCATTCACCCTAAATGAGGTGAGTTGTGACTGTGTGTGAGACAGAGAGGTAAATTACATAGGAAAGAGCCAAACTATCACGGAGGTAGCATTTTTGGGGATTTTTTTTTTTTTTTTTTTTTTT
>Ga0065711_1032539_pt1 | contig 27135 bp, 14 predicted proteins | sample Hoacrofraction12_FD_59098 | JGI IMG/M metagenome (GOLD analysis project Ga0065711, IMG submission 59098) | Hoatzin crop microbial communities from Cojedes, Venezuela - Epithelial fraction 12 v2 (version 2) | ecosystem: Host-associated > Birds > Digestive system > Esophagus > Crop | place... | reverse complement strand
CCCCCCCCCCCCCTCGTTTTTAAAAGCCCAGATTCCGAAAGCCGATCATGATGAAACACTTGTATTTTCAGTTGGCTTCTGTCTTCCTCTGCTATATAAGAAAGTATAACAAATGCTGAAGGCCCAAAACAGAAGCAAAAGAACCTCATTTTTCAACTGTCAAGATTTCTTGGTCTCATTGTATTAGAGGCCTGCTCTCTGCATGGCAAGATTGCTTGGAGGCCTTGAGTCCTTCTGCCTCAGGAGCTTGCCTGTCATACCTGAGCTGCAACAAACACACTTGCAGGAACACCATATTCTTTCATTGCTTTCCTACAACTTTTGCTCTTACTCCTATTTTATGAAAGCTAGAAAGAGACATACATAGTCTACCTCTCTGTGAAGGCTGTCTTTTTCCCAGGGGAAAGTCTATAAGCTATGCCCACAGTGATATTGCTCATTCATACTCAAAAGCCAAATGAAAGTCAGCCAAAAGTCTTCTGCAAAGAATTTGGTGGAAGTGCATTAGCTACTTTTTATAACAAGGAAAACCAGGAGCAGACTGCCCAAGACACTCGCACGACTGCAAGTGAAGCTCTCTGTGCTATTTCGTGTATCTGCACAAACTTGTTCGGTCCCAGCATGACCAACCCTCAGAGCAGAATCCCTCCTTCCTCTATTTTGACTCGCTACAATTGCATTTCACTTGTAACATCAACCCAAATTGAAGCCCAACCTGTTGTCTGTGCCAGAGAGACTAGTTCTACTGTGCAGATTGAAAAAGACAAAAAAAGGCAGTCATGAGACATCTCAGAATATGCAAAATGATGCCCTGCTGTAATACAGAAAAAAACCCCAAGAAGAGGATAAGCATGGGCTCAAGTGAAAAGAGAAGCAGGGAAAACTGACAACAAGCTTGGAATTTGGGCAGGGAAAGGAAGCACAGCTGGTGTGGCATTCCAGTACAGACTGACATTATTGCAATCACAACACATTTTAAACAATGAAAGAAAGCTGTCTGTGGAAGCACCACCTTCCTCAGAGGCACCGTGTAGGTCCAGGCTCTGCTGAGACTGTATGATAGTAATTGCTTGATAATGCTCAAGCAACGTATCTCCTCCCTGAACTCCCAGGCTTGTAGCTTAGGGCAGTTAGACAGACATTGCAGGTGCTGCTTTTATAAATAACAATTTTTAAAGAATTAAGCACATCTTGATCAAGGTGCAAACATGTCACACACCTAAGTGAGCAGTAGCATTAATCGCTTAAACACTGAACAGGTGAGTTGCCCCCCGATTGCAGCCTTTAAAGTACTTCTCAGTTCCTGAGGAACAAAGACATGAAGCAAGAGCAGCAAGAAACCACCAAGGACTTACTGGGTGCTCACAGTGAGGTCACTGGATTGCAGTATGATTGTCGCAGTGGAACATTAGGAAAGAGTATTTTCTTTTTTAGAAAGGCAACAGTCTAATTTTCTGGCCTCCTCATGCATGACTGGGGGTCTCACATTTCTGGATGATCTGGATTAGTGTAACTTTAATCTGTCACAGCGCTCATTCCATCACCAGCTCTGGCAGCAATCCAGGCAGAGGACAGAAAACCTCCAACACACTTTCTTTGGGAGCCTTCCTCTCCCCTTCCCCTTCATATACACAGTGACGGAGCTTTTTGTGACTCAGAAGTAAGCCTGTCTGATGTTTCTGTTTCCTGTGAGAGCCTGAAATAGCCACACAGCCATCTGCCCCAGGCATCATTCTTCCCATTTTATCATAGCATTACGTGACTCAAAGGCCGCAGAGTAGGCAAGTATCAGAACCAGGAAGATGTACTAAGTTTTTACACCTTCAAAGCATAAAAGCTTTAAGCAAACAGCAACTTATCATGAGCTTTTTTATTTGGTTCTGGTTTGCATCAGTTTTGAGAAAAAGGTGTTGACTACATGAAAAGTCCTTCACTCTGTATCATACTAAAAAAAGAGAAGAAGGGGAAAAAATCATCAATATGCAGTTAAAAATAGACTCCCAACCTTTTCTTTGGTCAGCCCAGTAGCTGAGAGCAGGAAACAGAGTCCTGCTGAACAGAAACTAGAATTGTGGCATTTCTCATATGTGCTGGCAGATTAAACTGTGATAGTTATGAAGCAAACCCCCTCCCCTTCCATCAACCATGCACCATGTCTCCCTTGAGTGGGAAACAGCATCCCCATTGCAGAATCCACTGGTAAAGAGGCATAGCAGCTCTTCTGCCACCATCACGTATCAAAGTTAACTTCACAGTGGTTTCTTTGGTATCTCCTATAAACTATCAAAAGATAAGATGCTCCCCACCACCAGATACTCTTTCCTACTTAGCAGAGCTGGTCAGGCTGGCTGAAGAAGAGATTAAAACTTGTTCTCCAAGAGTTTGATCATTGATTTTTCTCATCTACTCGGATCCTCCCCAGCTAACACCACTGCAAGGGAACAATTTTGGGGGGGGACAGAACAGCTGGGGACTCTCATCAGTGTAGCCATCTCAGCTTAATCTGCTGCCTGGACACTTGCTGCATCATCCCTGTTCTGCAGCTCTTGGCACTTGTCTAGAGCTTCTGAGCACCAAGAGGCTTACGAGGTGTCCTGCCTCACCACGGCCTGTCCAGGACTCAGGATGCACAGCAGAGTGGAATGCATTGTGGGGACCCAAGAACTACACCATTGGTAGTTGCAATACTTCCTAGCTCTTATTAAAGAGAAAGATAAGCCTTTACAAGTATCTAGTCCTCTCAGAATTACCCACCACATCACACACAAAACACACTCAGATTCACACTAGAGCTGGGGCTGCTATGAAAGAGTCCCTTCAAAGATAAATTAAAAGTGTGCCATCCATAAATAAAGCAACCTGCACCTATGAAGCCAGACATCTTCACTAGGAAGAAAGGGCCTCAAGCCGAAGGCAATAAAACATCTCAGTAGGACTGCTGGAGTTTAAATTCGCTCTTTGAAGTACCACACAGTAGTGTTGTTATGTGTGCTAATGAATAGCTCAGCATTCTCAGACTAGTTAAGCCCTACAAGGAATTAGAGATGCCATGTGCCAGCCACTATTTTCTGTGAAGTCACTGGCAATGCTTTTGCTGTAGTTTGACTCTCTGTAGCCTTAAAAGTGGCATTGTTGAGGGTTTCCATAGAAGGGGGGAAGGAAGAAAGTGGAAGCAGGTGTACTGGATAAAGAACAAAAACCCTGCCATTTATTTCTGAAGAGTGCTGAGCATCTCTGATAAGCACGTGCAAATAAGGATCAGAGACAAATAGAAATGCGAGTTAACTAGTTCTCTAATCCCTCTTACTCATTTTGGTTATGTTCACTTGCAAGAGACTGAGGCCAGAGAAAGCATTTAGGTATACTGTAATTGATAACAAATCAACTGCTTTTTGAACATAAAACCCTGCACCTCTCTGCAGTCTGAAAAAAGACTGCACAGGACATCTCTCACAGGAGGTGCACAGTATTACGAGGTGGACCAAAGCCAGGATAACAGCAGAGGGAAAATAATTGTGATAAGCTATTAACAGCAGCTTAGTGGCTTCTAAGCTTAGCCTCACTTCTGCCAGCAGGAAAGGTTCTGGATAGTGCTTCATTGAACACACTGCCTTAAGCAATGCACCCTCATTCATTTGAGCATCTATTTCACCTGCTAAAGAGCAGCATTTTTGGTCTTGTATGGGCTTGAAGTGACATTGCACTGCACAGCAGCCTTGAGAACACTTTCAAGGAAACTTATAGAGAGGGATGCTCTTAAAAAACATTAAAGCCCCCCCTGCTTTTGTTTCTGTACTCTAGAGGCACTTCTATTTGTCCCCTAAACAAACACTCATTCTCCATTCCTTGACTTAAAAGCTTGATGTAGAAGCTCCAGTACATCTTGCGAAGCACTGTAACCAGTGTGACAGCCTCAATCTACATGTGGTCCCTGGGAACTCAGTGGCAGGAGCAGTCCAGCTCAACCTCCCTCAGAAGGAACCGGGCACAGCAGCATTACCGTGTGCCAGCAGTCAGGTAACTCAGCTCTACTAGCTAACACATGTAACTGTCTTTTGGAAACATTAATGGGGTCAGGGGAGATGGACAGAGTCCAGACTCCAGCTCTTCTCCCTTCCCCACACACGTACCCCCAGCCCACCTAAAGTAAGTTCCCTTTGAGAACGAGGGGCACCGCTCCCCAGCCTCTGCTGCCTAACAAAGAGCTCTGCCCTTTCGCAGCAGCCTGTGCTGTTACCATCTCCTAAGTGACCCATGCAGGCTCAAAGAAGCAGTCCTGCCGCGGCGTCCCCTGATTTCCCATGGCAGAGAATCATTAACTGTGCAGCAATACTGCACCTTGAAGTCTGCTGATTACTGTGGAAAGAAGTCTTAACAGACAGTGCTCTTTGAGAGAAATGTAAAAACAAAAAACACCCACACACACACACACTTGTTTTTACTTACACTCTGATCAGTTCCAAGAAGTCTGTTTTCCAACCAGCATGCTGCTGTCAGGATACACACAGTCTCGCAGTTGACTCCCATTTGTCATGGTTATTGTTTCCACCAAGAGAGACCCTGCCTTAGGAATACATGTTATCTTTACATATCCAAACTCTCAGCCTGAGATACAGTAAACTAAATAGCTCACCATCACCAGGGGATGAAAGTCCTTCTCCCTTTTCCCACCTATTCCCTCCCTACACAATCCTTGTCAGGTCTTATTGCCCACTGGTGTCACCCACAAGCCAGAAGAAAGGAATGCCAGCTCAGACACACATAAAATCTCTGCCTCAGACTTTTCTCCCTCCCTGCAAGGCTCCTGGGCAAGACCCAACTTAATCAGGGGTCACCTGTTCAACTGAATGCCTAAAAGCTCCCATCTCTCTTTAGAAACATCGACCTAACACAGGAAATGGTTCAGCCATTCTCTTCCCAGAAAATAAACAGAACATGTTAATAAATGTTTCGCAGGTACCTACAAGGATAGCCCGTAATGTTGCGTTGGTGCTAAATTAGTCATAGGTAGTCCCTGAAAAATACAAAGAATTTGGTTTTTTCCTCTCACAGTAACTACTGTGACTACTTTTCACAAACAGTTGCAGCAGTCCAATATGAGAAGATGGCTGTTCTATGAATTAGCATTTGGACTTGCATGTGTCTAACAAGACCTAGCACCAAATGAAGTTTTTCCACTGGCCACAGCCTCCCCAATTTTTCTCTCACATGGATTCTCTAGTATCTCAAACTTTGAGCAGACACCATGGGTGCTGTCTATGAAGCCACAAATAAGAGACACTCCCTATCACCTATTCTCAGGGAACTTACAGGAAGTTAGTATCTTTACAATGTATCTGTCAAAATTGCACTTGGCAAATAGATTCAGAAATTGTAGAGCCAAAACACAGACACAGAAAAAAAAAAAGGATGTAACAAATGTGCATGAGGTCAGATGCCCAGGCATTGTTTCCTTAGAAACCAGGCTAAGGACAGGAAAATGCTGTAACTAACAGCAATGTCTGTCGCAGAGCATCAAGATTTAATAGTAAAGCCTTGTGCTTTAGAGTATAAGCTCAAAAATAAAAATCCTTCCTTTCCTCCAGATTATACAGCTGCATCCCACTGACAGGAGTAGACAGTGATTGCCTTGTAAGGTTCAGACGCTAAAATTACTAGCAACAAGTGCATGGCTGCGCATGATACAGATGAGATTGTGATAAACATCATCCTTCCAGAGAATTGGCAGGGGGCTGCTGTATTATCAGCACCCAGGCTAAAAAGAAAGGATTCTCACGGAAATCATCTGCATTTACTATTCTGTGGAATCAAGTCCAAATTTCATAAAACTCCATCTAGATCTTGAGCAAAGAAAGGGATTTCACAAAGTAAAGGGGTTTGATGGAAACTTGTCCACCATGTCTACCAGCCCACCAGGGGAATAAACGTAGAACAGTCCAGCATTAGCACCTACTGCCTATGTGTAAGGCTACTTTTTGAGAAAGTTCTTCAACCCAATTCATTTGCCTAAATTCACAGTGAATGGCACCAAGACAATTTTGGGGCGAGTGTTACATGGCTTGTTTCACATAGGGACAGTTACTAATGGAAACAGTCTAAATGCATATAGATTTCAAATAGTAAAAATCCATACTACAGGTCTTGCACAGCATAGGAAAACAGTGAGTTATGAGGTATATAACTCCAGTAACACCAGTCTAGAGTATGTCAGAGAAGACTTCTTCCTGCAAGGACTCCAGAATAGATTAGATGTAGATTTGTATATGACAATGGTGTGGCTGTCTCAACATGCAAAGCAGCAGAATTGCGTTCAAGAACTCCAAAACACATGGAAGTGGAAAGTAATTTTTTCAGACTAGGCATTGGACAGCATAAAGGTGATGCTGGTCCAAGGGGGTCAAGGACCTTCCTGCCTTGTGGTAGAGCTGGGGAAAATTGTCTCAGAAAAGAGAGAAGGAAAGTATTTCTGACCACATTGGTTGGTTAGAGGTCTTGATTGCAAGAGGATTGAATGTTCATTCCTAGCACTCTGGGCACAATCTCCAACTGTCCAGATGAAATCTTAATCTCTCAGGGGTGGAGAGTACATGTATCCTCCGAAATCTTAACAGTGGCTGGAAGAAATGGGTTGCTGCATTACTATTTCTTTAACTCAAGAGAATGTGCCTGCTTGTCTGACCGTGCAATCTTTGAGGCAGTGGAAACACAGAAAAAAAACATGAAACCTGTTCACAAGCTGATTATTATGCAGATCAGCAATCGTTATCCTTTCTCTCATTACCTCAGATGCTTTCTGCCATCTGTTGGTAACAAACCTGCATCTGGCAGATTACCAGAGGACCCTAATCAATGAGTAATTGGGGTAGAGGATTGTGTGGACAATCCTGGCAATGAAAGCACAGAAAAACTTACAGCAGGAGAAGAAAGTTTGCCTCTCACAAGTGCGAGATCCTACACTCAGCGTTTCTCTACTATTCTGACACAATTCCTTCTTGCTGGAAGAGCGTCAAGAGGGGGGAACACACAGATTTGTCACAGGCAATGGGATGAATTATACCAGCCTCTGTAATGATACCTCAAGCAAAAGGTTAATTTCCAACAGATTATGCCAGCGAGTGGTGCCAGGAGAGGCACAGAGCAAAGCAAGCACAAACACACATGAGTTTGCATTTCCACGATTGCCTCTTAGAACCATCTGTTAAGGAGACGTAGAGGATGCTATGAGCTCTTTTCAAGTAACGGGTCCTAATCTGGTCTCTTCGTGCCTTCCAATAAGAAATGCTCAAAATATGTCACCTGCAGGTTTTTGTTCTCCAGCCATGCATTCAGGGTCCTGCTCCGTTCCACATAGTCCTTCCAAGTCTTGATTACAGCAACTCAGATATTATATTAGCATTATTCTTCTCACTTCCAAAAGAAACAATCCTTTTTACATCACACTTACTGGTGCTGAGCTCCCAACAGAGACATACTGACAGCTTTCAGCTGAATTTCAGAATGAGGCAGAGTCTCCAAGTTACCACGTTCCTACAAGTTTTGAGAAAAACAGCAGCTGGGTGGAATAGAGAAACCCAGACAGCACCTCCACTAAGGGAAAGCAAAGGGGAGTTTACTGCTCTGCGTTCCCGCCGTCAGCTTGCTGGTCGGCCACCAAATGCTTTGAGCTACTCTGCACACATGGAGCTGTCAAGTGATGACCACTGCTGCCGTCCTTCTCTACCATGAGTACCAAGACAGTAAGAGGTGAAAGTTTAAGTGGTAATCATAAAGACCTCTGTAAGAATCAGACTTTATTGATTCACCTTTCAAAGAACAAATCAAAATAAAAACAGTACTGTACTGTTTGAAAGATCAAAGCCATGCTGTCTGCCCTTTTGCCACTCTGTATAGACCCAGAGGACAATTTCAACCCGAAAAAAGTTCAGAGCATTTGACCCTCTCTAATCACATTGTAATGGCACTCAAGATGGCAAGACACCACAGTTTAACAATGACACAATAAATGAACAAGGCTAAGTAATCTCCCAAAACTAGATGGGAAGGGGGTGAAAAAGGCAGTGGGTTTTTTGTTATTTGCTTTAAACTCTGCCTTGCAGGCCACTGCAGCGTTACGCCTGCTTGCACTGGCCCCAGCAGCTGGGAAGGTACATGCAGAACATCTACCGCCCAGACACCACCCTGGGAGCGTTGCATTCACTGGAGAATGGAAGGAGCAAGGAATTCTCGTAGTAAGTGGCCCAAAGAAAAGAAGGAAGTAGAAATCCCTATAAATATCCAAATGCTGCCAATGCCCACGCATTCTGGGCTGGGATCCAAAGTAACTGTTTTGGGGCGATAAGAATCCTTAACTGGCACCTGAACATGGGAGAGGAGCGCTAACACCCAAGCTAAGATGTTAATGAGACTGTGACAGAGAAAAAACCATCCTCGAGTTATCTAATATTCAGGCTGCTGTGACTGAAAAATGAGAACGTAAATCTTTATTATTCAAAAGGATTAAAAGGAGCAGAGGAATGCAACTGAAAGTTGATTTTAGAAGCATGTTCCCAAGAGATACAGATCTTATTTCCTTCCTGCTATTAAAGGAAAGGGGTGACTTTGATACGTATTGGATTACATCAGGGCAGAGAGCAACACCCCCATTTATTCAAATCCAACAACTTTTTTTTTTTTACCTCTTTTTAAATTCAGCATTCAGGGTCATTACTGCAATCTCCATCTAACAGCTGCAGCCTGCAACATGATGGTTCAGTTGCATTTACATCCCCACAGACAGCAGGCATCTGGACACAATAACTTTTTGTAGGCTACAAACTTGGACTGCTACCAAAAAATAAAGGTTCCATATAGTTTGTAACCCAAATTAGATAACTTAAAACCTACACAGAGGGAACAGAAATAGAGCTGGTAGAGAGTTTTCCCACACTGCTTTTTTTGGTTTTGTTTTTGTTTTGAAATGGGGATATTGTGTGACCCCATCTTGAAAGGGGGAAGAACAACTCAGTCTCTTCTGTGCAAGACTGGATAGCTGTTTGTCAATGTAAGGAATACTTTCTCCAGCCATCTTGAGCCTCCCATACTCATTAATGGCATTAGTCAGAAAGTGGGCACAGTGAAAAGCCAAATCCTCTTCAGATGTCATTTGTGGCATCGGAAAAGCAGTGAGAAAACACAAAAAATCCAGACTCGGTTCTTCAGCATGACCATGCTACTGTGGGCAATCTCTTTACAGCTATCCTATTGCCTCACTGCTTAGACAGCTCTGAACAGCTACACTGGGCAAGTGAGAGGTGGCATTAATTCAGACATGACAATTGTCCTGCTGACACCTTAGTAGTGACTTAGCTGTGTAACCATCTAAGAGCATTTTAAGGATCCCAAGTATTTCAACATACAGACAAGGTAGTTTAGGAAATAAACACACCTAAATCCCAGGTACGACACTCAGCAGCATCTCAGAGAGCTGTTTAAACATCAGTAACCCTCTTGAATCCAAAGTATGCTCTGTCCTACTCCCTAACTCCTCATTCCACCAATACAGGAAGTTTTTAGATCATCCTCTGTGTCTGTTGCAAATGATAAAATCTGAGACACCCTTTCTCTCACTTCTCTTGATGCTTCTGTCTGTGACTCAGGAAAGACAGGCTGGCCAGAAGCAAGTATTATCACAGCCTGTATAATTCTGCTGTATTGGAATAAAGACTGCAAGCTACACTCATCACACTACACTGGCACAAGCTTTGGTCTGTCTCCCATGCTTCATCATTCTGAAATGTGGAAGCCAGGGGGCCTCTTGTTACCCTCTCCACATAATTCTCTTCCTTTCTTCATTAGTTCTCAAGCCTAGCGGCAGCGAGGTTCACTGTTCACACGCTATTAACCCTTCCTATACTTAGTATTAATGTCAGAATCAAATAGTTTTTTGATAGAGCAGTGAGCAGAGAAGGTGAAAGAAGTGAGTGGGAGACAGAGGTGGCTGCTGAGCCATGCCTGTCCCAGCGACAGAAGAATGAGTGAAAAAAGGTACGTCAGGCATCACAAAGAAATGGCTCCACCATCACTGTTGATTCAGGGTCTCAGAAGGAGGTAGTCAACTCCAGAAGTGTTCCGACTTGTGAAGAACAGAATCAGAAGAGAACACTTTGAACTTCTGCACAAGGCCCTATATACAAGTTTTGGCTGAAACACAGAGAGCATCCAACAAGCTTGCTCTGGCCTAGCATTATGCAGTTGTGCTGAAGGGCTGACAGCAATACCTATGTTGTATGCAGAAGTTCTTCCTACTTCCTCATTTCAACCTAAGTTCAGCCTGAACTTCCCAAGTTGTGGATTTTCTTCAGAGCATAACTCCGGGCACGACAAGATGCCTGGCAGGCAAATAATCCACACCTTTACTCTTGGCTCAGGTGCCACAGCATCAAGTGAACAACTCGCTGTAACTCAGTACTGAATCACTCGATTCCATGAAGTCGCCATTTCCCAGGTACCTCTACAAAAGGACACAAGGGTCAGTCCAGATTCTTCTGAAAAATCCCTACTGCTTCTGTAACCATGCTGCAGAGAAAAAAAGCTTTCTGGGAGCAAACTCTGATGCTACACCAGCAAAGAAACTATTGCCAGAGTCTAGGCTTGCTTACTACTGAATACTGCTATACATTGTTCCGCTTCACAGTCTCCTAAAACTCGCTGTGTGTACACCTATTAGGTAGATCAAGGATCACAAAACATTTCTCAGCCAACAACAAATTTAAGAAGATGCTACTTATAAATAGAAAAGTCCACATTAACTGATTTGCACCCACTCAAGCTCACAGTAGAGGACAGTTCTGTCCTTCACGTGTTCCTTGAGAAGTCTGAGCTGAAAGAAATAAAAATATGTTACTTTACTTAGTTTCTCACTAAGAATTTTCAACAGAATGAAGACAAACTCTGCCTTATTATGGAACGGGTTTCAGCATGTTCTGCTTTCATTAGATGTTTCCTGTACTAAAATATTTTGTGCCTTGGAAACCCTGCCACTGCAAGTCGTTGAAGCACATACCGAGGATTACCATAAGCAACCTTTCAGAGCAACATAGCAGAAAGATGACATGGTCCTAGTTATTCCAATCTCATTAACTGGGCAAGCAGGCAAGTGTTTGAAACAGACTGCAGAACATAAGGAAGTGCTTTTCTCCCAAAAAGGCTGCTCAGCAGAATGTACCACGGTAACACAAATGCAGATGTCGCTCTGAGACAGTCATGCTGTGTCACGCAGGCAAGTATTAAACAAAGAATTAGGACATCTAGGAGAGTGAGCCTCAACTCTCAGTTTCCTCCTCACCCAGCAACATTATGCTCAGTCCTTTCAAACAGCATAAGCTGATCTAAGTTTATGACCCTGTTTTCAAGGATGGTAACATGTGGTTCAGCTACACATGGAATATTATTTTATTTAGACCAGCTATACATATTAAGGTTACCTTGATAGCTATTATGAGAAAAATTGGACAACAGCTGTTTTGCTAGAACCATGTTAACTAGTCAAACACCAACAATTTTTGACTACCCGTACCTCCACAAGTTCTTACCAGAGAATAAGTATCTTGTTCACATGGTGAAAAACATGCAGCAGCCATCAAACCCAGCCACGGCAGCTGCTAATAACTGTCATGTAGAGTCCGTAGAGAAAATTCCTAAAAAACTAATACAGCAGCCTTCGTGTTCCTCTTTGTCTGTGTCATTCCTAATTCATTCAAAGTCATTCGCCCAATATACACACTCTTGTGTGTGAAAAGAGGAACAGAGTTGAAACATTAAAGATCAAAACGTGCCAGATCTACTCTCAGAGAAGACCACACTGTGAACCTTGTTTTTTAATAAATGTGGAAAAATAAAAGAGAATCTATAGATAGGAACAACTTTCTTACGAACCCAGTTCCACAGTAATAATTTATTTATTAGAAAATCTGTTTGGTGTATACACGCAAAGAGATCAAAAAAAGACTGCTGAATAACTAATTAGAAAACACAGATGTCTGCTTAAGCAGAGTCCAGCAGCCTCCAAGTTCAGGCTGTGTTCTGAAGATCATGTCCCATGCCAAGTGACCAGCACTTGGATTTTAATTGCACGAAGTGGAGAATACCTGCTTTTGGATATCAACCCAGTTGTTCAATTCTTTTCATATAAGCTGCCACCTACAAGGAACCATTCAACACGGAGCATGAAATGAGGAGTAGTCTACAGTTCAGCTTCTCCTGAACACTTTCATTCCAAAAACCTCTACCAGTAGTATGCTCAGTTACAGCTGAAGCAAACAAACTGTGTGCTAAACAAAACCCTAGATCAAATCCTCTTCTGAAGACAACTTAGCCTACAGGGCAGCATAGCAGGAATACATGAACCCCTGCAAAGTAGGGAGATGCCAAAATTACTACCTGACACATAGCAGGTACAGCCTGTACGCTGCTTTATAAAACAAGGATATTTATTTGGAAGCATATGATGGAAACCTCTGTGCGATGAAACAGCCTCATGTTGTACAGACATCAGCTGTGCTTATTCCCATACCAACCAAGCTCTGCAGCTCAGGTGCTGAATTAAAACAGCTCTACAACCATCACCGTAGGGGCTGTGAAGCACTCCGGCAAGTCTGAACCCAGTACTGGTCTGCTGCAAGTTGGAAACTGTCCTCTGCTGAGCTGCCACACAATGACAAAGAGAGTCTGTAGGATCAGCTATAGCTGTACTTGTAACCTCAGAGTGCTCCTGTAGCTTCCTGGTTCCCAAGCAACCAGTCTTGCTCAAACAAGCTGCCTCCAATACCTCTGGCCATTGGAAACGCCTGAGCCCCTTTTTCTCTCCATCCCAACCAGTTTCAACAGGTAGATCTAACAAGTTTGTTTAATCTTTTTCCCCTCCTTCCACCTGAAAGCAGCTGCAGGCCAGGCTGCTTTAAAGCTCATACCCAAATCAGTATCCCGATGCCTTTCCATGAGATCCGGAAGTAAAAAAAAAAAAACAAAAAAAAAAACCAACAAAGACTGAGTTAAGGAGGAAGTATCACAAGTCTCAAAAATCCCAGTAAGGGCATGAAGCTCAAATCCAAGAGGGCTCACGAGGTGTAAAGTCTGGACTGGTCATGATAAGAGACAGCATACAGTTTAAGAGTTGAACCCATACATAACCCATTGCAAATTTAAGGCACTTCTGTAATGTTCCACTTCCAAGCTCCAAGCTCTTCAATTTTACCAAAATTCCCATTCCAAAGAAAATTAGCTTTTTTTCCTTCAGCATCTCAGTCTGAAAAGTACAGATCCATCAGTATCACAGTTCCACTGGGGAAGCTTCTCTGAAGTCAGATATATAAAGTTCAGCCAAATTATTTTATAGAAACCACCACTGCCTCTCCTTTCTAGGGTACCCCTTCCCCCATGTACAACAAGGACAAGATCCTGGCCAGCCTCCCTCTGCTTTCAGGATGCCGTAAGATTCTCTCAAACTCTACACATACCACCGTGAATCACGTAGTACTCCATCTATTCTAGAGAAAAAGATATAATTCATCCGAATAAAAATAATAATTTAAAAATCCCTTAAGTCTTGTATATTTCAAGGCTCAAATTTCAGCTTAGAACACTTGTTGCAAGGAAGAGGCCCATTTTCAGTCTGTCTTCCCACAGCTCAGTACAGGCTGTTGGATGAAGTGATGCAAGGAACAACAGGTTTCCCATCAATTCCCATTAGAAGCTAAATATTTGCACTTGGAAGCATAGACAGCCTATATGTTGACACCAAGAGAGCAACAGTGAATGGGAACTACCCATTCCAAGAAACACACAGTAATACATGACTACAGTTTGAGTCAAACTACAACATCTAATTCTGATGGAGTACAAGATGTCCCTACTCCCACTTGCCCCTTTATTGGGATCAGGACCCCACAACTCAGAGGCAAAAGTAAACACACTAACTTCTCTGTTCGTGCAAGCTGGTGTCCAATACCATATTACAAACCCAGCGTTACTGGTGCTTTTAACAAAGCACACTAGATATGAACTCGGGCAACTAAGGACTTCGCTCACATTAACTTCTATGATCTCTGCTACCAGGACAGGGTGAAGAGGAAGCAGCAAAATCGGCCAGACCTAAGGTCACCAGATATTGCAACTCCAAGCCCAGGGATGATCTCTCTACAGTTTACTAAATCAGCTAAGTCTGTAGGAACTTACACTGAAATGCAATTAAACAAAAGAGGACTGATACTCATTTGTTAAGAGTAAATCCAGCTTTTGAGATTCAAAACCTGAAAAACAGTGATCTGTGAACTGAAATTGCCTTCTAGTTAGAGACAATTTTTTTAGCACCTTTGCCTCCAATGACCACCTTATAGGTCTTTCTCCACCCTCCCTCCCCAAAAGGCACTGGGAACCCACTGCAGTTCCCCACTGTTTTGTACCGTTCTTTCTCCTGCCGCAGAACACCGTTAGCTTCTCGGTATTTACATGGACATCATTGACATCTAGTGGCTTGTTGAGAAGTTGCCTTACTCAGTTTCCAGCCGTCATTTATTTCTAGAAGGCAGCCAACACACACAGGTCTCAGTGGTTCAGTCAGCTGCTTCCAAATACACAGACCAAAATTCTCTGCAAACTCCTCCATAACACACACACCCCGTTGCCTCCCCCAGCTCGCAGCAGTTCCCCAATGCCCTGCATGAAGTCTAGAAGAGGTGAGGCAGCAGGCACAAGTTTGCTTTAGGCCTTGCCTGCACAACTACATTTCTTCAGTGTAAGTCTAGCCACAGGTATTTCTTCCGGTTAAATAGGGCTGGGGCTCCCACCCACCCTGTTGGTTATGCTGTTCTCTAGCTGCATTAAACAGCAGCTTCACATAGACAAGGACAAGGCTCAAGGCCACATCATTTGTAACAGCTACACAGTTCACTCACAGCTAAAAAAAAACCCACCATAAAAAGGACTGTGATTTCTAAAATCTAACTGTGCTGAAATTACAAGGAGAAAAGATAAAAAAGTTATTCTGAAAGCAAAGAGGAAGAGATCTTGCAGATTAGATTTATGGGAGAACAGTAAGCTGTTGACTTCCCTCTATCCCCCCAAAAAACGCTCTTACCTTGTTCACTGAGTGATATTGCAAAAATGCCAAGCAAAGGTGAGTGGCCATTGAAACTTTTAAAGCATGTGACAATGTAAGGAAAGTTCAGAAGAAATTTTTATGTAGCTTCCTGTACTACTGGCACTAGTCACTTAATCACTGCTGGAGTCTGCAGGCATTAACACTCTCCACAGCCCTGAGAGCGAATGATCTAAAAGATTCTTCAGTTAACAATGGTGAGGAAGCATGAGATTTCTGGTATATGTATCTCATGCAAAAGCCTACAGCCCTCAGAGAATGTTGCATACTAGTCATTTAAAAAAACCCAAACCCTAGTTCTAGTTCTATAACTGAGGCATATTAACACCTAAGACTGAAATCAGTAGGTTCTTGAGATGCCTTTCCCTAGCATCCCACCTCAGGCAAAGACTTCAGGGGTTTTATTTACTTGCTATGCATCAGTTCCCACAAACACACACTTCTTCCAATATTAGGGACAAGCAGATCTCCCTGGAACAGTCTATATGCAAATAATATTGCTAATCTCCAGAGCATGACAGAAACTTTTATGTAGAACATAGCAACTGTTCTGTAGCACTAATAGAAAAAGAATGGAGGACTCTAGTAATTCCAACATACTAGGAAACCATCCTGTAAAAAACCCAAAAGTAAAGAGATGGAACAAGTATTAAGAACATCTCAAAGAGAATAAGTAACTTTAAATTACCCCCTGCATCGGAATGAGGTGTTACTCATGTTCCTGCTAAAGGGTAGAAAAATAGTTACTGCCTTTGACCAGAAACTAGGTTGGGGGCGGACGGGGGCTGTACTGTTCTTTTATAATTACATATACAACCTTAAATATCACACTGCTTACATGAAAAGATAATGATTCAGGAGTGACTAGTTATAACAGGTTTAATTCTGAACTTCAAAAGACATCACATTTAGTTTGCATTACAAATTCTTCTGGCAGATCCATCGACTTACTCGTAGCAAATGGCTGTCCAGAGCCAGAGGAAACTACAGCACGTGGGGTTTCTGAACCACTGCTTAATGGAACCACTGAAACAGCAGTTCCTGATAAACCAGCAACAAACACTACCAGGCAGTAATAAGACTGCCTATCCCATGGCTCCAACAATGAAAAGAGGATTTCAAAATCTCAGGTCTTCCTACTGTCAGCTCTGTTTTTTATTACTCACGTTATTTTACACCGATAAAATCCATTCATTCCAGGCTGAAGCTCTCAACAAAAGCATGGATGTTCTTCTGGAGCTCTGAACAGCTATCAAAATTCCTAGGCCAGCTCCTTGAGGAAACCAACTTACATTCTTTTTCAATGATGTGAAGGCGCATCTCTATAACCCTACCAACAGGGTAAGGGACTAGCAAATTACAAGAGGTACTCAAGACAAGCACATACATTCACGCGAAAGAACTGAAGAGGTTTTTCAGAAGATAGTATTTTCTATTGCCTTAATTACAAGAATCATCATTTTTCATTTAGATCATTCTGCCAATTACTACCTTTGTGATTCAGCCCCAAACAGTAGCATTTCATTAAAATTTTAGTTTCTTCAAAAATAAAATGAGTAGCCCTTGCTAAATCACTAAAGCAATTTTGTTCCCTCATCCACAATGCAGTGATTGCCACGTCTGGGAAGAATTTTCCACGTCAGAGCAATAGACAGCAGCACTGACCTGCAGCCATCTCCAGAAAGTATAAAATACTGTCAGGAAGGCAAGGGACTGCCTGGTCACAAGGTACTGGCTTCAAATGGCAAAGCAAATTTCACACCAACAGAACTTTTCTGTACTTTACCCTTGAGAGAATCTATGACTAGACCTCTAGTCTAGTGCAGCTTGAAGAGGACCACAGCAGGACAATACAAATAGGCTGTGTTCCTGCTTGCAGAGCATCAGTCGAAACATCAGTACTGCATATATCAATTTTGGTTTGAGGTGAAGACAAAACCAAGACCCACTATACAAAGACAGTCATAGCAGAAACAGGACGGAGAGAGGGAGGAAGGGGTGAACAGGCTGGGATGTAATGTCAGAAACAAAGTGAGGAGAACCTAGAGAAAATTCAATTGTATGGGCTTGTCCATAAAGCCTGTAATTGCAAGCAAATGACTGAACTGTATTATGAGACACTCCTGCTTGAGAATTATACACATTCTTATATTACAGTGTGTAGAAACATGTATTTGTGTAGTATGATGTTTACAAAATATATATATGCAAGAGCATATATTCTTCATTACATTTCCCTTTAAGTTTACTGTCACCAAAACAAATACCACACAACAGGGAAGACAAATCATAGGCTGCTCCCAATTCCTTCTGGACAACAAGGCACTCCATTAGCTTCATACTGAGAACCTCAGAAGAAGTGCACGCAGCAAGCATGTGCTAAAAAATATTCCAGTAGGTTAGCTCTAACTATTGTTCAAGTTCGTAGACAGCCATAGCTATATCTCCCCATTTTTCAAGACTAGTTCACTGTAATCCTGATAACAAGACCCCACTACTCTTTCCTTCGAGTTCTGCAGAAGTCACTGTGTTCCTGCATCTGGAGGTTATATTTCCACCACAGAAGCTTCTCAAGTTGTGAACAAAACCATTCTGGTGCATGACAGTTGCAGATTTGGAAAACTACAGCCAGCTTTGCATCTCCTCTTCATATTTTTGGGGATCAATAAAAGGCTTGTCAATGGACCGGATCATCAGCTCACCACAGTACACACATTCGGCTGCCACAATGTCATCAATGTCAGCTTTGATCTGTTCCCGGCTCTGCTGCCCCTTCCCCAAGCTAATGGTATCTGCGTCCTTGGGACGATGGTGGCTCTTGGAAGGCTGACTGGTAGCTGCCAGCTTCTTCTGAAGATCTTCAAGTTTTGCCTGCTTATAGGCAGGAAGGTTTGGGAAAACGGCTTGGAGGAGACAGTCATAGTGAAACATGTGACCACAAAGGAAAAGGTAAAAAGGGCGGTTCAGAAGTGGAAAGTCACAAGCAGCACATTTTTCCTGAGGCTCCACAGAGCCATACTTATTTCTCATTTCCTGGATGTCCTCTCGGATTCTCTTGGCACTCTGTGTAGCCTCCTCCATCTCCCTTTTCAGCTCCTCAATGTGCTTGTTGTAGTCCTCCAGGGAGTTACAGATTGCCTCCTTGAAATGGTCAATAGTGACAAAGTCTGGAAAGAATGGCAGGACATCTTCAATCTTCAGCAGGGCACAGCTGGAGAGGCAGGCCATTGCCTTCTTGACATCCTTCTCTTCCTGAACAACATGGCGAGCAATCTTCAACCAGAGTTTCTTCCGGAGTTCCTCATCATCTTCAGGCAGATCTGCACAGGACTTGGCAAGATCAACATCCACCTAGAAGTTGGACAGACAAGGAAATTGAGTGAAGCTTCCATCTTCATTTATCCACCATTCAGCTCCAAAGTCTGCTGTCCATTACAGGAGGCATTAATAGAAAACTTCTATTGTTATCTCATTGCCTAGGGCTGCACTACTGGCCTGCTCCTTATTTATATGTCAAACACCTCTTCTCTCCACCAGTATTCCTCCCTGAAGATCTGCTTGCTACCCAGAAGAAAATGACAAAGCCCATCACTACAATAAGGGCAAAACCACATTACGGTACCTTTGCTGGCCACATATTTCAGCAAAGACATAGCAATGCCGATAGAAAAAATTCCAACATGTCCCTGAAGGTCAGACTAAGCTGACAGAGGCATTCTTCTGTGATAATTATTATAGCTAGGAATAGGAAGTAACTAGAATCCTGAACAATAGCTATACAAGCCTTGCATAAATAGATATGTTAAAGGTATTCTACATTAGAGACTGAGCTTCAGACAGACAGTACTCACCCTTGTACCTTCCATGCCCCTACTCTCAATTATGGCTTGTCACAGTCAGTTGTATACTTAAAACAACCATGAAAGCACAGAAATACATTAACACAGACAGGTCTTTCTTCCCAGACTTAGCTACACAACTCTTATACTGATGAGTCTGCCCAGGTCCTCCGAATGCTTGGTTGTTCAAGACACCTTGAACAAGCTACATTCCTATATATCATAGCACACAGGCACAGACACACACATACCTGTAAGGCAAGATCCACAGCCTCCTCATATAATTCCATCACTTTGTAAATATGGACACATGCATGGTGGTGCCCATGCTCTGCACACAGGCGCAATGCATACTTCAGGTCATAATGGATCCTGTTTGGGTTGGTTCCTGCTTGCTCCAGGTATGATAGCAGCGAGTCCGGCCGACACAAAGCATAAAGAGACAATAGGTAGTTGTGAATGGCTTGCTGGGTTTCCTCCAGCTGATAGACACAGAACTCCATATATCTAATGGCTTCATTGATCTGCTGGGTGCTGGCACTCTGGCTATAGTTAACAAGAGCTGGAATGAGGTTCCTGGCATCCAGCCTAGAGCCCATAGAAATCCAAGCATCTACTACCTTCTTGGGAATATGCTGGATGAGGACTGGAGAGAACTTGTAGAACAGCTTCTCGTCTCTGTGCCTGGACAGCACATTTAGAGCTTCATCGTACTCATCATGCTGGCAGTGGTGAGCTACTACACGCTCGTAGTCCTGCATGATGACTGCAAAGTAGACCATGTGCTCTGTGTCCCCGTGGCTTGCCAACAGCTCATAAATAGATGCCCGGTTATTAAACAGACAGTCTTTGTTTTTAGGACTGCTCAGGAAAGTACGAAACTTCTCCCGTGTATCCAAATAGAGATTTCGCTGTGAGGGATCTCCTTCCAATATGCCTAGCCAGTTCAGGTACAGCTCCGTTAACCACGTGGTCAGCAGAGTGGTCTGTGTCTTCTCAGAAGGCTTTAGGTTACTTAGCTTCTTAATGAGAAACTCCATCAGAGCCTCTTCTTGCTTGGCTTCAATGAACTTAAGGGCAATTTCCTCAAAGTAGTTCTGGGTCAGCGCATAGCATTTGGCACTGTCTAGATACCTCTTGTTTTGGAAGCAGTGCTCTGCCTCTTTTGCCAGCACAATATCTAGGCACTCTGGACGGTCTTTACAATACTCTTTGGCTAAATCAAACTTGTTCATATTCATATACATCTTCCACACATCTCTAGATTCCCGCTGGACGTGGTAGCGGAACACTACTTTCTCAGTGTGGATCCATATCTGCTGGACTGTGGGATCTTTGATCATGCGTGTCAGCAAGCCAAACTTCTCCAGGAACAGATCTTGAAAAACAACCTGCCCATTCAGAGTGCATACAGCCTTCACCCGATCATGCAGCAGCAACAGGAAGTGGAACTGGGTAAGTACAATGGATATTGGTTTGTTCACTGTTATGTCAATATCAGAAGGATAAACCCAGACCCGTTCATCACTCAGAATTGAATCAGGACGGCTATAATCCAATGTACCATATAAAACACCATTTCCCATCATCCAGGCAAAGGAGCGTGAGTTGGAGCGCAGTTTTGGGGTGTAAAAGGCTATCTCGCTGAAACCAAAGCTGGCTGGAAACTCCCGGAAGCTGGGCAAATGGTCAGCATGCATAGCAAATATGGAGCTGAAGCCTTGCTGCTCTGTCCCTTCAGGCACTTTGCCAACAAACTGGAAGAGTCTCTTTCGAGTGGTGGCTATAATAAAAAATTTCCCTTCCATCCCTCGTTCAGTCTCCAAGCAGCAGACTGGGGCAGGTCCTGATTCCTCCTCCAGAGTGTAGACCTGTCGGAAGTACTGGTCGGGATTAGTGCTGAAGAGGCTTCCCTCGCTGACGGAGATTTCAGCCTCATAGATCTGCCCCTGGGCTGTCCCAACCAGGATAGGCCCAGTGTTGGTCTCTGAACCGAGAAATTTGTTCCAGCCCACACTTTCAATCAAGTGGCCTTTCCAGCGGGAGAGTGCTCGCACTTTCTGAACACTTCTGTTCAGGTAAAGGCATTCACTAGTGTTCAGAGCAATCAGGAGATGAGAGCCTGCCAACAGGAGAGGGATACGGGAAGGAGAAGGAGAGAACAAATTAAGACTGTGCCTAAGCAAGCCAAATTCCTGAGGCTTCTAATCCTCACATTTGATAAACTCTGATACCAACATACTTAATCCAAGACTTTCCCAGGCATTTATAGGAATGTGGGGGATTTCCATGCTGGATCAGAACAGTAGCCCATGTGTTGCAAACTTAAATGACTAGTCCCAGATGCTTCAGCGAGAAGGTATTCTTCAGTTTCAATAAGTGTTCCAAGCACAAACAGTTCGCAGAGTTCTCTCTTATCCCTGGCAGTTGGTGACAGATATGAGCATCTCTTTCCAAGCTTTTGTTTGTTTTTTTGTTTTTTTTAAATTAGTCAAGGCTACAGTGACCTGCAGATGGTTTACAGTCCTTTTAAAAAATTCTTACATAAACACATACAGCACTGGGTGACTGCAAAGACTTCATTATATTGATTTTAGCAGCCTTCCTCAGAACAGCCTAATTGCATGTGTTCATTTCAGACAATTCAAAAGCAACAACATACACACAACAAACCAGTGTTTTTCTAACAGCACAAGGGCAAATCAGTAGGCAGGGCCCCTAGGAATGGAGCCCTGCCCACAGAGGAACCACCTGTTCTCCTTATATACAGAACAGAAAGAGAACTCCATCACCAGTGCTTGTTATGCACATTCCATTGCATCTGCTGCCAACCACTGCCTGTAAATAGATATAGTCCACTGCCTCACCTGTGTGGTCCAAAAACATCTTGTAGACTTTGGCTTCATCTTTGCGTCCCAGCTCTACCTGATTAGGTTCATCTGGCTTCCCAAGATCAATCCTGAAAAGAGAAACCATGAAAGCATGCTTCCAACAAAAGTTCGCGTAGGTGTAATTGCTTACTGTTTTCCATATTGGGTTCATGGCTTCTTATCCTGTTTGTAATTGTAAGTTCTCTGGCAACTTAAGAGGAAAAAAAAAAAAAAGACAGGGAAAACAAGCAATAACTTCAAGTCTCTGGCAACATTACCTGAGAAGGGTGTCTTTGCCAAGGCTCATACAGAGCTGGTTAGAGGAGACCACTAAGCTGTTAATTTTCTCTGGAGGAGCAAAATCAATCCTTTGCTTGTTAAATATTGGCGTTTCCTTCTCCAGTCGTGCATTCACATATCCTAGAGAAAAAATGTGAACACTTAAAACCAAAACAAGACAAAAACCCACAACAGCCCCACACTACATCAAAATCTAACCTAGAAGACTAGAAGGATCATTGCCTGCTCTGAGTTTTACTGAAAAGAGAGTGTGCTCCATGGAGCACGAACACAGAGAACAGCACTCACATACATATGTGTAACAGGAACAAAAAGCAGTACTGTTGTGTCACAGAACTGCAAACTTTTCACAAGCATTAGTTTGGAAGCACACAGAATTACAGAGGAAACCACAAAACTGTAACATAAACTGATAAAAAGCTGAAAACCAGAGTAGAATCACAACATAATTTGTTTTCCTTGGTAGACAGTTTCTTTGTTCAAGACAGGAAAGAACGGATGGTATTACACAGGACTCCAAGAGGGCTCTGGTTTGACACTCCCATACAAGCTACCCAACAGACCACCATGGCATTAATTGAAATGTATTTCTCTCTTATTCCATGTTGGAATTGAATGAGCTACCATACTTGACATCCATCATTCACAAATTAAAGCTATTTTTAAATCCATGTTGTGTTACTTTGTATCCACACAGCAAACATCATCATAGAGAGAAGTCTGTTGGATTGTTTGCTGCAGGGAACACAGCTGGAGGTCACAATGATGCTTTTACCATAACCCTGTTTTACCAACCATAACAGTATCCTAACTGCAACTTTCCAGTTGTTGCTGGAAGGCATGCAAACCACATATTAGGGCCAAAACAATAAGCAAGACCTGGTGATTGCTGAATCAATGCTCCAATCTTGGCATAAATTGCTTCCCGAGCCAAAACCCATTCAGACTGGTTTACTGCTTCATGGCAAATCCCGAGATGGAGCCAGACTAACCTAATCCTCAGATCCTTTCAAAAACCATGCCTGAATTCTAAGAAATGCCTGATTAAGTTAAAGGTTGAAGTTTCACAAGACATGGCCACCTTATGGGACACATGTTGCCTTTTAAGCCCAACCAAGCAAACCCGACAAATCAATGAACTGAAAACAGGAGCGTGTACAACCAGAGCAAGTTAGCTCATGTGACTAATGACGTATGCAGCCAGTCAGTTAAGGCCCAACCAGCCTGGGAAATGCGGCATCCACAGGAAGGCATGTTGAGGGATTACTTATGAAGGAGATCTAGGTGGGAGAGGCAGAGAATGGAGAAGTATGGTCTGATTTGAGGGAAGTGACATACTTCTGCAGAAATATGGCAATAAATAAATTAATAAAACTTGGAAACCTATTGCTTTAAAAGCATTTTATGATCTCCAGTGCTTTGCCCATCTGCACAGGATGCAGTTCAAACTCTAAAACACATTTTTTTGGCTACAACAAAGGCAAAAGCCCAGACATAGGCAAAGGGTCAGCAAACTGAAACTTTTAAGATAGGTGAGCCTGTAATACCATGTGGCAGCACAGAGAAGCAGCACAACAGATTTAGTGTTCATTGAAGACAGGTAGACCTCTGCACTCAAAACCACAGGACTTGCAGAGACCATGCCATTCTATTCCTAAATGAGGACAGCACTCTTTATGGTCTTCCTATGAGGAAGCAAAAAAAAAAAAAACCAAAACCCACAAAAGAGCTCAGATATGCCAGTGAACTGCAAAATAAGTAGGCATTCATATCAAAGCAGAAGCAAGTGATGATGCTCAGTAGCAAAGTCCTGGTACATATGTCCATCCACAAGCAGATCTTATCACAAAATTTCATCCATATCTGTCCCACGAGACAAGTTTTCCCAGGGACTAAATTTCCCATACGCACAAAGCCTTACATAACCCTCCGAGAAAGAAAACAGCAGAGAATCTCAGTCTGACCACACTGCCTCAAGCTAGAAAGCAAGACAGATTGATACTTTGCTAGGTTAAGCCATCTGCTTCGCTCCACATGCGAGTGAAGGATGTTTAAAGCAAGCAGATCGATGCAGCAGCCTGGACAGGAAGGTTAAAAATGAAAAGAGCTATAGCAAGTTAAGGCTATTCACAGCCAAAGTAGCTAACTAGGAAGATATAAACTTAAACAAAAAAGAAACCTGGGATCGTATCTCAGAGAAACCAGGCTGCTTCCATCCTAAAGAGCACAGACATGACACCCTCTAGACTGGGACTAACAGCACCACTACAAAGCACACTCGGTACCTATAACCTCCCCCAAGTTACGCTGAAAAACTCCAATTTCAGCCATGTTGCTGTTGAAAAGGCCAGTGTCATAGCAGAAAGCAGCCTGCTACAAACCCTTTAACTGCCTCTTCTGCCAATGCCTTCTCCTTGCCTCTGCCTCAACACTAGGCAGCTGAGGGATCTTTAAAGCATTCTTGTTTTAGAGGAAAGACTCACATACAGGAACAGACAAAGCAACCACAATCTGAGAAGGCAGCCTTTTGCTCAGCACATACGTTTTTTTTCCTACACATTGATCCACATCTTCAACATTACCCACTTATGCAAATGTGCACTCCTTCCAATTCTTTCCAGTTAAGCAAAACAGATGTTCTTCATTTCACACTAAGGAGCTACAATGCCACGGCTTACATTTGCTGGTATGAACTGCAGTTCAAAACATGCAGACAAAAGTCCCAAGCTGCAGATTCACATGCTGTCACAGCTAACCAATAAATACAAATACCTATTTGTAGACATATAAGAAAAGGATTACTCTGACGGGAAAAACCTACATAGCACAATGAAATCACCAAGTCACATTCATTCAGACAATGCTGAATTTTTTTCAGATTGCCACCAGGCAAAACAAGGCAGACTGAGACAGCAAGGAAACCCAAACACAGGAAGGAAAGGGAACAACTAGCGCCTATATGCAGGTAGGGGTTTTGCGCTGGGGGGAGTCTGGGGTTTTTTTGTTCAGTCATAGTTCAAGCCAGTGGACTGGATTCCAGCATTCTGGACTCTTTAGGACTGTATTCACAACAGTTATAACAACTGCAGGATGATCATCACTGACATGAGGGCTTTAGTTAGCATCCATAACAGGAGATGGATGCACTTCTTTAGCTTACAGTTCTCTATAAAAAGGAGACTTCTATTCTATAACATGCATTCCCTTCAAACAGTGCGCTCCATCTCGACCCCAAAGTTCCTCCTCTGCTCAGGCGAGATTCTACTGCAGCATTTCCCACCCTGATTTCTGGGCAAATCCTTAAAGCTTTTAACCTGTTCAAAGATCTAAGCTCACCAATGTCAGTAATGTACAGCAGGTCAAAGTAGGTCTTGTCATGCTGGAACTGCAGTACTTTAAGTTTACACTGCAGCACTACTTTAGGTTGGCAACAGAGTCACTGCTTGGTTACCTACGTCTTCGAGAAACAGCACCTGAAGTTTAACAAGCACAGGGAACAACTAACTGAAACAGAGGAGTAAGTTTGAACATCTTCCAAAATTTCCAACCTAACCTTTAGGACTGCTTTCAGGAAGTTAACTGTTCACTTGCATCTTTTTCCAGAATCAATTTGCTTAAAGTTCCAATTGCCCACAACTTCTACCAGCCCAAGTTTCATTCAAAATCACCAGTGCAGTCTGATTTAAGACTAATTAAAATCCCCTTTGCAATTAAGTAGCTTCCAAAAGCTCCTTTGCCAACATCAATTGTCAGCAAACAGTCAGATATCTCAACTGTAAGATAATGTTGCAGCAGTCAATCAAAAAAGCTGAGTCCTCAAAAATTTATTTTCGGCAACACGGCTTGTCCCAACACTGTTTTGCACAACACCTATTCAGGACACTTCTTTATCTAACATTACACAACAAAATAACCATGCATGTCAAAACAAATACGGGGAGCATATTTACTTCAGTACCTAGACTCAGAGTAATTCTGTTTGTGTACTTATACTAAAAAATATATGTAGTATGACATAATTAATCAATTCTTACCACATATAGAAACCTCACAACCTGATTTCCCCACAGGTTAACAGTGGGCAACACTATATGAGAAAAAAAACTTGAAAGAATGTGTCCATGCATTTCCAAACTTGTAACTCAAAAATGCCAGCTCTGCATAGCGGCTGGTACTACCACGACAGTATCAGGTCAGACTAGTTCCTCTCATAACCTACATTTCCCTGCCACACACAATAAAATGTTGTGAGGTGGTGTGTAATAGGGAACAGCTACTGAATCTAACAAAGCTTCAATTTATCATGGAATATACCTGCCATTTGTTTGCCTTCTTTCAGATTTAAGAAACAACTGACTGCTCGTCACACTGTTACTTTACACTGATTGTACACCTCCCTGAATAGTACAGCATACCAAAGCTTCACAGACCTTGACAGAAAAGTTTAATAGCGATACAGATTGCTTTCTTGGTAATCTTCTTCAGCAGTAACCTTGCCATCATGTAGTCAGCCTAAGGGAAACACTCGGAACAATGAAGCCTTTGGTGAACTGTCCCTGGGTTCAGAAACCAACCCCACGCAGGTACAGCTGTGCACACAGCCAGAACACTCTGGCTGTAACGGCTGGGTTCCTCAGAGAGCAGGGGAATAAAAAAAACACCAAGAGGGAAGCAAGCTGATGAGATGATCCCAGACAACTGCCATAGCTCCGAACCAAGCAGTGCCGAGGCGCAGTTACTACTTGAGACCACCAAGGCACACCACCGCGCACCACGGCACAGGCCGCTACGGCCCGACCGAGCCCTCCCACGGGTGACCAGCCTCGACGACCTGCACCACCCCCGAGCTTCACCAGGAACCAAGCGTCCCCCGCGCAGCCACACACCGTCTGCTGGGAGCACGGCCCACAGCCCAGCGTGCCCTGCTCCCCCCCTCGCCGCAGTGGGACTCCTCGAGGGGTCAGCGGTGGGAGCAGGCCCGCGCCGAGCACTC
>Ga0065711_1032542_pt1 | contig 27136 bp, 18 predicted proteins | sample Hoacrofraction12_FD_59098 | JGI IMG/M metagenome (GOLD analysis project Ga0065711, IMG submission 59098) | Hoatzin crop microbial communities from Cojedes, Venezuela - Epithelial fraction 12 v2 (version 2) | ecosystem: Host-associated > Birds > Digestive system > Esophagus > Crop | place... | reverse complement strand
TTTTTTTTTTTTTTTTTTTTGTAATGCGGTCTGTAGCAGCGCTGAGTTTTAATCGTTTCTGATGTTTCCACCACCGCTGTATGGAGTTGTCAGCCTAAAAGCTGCTGTTTTCGCTCTGCAGCCTCGCTGAAAGAGTTAAGAGGGCATTGAATTAAGAAAGCTCAGCTGCTTGTATACAAATATACAACAATTACAAGGCAACAAAGTTATTGCAGAATCCTACTGTAACCATGGCAACGTGTTCACTCAATTACATTTGGAAATGTAAAATGCCACCCAGTTAGAAAGAGTAAGTTTTGGCAACTGCAGATTTTCTGTATAAAGCGAAATGTGTATGACACAGCTTTCCAGGATTGTATACTTTTCTTCATATTTGGATGGTGTGTTTTAGCATGCGCATCTGACAGGTTTCTGTTGCTGATGTTAAGCTGTGCCCTCGGTTGCCTGAATTTAGGGAGAAAAAAAAAACCCCAAAATCTTTAAATCTTTAAAATTGTACTTTGCCATCCTGTGATTTCTTTGGTTTTACTTCAGGACTTGGCTTTAGAAAGCGGACAGATTAGAAAATGCATGAAATGCACTTTGCAAATTACCTCAGAATACTAGAGGAATTTGTCATTTGCTTAATGGGATGGAGGCATGAAAGAACAGCAATACGTGTGGCATGAAAGCCTTTGTTCCTTTGGGAGGAAGTGTTTGTTGAGCAGTCCGTGTTCACGTAGCGCGGTCGCCAACAGGCTGTCCTAAAGCCGAAGAAAACTGGCAGATGTGAGATACCGAACCTGTGGCCAGCACCAAGGGAAAGCAGTGAAGAAGTCAGCAAGAAGCTCGGGGAGCATCCAGCAGCCCCAGGTTAGGAGACAGCAGGTTCAGGACACCGAGGTCCTGAAGTGCGATGCAGGCGAACACCTCAGTGGAAGTTAGTTTCGTTTATTGCTTACCTTTTGATGGTGACTTACTAGCGAAAAGAATAAAACAGAGAAAGTAGTTTCTCGCATACGTTGATCTTTCTATCGGTCAAGATGCAGCTTTCTGCTTTGCTGTGCTCCTATTTCACAGGCAGTGTCCTATAAATGCAGAAAAGGGAAAAACAAAAACGCACTGAAGACTAATTGTATTTTTTTTTAATATAGGAGTGGTATGTTTACAGACACCAGCATATTGATAAACTTCTGAAGAAGTTACCTAGTAACCGGAGCTGGTAAGAGATATTTAGGCGGCTGCAGATTGCAGTGGGTTATCTTGAAGAAATGCATTTTGCTCAGGTCTTCAGGGACTTGAACTCCAGGCTGCCTGCTGAATCCTTGGAGTGTCTGAATTGGAAAAGGTTTGCAGATCCCATGGAGCTATGTTAGATTATGGATGGTTTTGGAAGGAAGCTCTGTCCAACCCGTCAGGTCTTTCTGCTTTCCCCATGAGCAGATAGCTTGTTTGCCTTGTGGCTTCCACACTCTTCAAAAGCAGCCGCTTAAGCAAGTGTGACTTTCTGCTCCCATGGTGAGCGCTCTGTTTTCGCCTTCTGCCGTGGGCAGAGGTGGAAGCACAGGAGCTGCCTGTTCGTAGACTGCTGAAAAGGTGGGGTTGATCTCAGGCTTCAACGTTACATCACATGTTGACCTGCGAGGGTGAGGAGTAGGACTTGTTAAAAATAAAGGTGAAAATGCAGCAGGAGCCAGTGGTTTTAGATTAGATTGGCCTCCTAATCTGTCTTTGAAAAGGCTTGGTGCTTTCTGGGGAGTAGACTTTTTAAAGGCATCTTAACGTGTATCTGTGATGTAGAAACTTGGTGCAATGCCTGAAACTTGCCCTCTAGTATTGTTTGTAGGTTTCAAATCTGAGAAAGCTACAGACTTTCTATACATGAACATGCCCAAACACATTTAAAACAAAGCGTCGAGACAAAAACTTGCCACCAAATACATAGTATGTGATAGGATCAAATGTTCTAGGCCAAATTTCTTTCATCTTCCAGAGCTGAGAACAGGCAAGAGCTTTTAAAATGGTTTGCTCACTGCTTATCAAATAACTTGTGCTGAAAGGAGTTAGTATGTTGAGTGTCTCTTAAATCTTGCTCTGCAGCCTTACCTTAAGGAGGCCAAACTGACAGTTTAACGTGGAGTGTTGATGTTCTTGATCAGCTGAATATTGGACAAGCTCAGCTGAGAGACTACTGTCTTCATTTTTGGCACTTTTGGGTTGCTTGAAGCATTCCTCTAATGCTTGTATGCCATGCCATACCTTTGCAAGATCACCGTAACTACTTGTCTTCGTGTTCTGTTAAGGATAGCATGCGTCTGTCTGGGTTAAGTGGCGCAAGTGTGTGCTAACGTGATGCTCTCTTCAGGGTTTGAAAATATGAATGCTCGCTGCCTGGCTGTGTCAACTTTATCTTAGGTTTAAAACATTTACTTGGTGTCCTCTTCTAGTTAAAGAAGTGATTGTGTTACACTCCTTGGCGTTGTATGTATTTGTATTTACTGGAAATAAATACTCATTGGCATTGTATGTGTGTGTGTGTATACGTATAATATAAAACCCCAAATCCTTAGGACCGTATTTTTACTTGTCTTCAGTTTGTGGTTGAGTACACACGGTAATATTATCAGAATAGTTTATTTGCTGAATAGTATCTGTTGCTAGCCTGTTCCAAATGGCGAAGCTTGGCACAAACCACAAAGAAATACTTATTGAACATGTTATTTGGACACTGGTAATGACATTCATTAAATATTTGCCAAGTATTCTTGACTCTTCTTGCTGGCTTCTTTGGTGGTGTCATCTTCTACTTCATTGCTCCTCCTGCAATCCCATTGCTTTTCTGTAATCTGTTTAAATCCTGGTCTACAAGGCCAGCCTTTGGGTTTAAATTTTATCAGACTCCTTCTGGAATCCTTGGAGTTTGTACTTTTACAAAAGTGTGTGTGTTACTGGACTGAGAAGCTGACGGGATGTGTCTTGTCACCGAATTGAATATTGCTTTTAAGATTTGAGTCTGGTTCCCCAATGGATAGCTTCTGTTTTCAGTTTACCGTTGCTTCCAGGTTCCCCAGGTCCAAGCATACCAGTGCTCCAAAGCAGCGAAAGGAACCTGGTTCGCCTCAGCTTGCTTGCTTGTCTCGGAGGTCTGAGTAGGGTGGGGAAAACCCCATGAAAATACGTGGGTTTGCCTCAAATGGTTTAAGCTGAGAAACAGCAGAAACACTGAAGCGGTCTGCTTTAATAATTAGAAGTGTGGCAATATTGTTTCCTAGTAAAAGGGGTAAATAGTCTTCTAAAAAATTCAAGTAAAACTGCATGTGGTGGGGGAGGAAATGTGTCTTAGAATTTTGATTCGATTCAGATTGTCTCAATATATATTGTCTCTATATTCGTGTCCTTGGACGAGGGAGCTCCTCAGACTGCTCTAGTAATTAATGCCACTTGCATTTTGATTGTGTTTTGCAGAAAACTGAAGTGGGCTAGGTTTACTTTATCCCGCAGCGGACCACGTTGATAAGGCAATATATAACAGATGATTCATGAAGTGATGCTTGTCACTGGCAGGACTGCTTGGATAGCAAGCAGATTTTGGGCTCTGCTTCTTTGCCGGAAAGACTTGGGCAGTTTAAACTGGGAAGAGGAGAAGAGGCAAATATGCAGTGTATTTGTGGCTATCTTAAAGGAGCTGCCTTACAAATTTTAGGAGAAGTTGGGGATGGGTAAAATAAAGGAGGAGTAGAGAAGCACGAAGGCACACAGAGGTTGCATAATGATGTTGAAAAAGGGAACAATTAGGGAAAGACTGTAAAATCTCTTGGAAAGCTTCTGTGGTTTTCCCTTTGCAAGGAATTACAGCTTGGCCTGCCTCTGTAAAAATTTGGGCCTATTTTCATGGCATTCATTACTAGACACATCTTGATCAACTTCTTTTTTTTTTTTTCCTTCATGTTTTCCTATTGGGTGTTACCTCAGAAAAGTTTGATTAAAATCTGCTTCAAGCTACTATGTACTAGTGCAGAGGATTGTGTGTTGACTTGTGGTCGCGGACACACTTAGCTGTGTGCCCTCGTCAGCTGATTCCTCATACAAGAAGTATTTAAAAAACCGAAAAGTTGCGATTTGAAAGTTGGGTTTTAGACTAGTAAGAAATTAGTTCTAGTTTGGTCAAGGTTAGGTGTTTTTTTTGTTTTTTTTTTTTTTTTACCCTAAGAGTTCTCAGTGACAGCCAGAAAGGAGCCAGAGAGATGTTGGGAGGCGCTGGAGGCTGAAGGTGATGTGTGCAGCTGATGGGGCTTGTCCAACGAAGGAAGAGCTCCTTTTTTTGGGGCATCATTACAGTAGTTTGGACAAATCTGTAGGACATGACCAAGTGTTGCTCTGGCAGCTTGTTGCCCATGAGGTGATGATGTCTAGGAGAACATCTGTCGAGTTTTTAAGCTCTCCATGTTGAAGATGTGACTTGCTGAAATAGCGAATTGAAGACCCTGCCTTGGGTACAATTTGGTTGTCACATCTGGGTTTGTTGCTGTGTTCGCTCCCTTGTTTTATTTCCAGTTTCATCTGTGGTAGACCTTTCCTGGACATGTGTATCTGTGTGTTGTATCACAAGCCAGTAAGCTGTTGGGTGAAGAATTGTAAGGGTTTTGGTTTTTGCAGTCATAGGATAAAATAATGTATGGGAGATGAACATCTCAGATTGGGTGCTAGCAGCGTAGCAGTGTATTGTTTTAAATGATCTTTTATGCGTGTCACTCTCATTCTGGTGAACACTCACATCCAATTGAACTTAAATCCATTTATCTTTTATGAGGTAGTGAAGAATGTTGATATTTCACATGCAGGAAATAATTCACTTTATTAATTTTTCTGAAGAACTGGTGCTTTAATGAGGTGTCTGTCAGTAAGACTTAATTACTGTTAAATTCTGTGAACATTAGTATACTGTGACTTGTTTTATGCAAAATCAAATATCATTTGTCAAATGCACAGGATAGCATTAGTTTGCTGATATAATTTCCATTAAACTTGAGAAATAGCAGTTATCCATAACTGGCCTGTCACTAGTACTGGCGTGCAAGGTTTTGCGGGGTGTGGTCCTTGCCTGAACTGGTGCTGCCTTGCCCTCCCTGCAGTTGCACGTGAGGATGCTGGTAGGAAGGTGTAGCGTCACAGCTGCATCTGCTCTAATGTCGTTGAGCATTTCAAGTTGAATAAGCAGCTTTATTAGCAGTTAAATTTGAAAATTTGTTTCTCAGAATTAAAGGTAGATGAGCACATTACTCCTTTTCCCTTTTCCCCTCGTGTTTTCCAAGGTGTGTTCCGTTTGAGTTTTCATTTTAATTCAGTAAAAACCTGTAGCTTTCACAACGTTGTCTCTAGTCAGTTCATGTGCTTCTACTGTGTTGCATTTTCCTAACACGCTAAAATAGCTTACATTGCATTTGCTCGGTAGAAAAATGTTCAAGTTAGTTCTGGTGTTGTGTTGACAAAACTTTCCGTTTTGTGTGCATTTCTCCAAGAAAGGGATCCAAAATGTAAGCCTGAAACAATGAATTGATTCTGTTGTACGCTGTTCCCAACAAATATTCAGAAAGGGAGAGTTGTTCACAGTATTAGGAAAGTTATGGGTTTTTTTTTTCCCCATGGGAGCTACAGTTATCTAGTTTTTGTTAGTGTTTGTTCCTGATTCTGTTAAAATGCTGAACACAAGTAGTTCTTGCAGTGAGCAGAAAAAATGGCCTGCCTGCTTGCTGCAGGTTCAGTTAATGTAGAGCAGTGAGATTTGCTTTTGTGCTCAAATAATGTGCACTGAAGTGTTAAGTGAAGAAAAGTAGTGTTATTAACACCTTTAAAACGATGAGGATTCTGAAAAAATGGAATGGTCCATGAGTTTTAGCCTGGAGGGCTTGGTAGCTGAGGGCAGCGAGAAGGGAGAAGTCTCCAGTCTGGAAACACAGTGGCAGTGGGGCTGGTATTTGTGAGCGCTGGCTGATTTGGAAGGAGGTGAGATGAGATGGAAGATGGGCTGTTGGCCTTGACTTTGAATGCTGTGGCTCAAACTGCAAACAAGTAAGGACGTAGAGATTGTTTAATTCCCAAGGACCAACGGAGAAGGAAGACCCGTGGTGCAGACTGTCAGGCAAGAGGGTTCCTAGAAGGAGAATTCGCAGGTAAAACTGAGCTTTCCTGCAGGCTGGATTATATTTTTAGAGCACTGCACAGGTGGAACCTGTTTCTTCAAATGAAAAAAGAGTTGCTTCTCCAGCTGGCATAGACTTAAAAAAAAAAAAAATTGCGGTACCCAGTTCTTTGGCAGAGTCAGGAGGGGACTTCTCCGTGTCGTGAAGAAGGTAGCAGGGTCCTGAAGCTGAAGTTGGCTCCTTGTGGCACAGGAGGCTGTACATCCTGCTGCGGAGCCTGCTTTGTTTCTTTGGACCTTTTGGGGAAAAAGGGAGCACAGGCATCTTTCTGGAGTATCTCAGAAGACAGGAGGTCATGCTTCTTGTGGCGGTCTTGTTAGAGGAGATGAATGGTGGCACCTTTTATGCAACTGGAGACGCAACAGAGTGGTTGGGTGCCGGTTCCCGCTGCCTTCCCAAAGAGGCAGTGCAGCTTCTGAGAGTGCTTTGTGCTGCTGTGTCATCTTCAAGGGCAGCAAAAGGAATGGCTGCCTACGATGCTGGCAGGGTCTTTTTTGGGTTGGTGCTAAGCGCGGCCCTTCCTTGCTCCACATGTAAAGCAGAAAGCCTGGTCTGTTGCTGCTGTTTTCTGCTGTTAGTCAACAGACCAACCCCTGTATTTCTGTAAACCTCACCTCTGCTGTAGGTGGTGATTACTGTCACAAATTAACTGAAGTTCTTCAAACTGAGTTCTGTTGCTGCTGCTCTTACTTGGTGGCAGTGTGATGAAGCAAGACTCAGATGTGTTTGGTAGTGAGTATGCTCAAAATTCTGTGTCGTGTCTTCATTCTGTGATGAAGAGGATGGGAAAGCATGATGAGGAGGCCACACGCAGTCAGGTATGTTTGAATCTAGTGTTAGATGTCCTGCTGAGTAACCGATCCTTCCAGTGAACTGGAACAGAAATTGGCTACCGTGATCTGTATTTGCATTTCGGTTTTTCCTCACCTACTTGATGTAAATGAGCCTCCTAAAATAAATTATTTTCCATATGGATTCTGTTGTGCACTTCTCCTATCCAAGACTGATTTTCTGTTTGAATCTAATGGCAATGCTTAGGTTGGGAGAAACTTGTATTTGCTTATTTATTTCCCCCAACTCTTACCTGCTGTCGGAACCTGGTGGAGGCTGAAGGATACATTTGAGTGAAGACTCTCTCACAGAGTTTTTAGCCTGGGAGCACGATCAGAGGAGGAGGGAGAGGACTAGAAGTGAACAGCAGGGTGTTTATTCTGATTGCATGTGGTAGGTACCGAATGGTTCGTTGGGGGCTGTACTCGCTTATTGGAGTTGCTTCATGGCTGTAGAGAAGTCAGGGCCATGCACCACACTGGAGAAAGGCTGCAGCCTTCATCTTCTCCTCATGCCTTATTTGGTGTTGGGCTTAATCGTAGTTGTGAATGAAGACTTAGCATTAGGAAAAAAACTTCTTACTTGAAGCTCTGCAAAAACTATGGAGCAGTGCAAGGGGACTTGTGACAGAGAACTCTGAGCTTTTACGTTATAAATTGTCAAACGTAGCATAACATAGAAGAGCTAGGTACTTCTGGATCAGTAGACAAAAAGGCTTATGTTGATGTATGTATGTATTGATGTGATTTCAGGGCAAAGTGTAGCTGTGTTATTGGCTACAGTATACCTTGAAGAAGATGGTCTTGTACATTGAAATCTTGTTCATGAGCACATACTGTGAATTGTTGAAAACAGATAAGACTTTCACTATGCAATTTTATGAGCAATCCATGCTGGTTTTGGGTGGATTTACGCAGGTCTTGTTCACCACCGTGGCTGTATGTGGGTATCTTTTGCTGAGGTTTCCTGTACTAGGTTATGCTTTGTAAACAGAAATAGGTGGTGGTGGTACCTGACGAATCTGATTCTCGTGCCTGATTCGTGGTACTGCAAGTGCAAAGATAGCTGGTGTTCTGTTTGGGGGGGACCAGATCCTTCTCAGTGCAGAAAGCCTGCACACACATGAAAAAACAAAGCACAATCCATTCTGTTGGTGGAGAGGTGAACGGTATGAGTCCCTTTTGGGCAATATTGGGCTGATGTTTGAACTGGCTGGTAACGTGGGCGTGGTGGTGTGGGGCAGTTGGGAGAGTGCTGCAGTGAGCGCCCAGGGGTTGACAGCAGTCCTGGGTGGCAGACGTGTCGCTAGTACCAATTTGCTATGACCGTCAGACTAAAGTGTCCTTACGTCAATTATTGACAGTGTTAGAAACCTCAGCTGCATTCAGTTTGGCACTGAAAGTGTGCTGCTTCTGGTCTTTGCTATAAAAATGCTGGTCTAAAAATAAACTGGCGTACAGGGATGCTGAAAGCAGGGGAGCAAATGAAGAACTTGCGCACAGAACATAAGGCAGAGCGCTTGGCTGATTGCGGAGATGGTATCGCAGAGTAACGCTGACCCTGGCGCGAGTGAGGTCAAGGCAGGAAAGTTTTGCACAAGGTAATAATTCCACTGTAAGAGGAGAAGGAAGTAAGAAAACTGAGACTCTGAGATAGACATCGACCTCTCCTGTAAGCATACTGGCAGCTGGACTGTCAGGCTTCAAAGGCTATGTGCCATAAAAGCCCAAATAGCAATTGAGTGAGGAATATTGCACTCTAGATATGAAATCCTGTCGTGTAACAGCTAAACCAGGCTGTCCTTGCGCAAGTCCTGTTAGAAGTTGGAGTTAGGACTGCACAGACAGTATAAAAAAAGTTGCATTCGTGTTGAATTAGCTGTTTACCTCATTTAAAATGGCGGAAAACCCAAACAACTGGAGACATGGCCGTCTGATGATAGAAGTGAGAGCATCTTTGCATCGGGCTTATCACCCCACTTCATGAGAAGGATATCCAGTTATTGTATACTTCCAATTCCTAGATCTTCCCAAGTGCCATTATGAATGACATTCCCCGCATTCTTTCCTTTGCTGGAAGGAGCTGATGAAGTTGGGAAGTTGGGAGGCACGCTGGAAGCTGAGAGATAGCCTAACGAACTAGAGCGTAAGCTTGCTCTTCCCTCTTCAGAGGGTATTCCCAGTGTGGTATCCTTCCAGTCAGTGGAGCCTGATGTGGACATCTGATCCTCCTTGCTGCCTTTTTACCCCAGTAAGAAAAAACTTCAGTGTCTACATTCACCAGAGCAACTTTTAAGAGGAGCAAGTTAGGCTATATTTAAATTTAAAAAAAAAAAAAGTAGCATATTCTTGGCAATAATTTAGACTTTTAGCTGTAAACTGTCTACATTCCCTGGGGGATGAGGTCTCCTTTTGTGAAAATCTGTTCTGGATTCAGTATGTTTGACAATTTCTCTGTATGACTACCTTCAGTTTTTTGTTTTGATGGTGTAAATGAGCAGACTAACCTGTGTGCTTCTAAGTACTCAGGATTTTTTTTTTTTTTTTTTAAATCAAAATAAACTCTTAAGTGTACTGGGGACTGATGAGGCTTGCATTCCTAGTATTGCAACACAAGGTGTTCTCTGTTCTAGACTGTAAATATTTATCTCTTGTCAAAGCAGAGCAGTTACTATTGGGAACTGATCTGGCATGCGAAAAGGTTTTCCTTAAGGAATTTGTTTCCTTTTATTTACAGTGTTATCGTATATTTAAATTCCAGGGCCTCAGTGTATAGCTCTGAGGCTCGTTCTTAACACTGGCAACGAAAATCTAAATTATCACAGCCTCTGAATACGGATAAGTGAATTCTGAGCATATGCTGTAGCCAACCAACAAGTGTGGGTGTGAAACTCAAGCAAGGCAAAGGCACTAATGTTTTCCTGCAGCTGCTGGAGGACCACTAAATGAGAAAGCCTGCAAGCCATGCCACTGGGTGCTTTCTGGGCAGTAGGGAACTGGCTTCCAGAGCACTGCTTGGGGTGGCCGTGATGGAAAGAGCAGGTACGGAGAGTAGGTGTTGCATGGTCTGGCATTTTGCAGTCGCTCATCTCTTGCCCTCTTCTCTCCCAGAGCAGGCCCTCACGAACCCTTTCTGTGTCTCCGTTCGGCCTCCCTGCCAGCGAACGTGCTTTGTCGTAACCCTTCTTCAGGAGCTTCGGCGCTGCGAGTTTTGCCCAGTGATCTCTTGTTGAATTGCTCTCTGTTCTGTTTACCACAGGTACAGAGAGGTCTAGAGATGGTTACCTGCAATTGGTGGTATCTGAATCCTCACTGCTGGCTACAAGTCCTGCTTTTGGAGAGTTGTAGGTTGCATTAATCTCTCTGCAGTGGCTTATGTTTCTGAGTAAATTGTTTCTGTTGTATTGTGCTATGTGTGGGAGGCATATTCAGCCTGGAAAGGTCTGATTTTTTTCTTTTTTACATCTTTCTAGCTTTTGTACATACTTATTTTTTGATACTGGCAATTGCTGAAGCTTTCCGTGCTTGTTAGGTAGCTGACTTCCCAGTGTGCTGCGTCTCGGAAGAGAAGCCAAGGGCTGTCAAGCAGATGTCCTAGCTGGAGTACTTCCTTTCCTCTTTTAGGGAATGGGCTCGTTGAATGAAATAAGTTATGGAAGCAGAGTTCAATCCCTGCCATAGCAGGGAAGGGCTGCTTTCACTCTTGCTTATAAACACACCTCTGGCTATATCCAGAACTGGGCTTTGAGGTTGTCTCTGATTCAGAGGTAGCAGGCACATAAAAGGCACTGAAAATAAGACAAAATGCTTTCTTTGGTTCTGGTGTTTTCATATGTATATATTTATTTTGCATGCATATATTTCATATATATATATATACACACAAAGTTCATATATATTTTGTATTTTCGTATAAATACATGTATTTCTGCTTGGTGTGTCTCCCTCTCAAAACTTCAAGGACAACAGATGGGTGTCCAAGTATTGCCTTTTTGAAATGGCTCTTAATGTCCGAGTTTATCATCTGCTATCAAGGCACGTAAACTTCAGTTCTTGCTCTGTAATATCTGTCTTCAGGGGTGCACGGTCAATGCAGCCTTTGTTTTCTCCTCTCTGAAATCTTGTGTGAAATTTGCTGTTTGTGGCTTCTGGGCAACAAGCTCTCTCCTGGTTTGTGGAAGGGTTTGTAACTGACGATTGATGCAGCTTTGTCAGGGTGATTTACAGCTTTGTGCACAGTCTTTTTTTTTTTTATAGTGCTTCCAGATTAGAGTACTAAAAGGTAAATGTCCAAAGTTATTCACCAATACTGTGATATTCAAAGTTGAGCCATTTTTTTAAGAGAAACCTTTGTTCAGTGTTTCCTTGAGTGTCTTGGGCGAAGGGAACCGTTCTGTGTAGTTTCGTGCCGGGCTTGTCTCTCTTGCTTTAATGTAATGTATTTTAGCAGAATTGAAGTGTTTTTGAATGTTACTGGCTTCTTGCACTCTTGGTAGAAATGGCTGCCTATTTGCATTTTTACTGGCTTCTGTGCATCTGGGTATGTCAGCAGGCTCTGCTCCTTTTCACTTGATCTTATCTCCCCATTCCATTTCAGGAAAATATTCTTAGAATCTCCTTCCCCCGGCCGCTGCCTTGGAGCGCGCTTTGCATGCAGAGTGTTTTGAGGTAGCAGGGAGTCACGTTTGCTTTGCAGTGGCTGCGTACCTTTGCTAGAATTTAAAGCTGGCGCTGAAATGTAAATTTTTGGAAGCGACTAAAATCCAAAGGAGTTATTTGTCTTTTGTAGTGCGCCGTAGCTTGCTTTGCATTTTCAGTGACTTCAACAGAAAGGGACCGCGGTGTTAGCCAGCGGTGGCTGCTAGCGTTGGCTACCAGGCCGTTTTTTTTCCTCTGGCGTAATGTAACTTATTTACCATTCTGCTCATGGTAACACAAAATTCATCCAGATCAGCATTTGAAAACAACAAACCCAAATATTTTGAAAGTACCTTGTATTCCTTCCTGTTTGTTTATTTTAGAGTATTGGAAGTAGCAGGTGATAGAGCGAAAGGAGATGCTGCACAGCAGGGCTTTGGTGGCTAATGGCAGCTCATCTGGAAAGCTGAGCAATTCCTCCTGCTGTGGTAGCTGATACTGTTAGCGTGAAGCTTTCGGGAGGATGTTTAGCAACATTCGAAGGTGCAAAATCCCAAAAGCCAGAAGAGTGAATAAGAGACCCAGAAGGCTGGGCTGCGGTGTTTTAAAAGCAGAGAGAGAAGGCTGACGAGGGACAAAACCAGGTTTAAATTACTTTGCTTGATTCCTGCCCTGAAAGAGGAACGTCTTACAGGGAAGAACAGTGTGTCTATGCTGTTTAGTGCATAAAGCTGTAAATGGCAGTATAAATTTTAATCTAGATCACAGAAAGTTAACAGAATGTGAATCCTTGCATATTTAAGCTAAGGCTCCAAGGCATCCTTGAAGACGCTGAGCTGAAGTCTGTCTTTTCAACTGGCGACTGACAGTGTTTTAAAACCTACCTTAAAAAAAAAACATGCATGGCAGATACTGTATCAGTCCTTGAAATATGTCCCAGTTTTTGTGGCTTTGCAATCCAGTTTTCTTATTTCAAGGAACAATTCCAATTTGTCTTGCTGTGTTCGTGTTGTGCAAACAGACAAAATGGGCTGTAGAAAATGCGGTGTAAATCATAAAGTAAATGGAGCTCTTCCTTCGCTCTGAGTTAAATAACAGCCCTGGTGTTGGAAGCAGCATCTGGTAAGTAAACTCTCAAAAGTTTGATGGCCTCTGTCTTTCGAAAGGTAACCTTGAAGTACTTCTTGAGAGGGTTTTGTCCTTTTTTGCTTTGGTGGTATTGTAAAACAAATAAATAAAGATAAACCAAGCCCTAACCCCCTCAAGTACAAGTAATGTCAGTTGTTCCTTCCTTGCTTTCCTTGCTTGTCAGCTGCAAGCTTGAAATATTTGACCAAAGATTCTAGTTCTTATTAAAGGGTGATGCTGGTCATTAAAAATTTAACTCTACTTAGAAGGGTACAACACATGAATTTACATTTTTCTGGTGATTGAGATAATTTTCTATTCTGGCTGTGTTTGTGGCTTGAGAGCGTGACTTGTAATTTAAAAAGGGAGCAAGTGGAAAAACTGGAACCCTTGCAAATATAAAGGCATCTCTTTGCTTTAGCTTCCCATGGGGATTGCTGCCCGTTCGGTTACCAGCAGGCTTGTGCTGGGAATCCCAGCAGCTTTGGTGGACAAGCTGGGGACTGAGCAGCGTGGCCAGGACTGCCCTGCGTCCCCAGGGTGAGCCTGGTGCTCGGTGGGCCCAGGGGAGCTGCCAGCGCTGCCTGCTGTGCCTTCCCTGCCTGGGAAACCCAGCCTGAAAGCAGCGTGCTTTAGCAAAGGCGATTCTCTGGATATTTCTGAAAGGGGGGGGGGAAAAAATGACTGCAAACTAACCTGTCACATATTGTTTAAGGAAAAAAATTCTAGCTACTGTTTAATGTGTTGTTTTTTTTTTTTTTACATGGCAAAAATAACTGTTGATTTAACTGATGGAGTACTAAAAGCTATCTGAATTTCAGTGTTTGACTGCCAGCTCTGTCATGCTCTTACAGGTGTATTTCAGCATCACTTTTCCTATGCTTATGGTGAGAGAAGAAAAGGTTTTCCCAACAAATGATAAAAAAAGCTAGATTGTATTTTAAAGGCAAAGCTGTATTTTTTTTTTCCCATTCAGTGCAGTATCCTTTATGTTCATATATAATATGCAGGTTTCAGTGATGCCCTGGTTAAGATCCTTTGAGCAAGAAGATACGCAAATACATAATGCACTGCAGTTATACACTATAACACATTTTTATTGGTGGTAGGAAAAGAGGTATGTTAAAAGAAGAAATGGAAGGGACACCGTGAATCCATTGGGATTGGAGTCTGGATTGCTGCATTGCTGCCAGAAATACGCAGCGTTTTGGTCCCAGTATTAGCATTCGGTGTAAGACAGATGTAGTAAAACATACAAAAATGTAAACTTTGGCTCCCGTGACGCTAGCTGTTGTGGGTGTGGATGTGCTGGTGTCTGAGCGGGGCAGCAGCCGGCGTGGAGGGTGCTTGCATGACGTCTGCAAGCACAGCTCTGTTCTGGTGGGGCAGGCTCGTGGGCGATGGAGTTTAAGAGCAAAAAAAGGCTTGTTTTTTGTAGGAGATGTGTGTCATCTGGATGTAGAAAATGGTGTTGGATTCTTCTGGAATGCAATAGCTTTTTGAAGGTTGACAATGACTGTTTAAGCCACTTAACTGGGGCATGAAAAAGTGTAATAACGAACCGAGCTAAGTGGTTCTTCCCAGAGGGTGTGGGTGCACGGGGCTCGGTGAGCGGGCATGGGTGCGTGGAGGGACCCTGCTGCCTGGAAGGGAGGTGAGCTCTGGTGCTGGGTATGAGGAGGTGGAGGCGGTGGAGCAGGGCTGAGATCTTCAGGGGGTGAGCCAGTCCAGCCTGGGAGAGTCCAGGGGGAAGCTTGCATCGTGCCGTATGAATCCTAACTGATTTTAGTCTGTGCTGTCAGCATGATAACGCTGGATGCTTTGTTTGCTTTTTTTTGTACATTTTTCCCTGTGCCAAAAAATTCGGGTATCCATGTTGCAGATTAAAATGCATTGTAGTATCTCTTGTTCTGTGCCACTATTGCAGCGGACAGCAGAGGGCTAAATGTCCGCTTGAAAGTGATGCAACTTGTTTTCAGAGACCTTGAGGCACATTTCTTTCCAAGAGCATGACAAAGGTCAGAACTTAAAAAGCACGGTGGTAGTAGGTGGGAATGGCAGCGCGGTTAACATCGTGCAGTGAGCACGGAGTGTTTGAGAACATGCATAATTTCTGGCTAAACTTAATGCTGGTTAAAACTAGCATTGCAATGTAGTCAGTTCCAAAATAAACTTGGGGAAATGTTTTACTAGACAAAAGAATTGCACAAGTTATGTGACAGGGTTGCTTTAGTGTTCAGACTAAATTATTTTCTCTTGGTAAGCAGATAGCATTCAATTAAAAAGAAAAAAAGAACTAGGCTAACCTTAAACAATGTTTGTTCTTTGAAAAAAAAAGTCAATATTCTTTTTCCAAGTTAATGAAGTAATTAACAGTGATTGATGACACATGTACTCAGCTATTTTATGCTGGTAGACCAGATGGGTTAGGCACAGCTAGTGACCAGTAATTTTGATTCTTTGTCAGAAGGAACAAGAAGTTCAGATGTGGGCTGTAACAGCTGAAGTACGTGAATAGAAAAGGTAGATGTTTTTCACTCTGCCTTTCCCTGCCTATATATGAGGATTTGAAAAACCACTCCAGGTAAAGAATTGTGGGCTGTTCATTTTTAGCAGTTGAGAAAGCTGAGCTAGAGTGAAAATGTGGTTGGCAAGCTGAAGATTTTCAGTTGTGTCCCAAAACTAATTACATAAAGGTGTCGATATCCTTTTTTTGGCTGTGTCAAGCTGTTTTGAAAGAGAAAGGAGGATTGTGTGTGTGTGTGCGCGCACAAACAGGTGAAGAAAATAAGACTTGGTTTGAAAGCTGCATTATTGAGCAAGCGTACAGAAAAATGGTGGCTGGCTCCGTGAGCTTTCTGTCCTGATCCGATTTTTCACCCTCAGTGTGTGCTGTGCTATGGAGGGAGAGGGTTTGGCGAATATCTTCAGCCCAGCACACTGAAGACGGGTGTCAGCAAAGTAGAGAGAGCCCGGTGCTGCTGAAATGCTGTGATGGGACTTCAGTAGAGTGATACAGTGGGAAGTTTTCAAATATTGGGATACATTGCAAGTTGCCAAAACTTTAATTTGCACGAATTAGGGAGGATCTTGCTATGTTGTCGAAGTGCTGTGACCAGATCTTGGGCATCGACAGGAAGCTTCAGCTGTTCTGGAGGTTGCACGGGAATGCTTCACTCAGCGAGACGAATTTGCTGTCTGTTGGTCACGCAAGCTCTTCCTGGCACTGGAAATGTTAGGGGGGATTTTGATTAAAAAAAAATAAACCCTTTTTTACCACTTCTCAGCCAAGTATTTAAAAGGAGTTTTGATTTTTGTACTTGTGAATTGTTGCGGCTAGGGTGGTCTATGAAGGAAGGAAGGAATGAGACGGACGTTGTCCGTAAACTCACAGTATTCATTTTGCTTCTGTCAGGCGCTGCTTTCACCTGCCTTGATTTGAACTCTTTGAAAAGCAGAAAGACTAGGATGGAGAAGAGACATGAGATGGGAGAAGAAGAGGGCTTCAGAAAAAGCCAAGACGGTAGATTTTTATAGGTAACTCTGCCCAATTTGTACCGACTCCTTCAAGGCTTCAGTAGCAGCTGGAACAGGCTCCCGAGGCAGACTTTTATCCTTTCTCCCTCCCACGCAGATCCATCTGTGAGACTGCTTGTTCTTGCTGCTCTTGCTGAGAAACTGGATCGGGCTCAGAAGCATCCTGCTCTTTCAGACCCTCTGCCAGAGTCTTGCTAGTCAAGGAGGGCTCTGTAATCCTGCAAATCTACATATTCCCAGGTTGTACACCCAGTCAGTTGCATTTCTGAATCTGCAGCTCTTTTACGAGCTGTGTTCCTGTTTGAAAAATTTCTCCAAGCTGTTGACCGCTTTAAATTGGAGCTCCCACAGAGTGAACACGGGGTGATGTTTCCACATTTCCTCGGATTCCTAAAGGTGATTTTTTGTTCAGAGTCTTGGATTACACATCAGAGTATTTAGGTCCACTCGTTATCCACCTGATTGTTCCCTAAGCCTTGCTTTTTTGCTTCTATGTGTATTTGAGATACCTGCAATGCTGCTTCGGCAGCAATACTTGTCGAGGTCTAAAAATACAGGAGAAATCGGCAGATCCCCTCTTTAGCTACCCAGTAATAATTGCTATTGGTGTGAAATCTGTGGAAGTAGAAATAATGTTAATACTTTTGTGTACTCCTAGCAGCGAAGAAGGGCCACAAAGATTTTTGGGGTTTCGTGGTGTCCACCAGAACATCTGAGGTTTTTCTTTTTAGGGCATGGAGGCACCTTCAGCTTTCGAAGCAGCTATAGCTGTTGATTAAGGTGGTGATTTGAAAAAGGGTCTGTAGATGGTACCGTGAGGGGTTTTGTGCAGAATATGCAAAAAGCATATTTTTTAATGTAAAAAAATGCAAAAAGCATATTCTTCCAAGTAGCCCTTGGTTTAAAGCTTAGTGATGAAAACTTGCAGACTGCATCTAGGGGCAAGCTCTAATAGTGGTAGGTGTGTGTTAATTTAAGATTGAAGTGAGTGAAGAGGTCTTCACCACGTCTGAAATATCAACGTCCCCTGTGTTTTCAGTTTGGGAAAGGCAGCCTTACTTAAGGAATCTGCATGCCATTGACATTTGTAGTGGAGTGTTTCTTGACAGTAGGAAGGAAAGGGGTATGAAACTGTAGAAAACAGTTTTTCTTGATTATTGAGAATTTCTGTTACACATAATTAGATTAATTATTTCTATATAGGCTTGCTACTCTTGAATAGCTGTGGATTAGTTCCATGTTAATAAAGTAACTGACAATTAGTTAATAGTGTCTTACCATTTGTGGCTGTTCATTTTGTTTTCTTCTAATGTCTTATGGTGACTTCAGTGCATGCATAGCACTGCTTATGTTGCAAAGGCGTGCTTAACAAGCCACTGCCTGAAATAATAGCAGGATTGCTCCAAAAGCAACTACCAGGGACTGTCTAGCAATGTATTATAGCCTTCCCTGAAGGAACCGCATAAATACAGAGTAGGTATCGGTTATTCTCGAAGTCTTAATGTACGTATACTGTAATTTAACACTTAGGACAAACGTGGTTAGAGATTCAGTCTCTTTCTGAGCATTATACCGTACAAAACCTGTCACAAAGTTAAAATGTTTAGCGTGAACATGTAAGCAATAAATCTTCACAGCGTGTATTTGAAAGTGGAAGTTTAAGGGAGAGGTGGAAACACAGTATTTGTTCTACTCTAGGTTGTCATGTGAGAATAGCACTTGTAATGGCTGGCATTGAAATGTCACCATTTGCTAAACAAATGTACTGTTTTTTAATTCCTTGAAGTACAGGGTAGTGCTTCTGTATTTCTTAGATGGTTAGTGCATTTGAATCATTGTGTTGTGCTTTTGATCTTAACGGTAGGTACCTCTGGTTTTGCTACTGCAAGATAAGAGTATGGAAACAACGAGTTTAGCAAAGATGAGATGCTGTAGTAATAGGGGCTAGACTGGTCAGTCTGGATCTGTACTAAGTGTGACCTGTGTGTATCTAGTATACTATTGGTAAGAAACTATTTGTAGCAGCTGTGTTAGGTTGTTTTTTCTGCTTAATTATTAGTTTTGCAGTTCTAATTGTAGTGAAGGCTTCAGGTACTCAAACTGATTCTGTGCTCTCTTCTTCTTCCATGTGGATAGCCAAGTGCTGTGCAGGTACTTCCACCTGCAAGTTCACTCAAGTATTTTCTTTAACTTAATGAATGGAGGTGTACTCACCACTTGTGTGGAAATTAATGAAGAGTTTGGGATGTGATTTCAGTTCAACATCGAAAGTTACAAGCAGTAAACTTTGTATTTTGCACGATGGGACTGTAGGACACAGCAAAGTTGATTTGGTGACTCTGGAGGTTGGTGGGTAGGTGGGCTTTTGTCTTTAAAGGTCCTTGTTTGCCACATTCTCCAGCAGCATCCAAGGAAGTGTACTTCGAGAGAACATGCACATGGTGACACTTCTCTGAAACACTCCTGTGAGCCAGTGACTTGTCTTGTGGGTTTCCTGGCCTTGTGCAGAAACACTTGAGTGTTTGTCCCCTTTGCTAAGATGTCTGTCCATTTGCTTTTGGAATTCAGGAAAACTTTTGCTTTTTCCAGCACCCCATGTCAGAGTTTGTTAGTACTGCTAAGAAGGGGTGTGAAATGCTCCCTGCTTCAACTTGCCACATGAAGTATCTTTCCAGATACCTTCCCTCCCTTCTGTGTCCACCTGACCTCTCTCCCAGAAAGAGTGAGAAAGACATCTTGCTCTGAAAGAAATGGATGGGAAACAGTGTGATTGGCGACTTCTTTGTGTTAATCATGGTTCTGCATCACTTTAATGTCCTAAAGTCATCTCTGTCTGGGCTGGAGACTGGTAGTGTGCTTCACCTGTATGAGGAATTTGTACCACACCTCTGATCATTTTCTTTTTCTTGTCCTTCTTTTGAAACTCTTATACTGTGTACTTGGAAATGGAGGGGGTGTGTCCAGATTTGCACAAAATCTTAATGGTTTTGGAGGAACTGGGCTAATACAGCAGCAAATTTGGTGTTCTAATTTTATTTTCTGTCGTGGTATTCTAGTTGCTCTGCTGTCCACAACTGAGCATTAAGCTGATGGTGTATTTTACAGCGCAGCCTGTTACTCCTGCAGTGTGTGTTTAGAGACAGAAATACTGTCTTCAGAGATGTCAAACTCTTTGACAGGCTGTCTGATGTTGTTTGAGGCTTGCATGCAGAAAGGAGGATTTCTGGGAGAGCTCTGTTTCGAGTATCATTGAAACTCTTGGAAAACCAGCACTTCTGGAAGTGGGCAATGCTTGTGGAGCTTGGTCTGTTGGGACAGATTCAGTAAAGCTGTATCCTGCTTGAGCAGCAGGAGTTGGAGTGATGGTTTCGAAGGGTTGTGTGGGTCCTCAGGACTACCGCTGCTGCTCTTGTCATCTTGCAAAGCGGTGGCTCTGGAGACATGGTCCCTAGAGAGAAAAATCAGCCCGGGGGACTGTTTCACACTGCCTCTGCTCTAGATAAAGATGCAGTAAATAATATTGTGATCGCAGTAAATTATTATTTTTTCAAACCTTTTCAAGCATTCAAACATATTATGCTTTCAAAGAGCTATCTGCCTCTTCGTTGTCCCCTCCTTATTTCATATATAGATTCTATATTTCATAAACAACCCAAAAAAAGCAAAGGCAGCTTTTCTTTTTTCCCCCCCTCTGGGTAGAGTTTGGGATGTGTTGTCAAAGGCGAGATTTAATCAATAAGCTCCAACAGAGGCACTGCCTCTCATTAGGTCTGGGTCTGTGTGAAGCAGGTGCATGCTGCAGCATCGGGTGGCTCGCAGGCTGCACGTTGTGAGTAGGAATCCAGGCAAGCATCAAGATGATGCTGTCATCTGACGTGGAGCGTGTGGGATTAAACTTAATGCTGTTTGTCCATTAATGCAGCAAGGAACCTAATACTTTGGTAGATTTTGGAAAAAAAAAATCTTGTTATTGGTGTTTAGTCTTCAGTGTCAGGCAGAAGGATGCTTTTTGGAAGATGGGTGTTTCTGTGGCTTTTGGAGACCAAACCCCACAGTGCTGGAGTGCTGCTATAGAAGTGCCAGGGTGCGGCAGGCGTTCTCCTAGCATCCCTCCTGCTGTTGTCTGCACAGAGCTGGCTTCCTTGTCCTGCTGAAAGGCAGCGTCTTCTGCAAAGCTTTTAACGTTCAGGGCTCTGAAAGGCAGAGCAGCTTTCTCTGGACCTAGAAATAAACTTCAAAGCACAATGACAGTGGGTTTATCACCTACACCGTGTTTTAATGCATGGGGTCAGCAGGCAGTTAGGTTTGTTTAACTGAGGTTTTCAAGTGTCTTGTCAGCTGGCTGTAATGTTGCAGTCGGGAGTGATGATGGCAGAATGTGTCTGAGAGGGCCTGCAGATGAAGCCAGGTCACCGATACCTGGGTACCATCCTGAAGCAACCAGAATGACTTGGCTTAAAACGATCTTGAAACTTCACCCTTAGGTCAAGATTTTTATCTTGGCTGAAGTGCGGTAGCAATTTAAGCTCTGGAAAATAGAGCTTTGTAAATAAAGCTCTGTCATAACTTTAATTACTGGTTACTGCACATCTGTACTTGTGACTAGGAGAGAGGCACATCTGGAATGGGCTGAGAAGAGAAGAGGAAGGTCAACATTCATGCTGTCAAAACATTTTTGTGATAGAACTGCAAGATACCTGCTACTTATTATTTAAAAAAAAAAACCCAACCTTTCAGTAGCTGCAAAATGTATGGAAACAGACTTGGAAAACTGTTTGATTACTTACATTTCCTAGTTCACATGTAATTCTGGCCTGTAATGGTTGGCTAGATGCCTGGTGGGGAAAAAGTGGTCTTGGAGAGCGTGTGGAAGGAAGAGTGTAGGACTGAGTTGTGGAGCTGCGTTGCACATGTGGCTTTGGAGGGCAAGCCTGGTCATGCAGTCAGAGAGGAAGAAGGTGAGGGATCTTCTGTTTTGGAGAGCTGTTAAATGGTTTTGTGTTTAGAACCATATGCTTTCTCCCTCTACACGTTACTCCTACATATGGGTGGTTTGTTGCCACGTGTGATGACCCAGCCTGTTGATGGATTTACCACTATTTTCTTGGTTGCTTCTGGAAGAAGCAGTTGAAGTCTTGTGAAAGTGTTCTAAGCAGATGCATGCCTTCCTTGCCGTAAATGATGAGAAGACTGTCTGCTGGACTGCTGAGGACCGAGCGTGTTGTGTGATGTACTCTCTGGTAGGAGATGAGTAAGAGAAGAGCTGAAATGACCCCTAGTGCCTTTAATTTAGGGAAGGTGTATAGTAAAGGATGGTGGCTTGTTGAGGCACCAGAACAACTGAGAAACAAGGGGCTTTTGCTGAGGCTGCAACCTCTCACTCTGTCTCTTACTGTATGGTCACTGCAGATATGGAGGCTCGTTATCAGCTGGTGACAAGGAGGTGACAGCATACTTGGGCTGTGGCTGCCTTCCGAACCAGGGATGTGAGGAGGATACAGCTACAGATGCACCAGCCTGAATGGTTTTAAGGAACATGCGCTCTCGGGCATGCCCTGGTAGAAGTAGGCTGAAACAAATAGCCATTAATTTGCTCTTTGTGCTCCTATTCCAGAGGTATTTTTTCTCTAAATCCAGCAGGGACCAGACTCTGAACAGTTCTCCTGCGAGGCAGAAAGCTTGATCATACCGGTCCTGATTAAAGAAGAGTGTGCGTTTCGCACACCTGCTGGCTTGAGCCTGCAGTCGGCCTTTCTGTGCTGTGGTCTGAAACGTGCAGTGCCGTCCACGGTCTTGTGTGTGCGGATGCTCTCCGGCTGCGCTTTGCTCTGTGCCTAGGGAAGGGCTCCGTGAGCAGTGCCAAAGCTGGCACGGTCAGTATGCCACTGCTTGTTGCCTGCCAAGAAAATTCACCTAGCCGGCAGGCAGTCCCGGGGCTCGCTCAGAGGCAGCAGCCAGGCGAAGTGAAATCCAGCTCTTTTTCTGCACGCTGGAGCCCGGTGAGTCTGACCCGAGCCCGCGTGCGGTGAAACCTGCTGTGCCTGTGATCCCGTTCCCCCCGAAAAAGGGAGGTGAGCGACCTGTCTGGCCAAAATAGTTGATTACGAAGTTACTCATGAGAGGATCGCGCTGCTGTAAACAAATGCGTACTCATCCCCATCACGTACGGCGTGTGTCTGGTTAGTAGTGGGCAGACTGCCTAAGCAGCTTATCCCGGCCATGACCCGGTCCTCGCCGATGCCTGAAGAGCTCGTGAGGAGCGTGCCTCCGCACGATGTGTGGGGTGGACTCGCTGTTCTTAACGGCCGAGATGTGCAGACCAGAGATGGTGACACTTGTCCTGGAAGGCAATGGAGTAGAAGTAAGACAAGCTCCAGTTTTGGGGTTTGTTACTTTATTTTTTTTGAAACAAGAGAATTTGGTTGGCAAACACTATAGACCTCCAAATATCCTAAGCATAGGGGTAGACAGCATTTTGCTTCTCCTGATTTGAGAAGTGTTTCTGTGGCTTAGTGGCAAAATGACAAATTTACATAAGAATTGTTGCAGATAGGGGCCTGACAGCAACTCTTGACTGCTGTGGAAATGCTTTATTGGACTGTATTGAGATCAGCACAAGTGGTAACTGAAAATTAGAGTTCAGTGGTGAGAGAAGTTGGGAAATGACTGCTGTCTCTATCCTGGAAAGGTCTGTTTTGCTTATACTTTACTCAGTCTTCTAGAATAAATGTAGGCAACATTAAAAAAAAAAACAAAAACAAAACCAAACAAAAAACAAACACTGCCAAAAACCAAAACAAAAACAAACTCTTAAGTGAACTACATCTGTAGCTTGTCCATCTGATTATGGTTATTTTGTCATCTCTGCTCTGACCAGGCACTAGTATTACTAAAGCAGAAGCTTAATATATGTGACTGAATTTAGATAGACCTTTGGGGGAAGAATTGGGAATAGGTAAACCAGTAGTGCTGGTTTATGCATTTGCTGCTACTGCTTCAGTCCAGTTTCTGTGGGAAATGCATACACATCTTCTCACTGCTCGTGCTCCGTACTTCATTCTTGCACCGTGAAAATGAGTAGACAGAAATCTGTTAACTCCATGCCAAGTCTTGCTCGTCTACAGCTGAGATTGCTTATGCTATAACATTACCTGCTGTTTTTATTGGAAATAAATGATGTTAATACTTTGCTGATGTCTAGTCTAAGCCGACCTGACTCTGTTCAATGGGATGTGCAAATTAATGGAACTGGAAGATCTTGAACGTTTGGGATGGCAGAGACCTGCAGGGATTGGAAATGACACTTAAGTAATTTTCTCTAGAATTTGATGCATAACATGAAAGAGCGTTCCAGGCCTCTGAAAATGCAAGAGGGGCAGAGGAACTCGGAGGGTAGTAACGCTGAGGCATTTGGGGTAGAGAGAAACAGCCAATTAAAGAGTTTTTTAATGAAGTATGGCAAGGAGGGCCTCTTTGTTCCACAGCGTCTGCTTGGGCATTATTCTGCAAACCAGGAAAGTACCGTTATAAAGCAGGGCCCATCATAAGCGATGGTGGTGGTATTTAAGTCTTAGATCTGGTTCTGCTGCCGAATTGGAAAGGAACATGAATATCTGAGCATGCTAAGAGCTCTTCCAAGAATAGATGGGACTACTTGAAATGCAATGGCACAGATAAATTGTGGACAGATGCTCATTGTGCAAGCGGCAGTAGTAGTTTTTATCATACTCAACCCCCGCCCAAGGAGTGTTGCTGCCTCTTTGCTGGAGGTCACCACACCCTCAGATCTGCTGGTGGAGCAGTTTGAGGTGAGTGCTCCCTGCTCTGCTTTGAGCAGAGTCAGCTGGATTAATTTAGATGGGTTAACAAGTTGGCTTCTGCCAGCAGGCTGACTTCATGTCTGAAGTGGGTTAGGGTGTGCTGGGTATAAACTGTTCTTGCCAGCCGAGCTGCGAAGGCAGAAGTGCCTCGGCAGGGCAGCAAGGAACTCCTCTGGGTACCAGCTGTCTGTTAACACGGCGTCCTCGGTATCCAGGAGAGGTTATCTGTGGGGAGCCTGAACGGTGGTGACTTTTTCAGTGCAAAGAAGGGAAATAACCTGTGGGCGTGAAATACTTTGCACAAAGGACACAATTGGGTCTAATCTGTGTCAGTAGCTTTAGTGGGTAGTGTGGATCAGTGGCAGGTCTCCGTGTGCTAAAACAAAGCAATCTCCCTGAGAAGCCCTGCCTAGAAAACGTGGCTGTTGAGAAATACTGGATGCCACTTGGTGTAGTGACAAAACCCCCCCAAAACTGAGCTTCAGGACTCTTTGCAGCAGGTTCTGTTGGTATCAGTATTGCTGGTTGCATTGGAGACACCGTCTGTGGGAGCTCTGAGGTGGGGGTTTCTGTAAGCTAGGGCATCTACTGCCTTGATATTTTTATTTGAGGGGGGGGCGGCAGAAGTACACGAGGTTGCTAACTCAGTGGCTTTTTTTTCTCTCCTTCCTCCCTGTAATATACAGCTTAGAAATAATTGGAAGCGGTGGATTTATTTTTTTTTTTCCCTGGGGCAGTATGAAGTTGCTTCTTAATAATCTGTTGGAGGCTTGGACAGAGTGGGAGTGGAATTGATTGTGTGGGTTTTTTTTCCTTCCTGCTCCAAGACCACTTCTTGGCACTGAGGAATTTTTCTTTAGACTTCTTTGGGGAACAGATGCGTGAAGTACAGTTACCACTTGTACATATGGCTTTTAAAATATGGAAGCTGTTGGACTGAAGTGGCTTCATATGGTGCTGTTGGAGGATCAGAATTAACATGCAAGTTTGGGTTTTTAAGAGTTGAATGTGTAGTTGAAAAGTTTTTTTTTTTAATTTTTTTTATGATGTTAAATATTAGTCTGCTTTTTGTGGTTATTAATTAAAATTGCATCTGTAACTCTGAAAAATACTCTCTCTGCAACCTTAATGCCTAAAATAGTATCTTAGTTCAATCTTTTCTTCTGGGGATAAATATGCTATACAATGTGTAATTTAAATGGTTGTAATCTTAATTCTCTAATGTAGACATCTTCTTCTTTAATTTCAGGTTCCCATTTTGAAAGCCATTAGAAGATATTCTGCCACCCTATTGGATTACTTCCTACACAACTCAGCATGTCACTGTGCCCTGGATTTTATAAGGTGGCCATGATTTAATCCCCACTTCCAATTCCTATGTATTGGTGAAGCAGTGGAGCTCTTTCGAGCTGCCGTTACTCGCGTGGAAACTGATCTGTCTCAAATCCCTGCTCCAAAGGACTAGACGTTGCTAGCAATGAGCTCCCAAAGCCATCCAGGTAAGGGCAAAACCACTTTAAATCTAGTCATGACAGCAGAACACCGTGTGTTTGTTGCACGAACAGACTTTTTATTGTGTTGAAATGATAATCCAGTCCCTCTCCCTGGATTGCTAAGACTTTGCGCAAAGATGGAAAATCGTGTTGCTGATACTGGATTTACAAGGATATCTTGCCATTTTAGGTTTCTTATTGTCGCATTACATATCACTGAAAGTTGTAGGTATTTTCTGAGATGTTAACCAGATGTTTATTTTGTTAAATATATGCTGATAATTCTTTCACGGTATGTAGTCTATCTCTAAGGATTGGTCGTGATTCTGCTGGTGTGTCTTTATTGATATTTAAGAAAACTCTTTGACTTTTAATGTACATTTTAGTAGGAGAAATTACTTTTGCCAGAACAAGGGTCGATATCTCAGTGTTGTCTGGGGGATTATCCCTAACATGTCTTGTAATTTAAGACATATCACTATAAAATTGTGCATTTCTGTCAAGAGGATCTGTAGATACTCGGTTACCTGCTTGCTAGCTTAAAGTCATCTCATGTGTTTGTATTTAGTGAGTTTCGGGTGACTCTGGGTTAGGCAGAGCTTTGTGAGCTTGTGCTTTGGAAGAGCTCCGATATGCCTGCTTTGACTGTTTCAGTTTATGATGGAAAAAATGACTGTTCGGAAGCAAACAATCCAACAACCACAAGGCACGTGAAAGTAGTCATTTAACTATGCCTTTGAGAGATTACTTTTGTAACTTCTGTTTAATCAGTTTTGGGTTAACGGTCAAATGAGACTGAAGTTAAAAGCCAATGAACAGCTCGTAAGATTTAAGGAACTGTGCATTTGTGGGGGAAGAATTTTATATTTGTATCAGAATTACTTCTAGCAGCCCATTTGTGTTTCTGAGGCTAGGAGCTAGAAATGCTGCAGTAAGTAGGAATGCTGGAGGTTACAGGAAGCAGTGCTGAAAATCTGACCGCCGCATAGGAACTGAGATGAGTTTATAAGTCTCTAAAATTATCAGTCCTGTGAAAAAGAAATTCTGGATTGTACTTCCATAACGTGGAAGTCTCTTAGATTTTGAAACTTATTTCTGGTACTATGGAGAGCTGGGAAACAAAGCACACACATATGAGTAGTGTTCTGCATGTAAGTATTCACCTGTGATACATTTCTTGGAGTGTGGTGTTTTTCAAGAGATCTGTTCTTCAGATAAGGGGATCGTTATTTGGATGCTTTCCTGCCGCAAATAGGAGAGTCACTGAGGAGCTAGCGGCTGCCTGCTCTTTTTCCCCACAGTAGTGGGACAGGTTGAATATATACCTATGTTAAAAACCAGCAAACAGAGCTAACTTAATATTACTTTACTTCTTCAGGAGCAGCTCTCTAGATATTTGGGAAAGGGTGGTGTCATTCTTAGTTGGATTGTTCTGTTGGTGCAGGGTAGTAGAAACCCACTGCTGATTTGTCTTGTTTTCCTTCAATTTATCTGCTAACCCCCCCCCCCCC
>Ga0065711_1032541_pt1 | contig 27137 bp, 17 predicted proteins | sample Hoacrofraction12_FD_59098 | JGI IMG/M metagenome (GOLD analysis project Ga0065711, IMG submission 59098) | Hoatzin crop microbial communities from Cojedes, Venezuela - Epithelial fraction 12 v2 (version 2) | ecosystem: Host-associated > Birds > Digestive system > Esophagus > Crop | place... | reverse complement strand
TCATTGCCCTTCTCTGGACACACTCCAGCAACTCAACGTCTTTTTTGTAGTGAGGGGCCCAAAACTAAACACAGTACTCGAGGTGCGGCCTCACCAGTGCTGAGTACAGGGCACGATCACCTCCCTACTCCTGCTGGCCACACTATTCCTGATCCAAGCCAGGATGCCGTTGGCCTTCTTGGCCACCTGAGCACACTGTTGGCTCATGTTCAGCCGGCTGTCGACCAGCACCTCCAGGTCCTTTTCCGCCAGGCAGCTTTCCAGCCACTCCTCCCCAAGCCTGTGGCATTGCATGGGGTTGTTGTGACCCAAGTGTAGGACCTGGCATTTGGCCTTGTTGAACCTCATACAGTTGGCCTTGGCCCATCGATCCAGCCTGTCCAGATTCATCTGCGGAACCTTCCTACCCTCGAGCAGATTGACACTCCTACCCAACTTGGTGTCAACTGCAAACTTACTGAGGGAGCACTCAATCCCCTCATCCAGATCTTTGATAAAGATGTTAAACAAGACCGGACCCAAACCTGAGCCCTGGGGAACACTACTCGTGACTGGCTGCTAGCTGGATTTAACTCCATTCACCACCGCGCTCTGCACGCAGCCATTCACTCAGTTCTTTATCCAGCAGAGAATACACCCATCCAAACCATGGGCAGCTGGTTTCTCCAGGAGGATGCTGTGGGAAACAGTGTCAAAGGCCTTACTAAAGTCCACGTAGATGACGTCCACAGCCTTTCCTTCATCCACTAGGCAGGTTGCCTGGTCATAGAAGGAGATCAGGTTGGTCAAGCAGGGCCTGCCTTTCATGAACCCATGCTGGTTGGGCCTGATCCCCTGGTTGTCCTTCACATGCCCGGTGAGCGCACTCAGGATGAATCACTCCATAATGTTGTCTGGCAGCGAGGTCAGGCTGGCAGGCCTGTAATTCCCCAGATCCTCCTTCCGGCCCTTCTTGTAGATGGGTGTAACATTGGCTATCCTCCAGTCATCTGGGACCTCCCCTGTTATCCAGGACTGCTGATAGATGATGGAATGTGGCTTGGCCAGCTCCTCTGTCAGTTCCCTCAGCACTCTTGGGTGGATCCCATCCAGCCCCATAGACTTGTAAGTGTCTAGGTGGCACAGCAGTTAGTTAACTCCCTCCTCCTGGATTATGGGAGGTTTGTTCTGCTCTCCTTCCCTATCTTCTAGCACTGGGGGCTGACTACCCTGGGGATAAGCAGTCTGACTATTAAAGACTGAGGTGAAGAAGGCATTAAGTACCTCAGCCTTTTCCTCATCCCTGTTGACAATATTCCCCCTCACATACGATAAGGGATGGAAATTCTCCTTGGCCCTCTTGTTGTTGTTGATGTACTTGTAAAAACATTTTTTATTGTCCCTTACAACAGTGGCCAGCCTGAGTTCTAGCTGGACTTTTGCCTTTTGAATTTCCTCTCTGCATGACCTAACAAGACCCCTGTACTCCTCTTCAGTCGCCTGCCCTTTCTTCCATAGGTAGTAGACATATTACTCCAGTACTAACACGGATCTCATGTTTAGTATAAAAATCACTTGGAGAGCAATGTGATTCCGAGGTTTATGAAACAATCTTTGTTTGTTCTCAGCCGTTTCTAAAGATTGACTTCATTTATAAAGCCAGCTTCAAGCTCTTTTCATGAGGAGTGCCGCTTGATGAAAATGTGTGGTTTCGCAAACTCTGCCATTTTGCTTTTGGCACTATGAATTTGCTTGTGTAATTGAGGATACACAGGGTGGATGCGTGTAATAAAAATCCTTGACATTCCTTGTAGGCTGAGTGGGTGAATGTGAGCTTCCACAATCGGGAATCAGTTATGAGACAATACAGGGGTTTTGTAGGGCAAGCACCAAAGTCAGTAAGGAACAAGTAAATTGTTTCCAGGGGAACCTGTGTAGGAAAATACTTATCCATCCTTCCAGAAAAAATCTGCCGTTAAAGACTGCTATTTCTAGTGCCTCTGTTCTTGTTTATGTAGGACATTAATGGGTGCCTTGAAATTAAATCTTGGTGGTGCTCCAGAAGGACCTGCTGGGACTGGCAAAACAGAAACAACAAAAGATCTAGCAAAAGCACTAGCTAAGCAGGTACCAAAATAGAAACTTTTTTTCTTTGCATAGTTTATGTTTGGATATGTAGATATTTCTTGAAATGCCATTCTTAAGTGAGTACTGCTTGTTCTGTACATATAATAGTTGATAAGAAGCACGCGTTTAGGACTGTGTCTATATGACATTTTAGTGTTGTAATCCAAAATTAGCAATAACAATCCCTTCCCATTTTAGATGCTAGGAATTTTATAGTGGACTTTGTAAATACTGACAGATGTTCTCTGTGTGTTTTGTTTTTTTTTTTTTGTAGTGTGTGGTCTTTAATTGCTCCGATGGTCTCGATTATAAGGCAATGGGCAAGTTCTTTAAGGGATTGGCACAATCTGGTGCATGGGCCTGCTTTGATGAGTTCAATAGAATTGAGGTAACATTTTAACTTAGACAAATAAGACGATAAAGCTTTAATTTAAGACACAAGAAATTTTAGATTTAGACGTGACAGCATTATTGCCGATTTTCTAGTTTTATTTGTGATATAGCCTCTGTTTTGATAAACACTGACACACAAATAGGTACTCAGCTGTCTGCTGTAGAAGCATATGCCCACTTGTGCTGTGTTGCAGAAGTCTTGTGTTCTGGGTTATTTTAGCTGAAAAAATTGTTCCTATGCAATTTCCTCTTTTGTATGTGACACTCATTTGTTGGGAAAGAACAGTCCTTCTCTTTTCCTTGAGACACTGTGAGCTACAGCTGTGGGGCTGTGTTCATCTATGTTCAGGACAAGGCAGACAAATCCCAGTTGGGGGATTCTAGTGACAACTAGCTGAGTGTCACTAACTGAATGACCTGGTTAACTAGCTGGGTAACCAGACACATCGAATCCCCTCCTTGGTCTTACTCTGATTGTTCTGTTTTTTAATTTGGTCACTGACTTTGAATAAGTTTTATTGTTATTTTGATGGAGTTAGATTTAAGTAAATACTAGTAAATGTGGAAATTCCGTGAAGATCTATTTTGCATGTTTTATTATACTTAACACCTTAATTTCTCTATTTGTCTGATGCAACTTCTTTTTTAATGAACTGAGGTGTTGGCATTCTTGTTTTCCAATATTCTGTTACCTTGATACTTTACAGCACTGAAGACTGGCCCTAGGCTGCCTTACCCCTTTACGTTTACCCTCAATTTGTGGCATTGAGTGAATCAGTCTTTCTGAAGAGCCTGAATTCTTTTTCTGAGGTGAAAGGAAAGTGCTTTTGGAGGCCTCCAGAGGGAGTTCCTGTCCACCTAACTTAGATGTCTACGGTCAGGCAGATGGTATTTCCCGTTCGAGGCTTTTAGGATCCTGCGTTGACCTGTCTGTGTTGGTTGAGTAGGGAGCAGTGGCACTAACTCTCAGAGGATTGCTTCAATAGACAGCTAATACTTAAGCCCAGTTATCAGACACAGGGTGATTTTTCAACTGTAAGAATGCAAATACAGCTGTCAAAATATATAAACAAAACCATTTTATATTGCCTCCAGGTGTCTTACGTTTTCCAATTTGTTCTGTCTGTGTTAGGTTGAAGTATTATCTGTAGTTGCCCAACAAATACTTAGCATCCAGCAAGCTATTATTCGCAAACTCAAAACATTCATCTTTGAAGGGACAGAGATCTCTCTTAATCCTACATGTGCTGTGTTTATCACAATGAATCCTGGGTACGCTGGACGGGCAGAGCTGCCTGATAATCTGAAGGTAAATCTGAAATCCTGATTTCTTGTAGAAATTAAACAGAATTTGCACCTTTTGTTCTATTGTAATAAGGAAAGGAAGGCAGCAATCAAATAGTACACTGATAACCCTTTCAAATGTTTTCTGCTAAGCTTTAATAAATGTTCAGGGTTGTCCAAAATGCACAGGTGAAGGGTCTCAGTCTAATTGTACTGATACCAGTTCACAGCTTAAACTGTGCTCTCTAAGTGGAAATTCTCCTGGTTTACAATGGCCTGGTGATCCAAATCCCAATTTAAATTTGTTATAACTCTACAAGTTGCTGAGACACTGCAGAAAGACTGATATGGTCCTAGTTCTTTTCCTAGCATTGCCACAATTTTTTTGGATGACCTTTTACAAGACATTAACCACACCATGTGCTAGTTTGTTTCTTATGAAAGTGAGATGAAAGACACCTCCCTTTTCCTCTTTTAGTAGTTCTTTAGGATTGTGACTCTTTCTAAACATTTGTTGCTACAGTGTTTAGCACAGATCTCTTGAACATCTTCATAAGGTCATAATAGAATAGAATTCTAATGCAATCTCATAGATTTCAGATGATTCCTAAAGTCATGAAGATGGAATACAGAGTATAGAAGTTCATGAACTTATGGAGAGATACTATTCTTACAAAACAGGCACAAGTTATTGTCGTACTCCATAGTCTAAGCTGACGTCTTTTTTTCTTATAGGCACTGTTCCGAACAGTTGCCATGATGGTTCCGGATTATGCTTTGATTGGAGAAATTTCACTTTATTCAATGGGATTTCTGGACTCTCGGAGGTAAGACATGCTGAATTTTCCACTTTAATTGAGTCTGATATACCTTATTCCTTTATAAAGCATATGTGTATGTTTCAGGCATACAGTTCTGGAAGGCTGTCCATGTTCCGTTCCTCCAGAAAGTACTTTTTAATCTCCTACTTTCTCATCAATTTTCATTTGCCACCTCATGTTGACATATATGCACCTCTACACAAGATCGTTTGGAAAACATACCATTATATCAAACTGAATTCCTAAATGGCACACACATTCTCTGTCATCGCATAATCTTTTACATTTTGCTTTGTAGGTGTTTTGGGCCATCTTGTCAGCTGGTATGTCTGATAATCACTGCAGTTACTTTGTGTATATGGGTACTTAAATTATTTTCCTTGCATGGTGAGATATTTTCAATCTACATGTGGTATTTTAATATCCACAGTCTCGCCCAGAAAATTGTTGCCACTTACCGGTTGTGCTCTGAGCAGCTGTCATCTCAGTGTCACTATGACTATGGAATGCGTGCTGTTAAATCTGTCCTGACAGCAGCAGGAAACTTAAAACTGAAGTACCCAACTGAAAATGAAAGCGTATTACTACTTCGGGCTTTGCTGGATGTTAACTTGGCCAAATTCTTGGCACAGGATGTGCCATTGTTTCAGGTAAGCTATCAGGCTGGGGTGTTTGATGATGAGGTCTGTTATAAGAACCTACAGAAACAGGTCATTATCTTAATTTAGAACAGTTTGATCTAGATGCTGCCATATTAGTGTAGAGTTATTTCAGTCCACTGATCTGATTGCACTCTTTGGTTCTGTTAGTGTTATTCTGAAAAACACACTTAAAGTGGTACCTTTTAAGTTATTCTATAAAATGTTTTATAAGATATCCTTCTAAAAGGTACTTTGTGCTGTTTCATTCGTGGAAGCCATTCTTTGAAGTTTGCATTCTGGCTTTGTGCTGCAAAAGAGATTTGAACACCTAAATTATGGTCAGTTAAAAATCTGAAGTCAGAATAAAAATGACGAAGTTTCTGCTAACATGCTGCTTGAATGGAAAATGAAGACTATGCTAAGCTACAGAGTAATCAGTATTAAAGACCTAAAAGCTAGGGTACAAGCACACACAGAATCATTGCTCTGAAGCTGCAGAATACATACACTTCTATTTAATCAATGAAATTCTTTCAACCACTTTCACATCCTTTCCTGTAATACTTTTTGGGGCAAATTTGCAGGAGGTTAAGCTTCCTCATACTAAATCCAAAACACAGCAGCTACTGGGAAGAAAATTAACTCTATCCCAGCCGAATCTAGGACACCTTTACAGTACCAGTATGCGTATGAAAAGTGCAGGCACTCATTTCCATCTCATGCATGCAGAATACTTTCATGGCTACTGTTTGCCTAGACGTTAGTTATGTCCAGCTGAAGACATTTCCTCTTAAGCTCCTGTTAACTGTATGAATATTGTTTTACTTGTAGATTTTTATGCTTTGGAAATTTTCCCTTTCTGTAACCTATGTTTAAATACTGTTCTGTTCTGTTTTTCCTTAACAGGGCATCATATCTGACCTGTTTCCTGGAGTGGTTCTTCCTACACCTGACTATGGCCTGTTTGTCCAGGCACTAACTGAAAATATAAAAAAAATGGATCTTCAACCAGTTCCGTGGTTCACTGGGAAAATTATTCAGGTTTATTTTCACATACTTAACTTCTGGTAGAAAAGTGTGAGAGAAAAAATATTCTTCATTCACTGTCTGTCTGTATCATGAATGAATACCTAATAGTTTCCAAGATCAATTAATAGAATATTACAAATAGCATATTTTTACTGAGTAAAATCACGGAGTAAAAGCTTGCTTTGCTCATAATGATTTTTTAATTCAGCCAGCCTGTGAAGGAGTTAACGTGTGTAGTCACATCTTAGGTCTTACGGTTCAGGATAGAAAATTAAACTGAATCTCTTTATTAGCTGAGGCAGTGTAGCCCAGTGAACAGAACTCTTGACTGGGAGTCTGGCTTTGTTCCCAGTTCTGCTCACAGTCTCCTTGAGAAGTCTTGAAAGCGATGACATTTCTCACCCTTGCTTATGCTTCACCGCCAAGTTTCCATTGTCTCCCATTTTACTAGTATTAGTGACCTTTTAAAGAATGCTTAACTTTTTTGATTTTTTCCCTTGTGAGTAGTGCAGCCTAGTGACAATGTAATGGCAGGGGCCAAAATGCATGGCCTGGGGCAGAAACATGAAGGGCCCCTCCAGCAGCAGTTCAGACTTCATGGCTTATGTTCAGACTTGGCTTATGCTTCTTTGCAAACCATGCTTTATTCTTCATTTAAGTAGAGGTAGTATTAACTGGTTAGGAATTTAAGCTAAGCCAGAAAATATCAGCCTTAACCTGAGATAAAGAAAAAAAATCTCAGGGCTTCTTCTTACAGGTCTGTTTGAAGGTGTTCTGTGTGATGGCTTTGACTTGAGTTCTGGCAAGATCTTGTTGGATGACTGGAGAAGTGACCACCCTTGCAGTTCAAAGTCAGCCTCTGTGGGATCTGTCATATGACAGATCCTCAGAACTGTAGTTTCAATCCCTTTGTGTTAGCGTCATCGGTAACCACTGATTTCAGTTTAGGTTTTTACAGTGGGCTGTGATCTATAGTGTCTGGTTAGTGCACTCACACCCTGTACAATGACGCTGTTACAACTGAGGGATGACATTTAGCGAGGAGAAAGGGAGGATGTCTCGGGGCGAAGGCCTCTTAAATTATATCAGTGAGAATTGCTGTAATAATATGATGGCCTTCTGATTTGAGTTAATGCTTCGGTCAGCCTTAATAGAATGCAGATATTTGGCTGATATTTTGTCCTGGTGGGTCTGAGTGCAGGAGAGATACCTCTAGTTTCATACACATAATGCTTGCTTTTGTGCTATGTTAAAGAGTCAATCTCTTGTCACTGGTACAGATATACGAAATGATGCTGGTGCGCCATGGCTTCATGATTGTTGGAGATCCTTTGAGTGGGAAAACCTGTGCGTACAAAGTGCTGGCTGGAGCCCTTGGCGATTTGTGCGCAGGTAACATTGTTCAGCTATAAACTTCTCATTAAATTAAGTTATTTCTATGACTAATATTTTTCCTTTGCAGAGATATGCCCAGGTTGTTAATTGTCCTATATTCTGCTTGCTTGACTTGAAAGTTTGTGTTCATTGAACTCTTTTTGTCTGGTATATTTGTCTGGAAGTATTTTTACTGGAATAGGAAAACATACTAATGTGTTTATGCTTTTATGAATTTTGTTAAGCATTGTATTTGTGCATAATACACTTGAAAAAGCTAGCTCTGATAGGGAGACTGTAAGTAGCTCACATAAACATATAAAATCTATTCTGCTCTGCTTTTTTTTTTTTTTTTCCATGTGCTTTTGCGCATAGGACTTTGTACTTTCCTTGTGCAAGTAATCAAATTTCTTATTTACTGCTACCTGTCTGCCAAATATCTGAGTTTTTTTGCCTTGGGCGGCTAAAGTAGGATCCTCAGGAATCTTCTTGCTCTGTACTTCAGCTGTTGAATAAAACTAACCTAGCAAATTCTCAAGCTCATCTATTTGTCTTTTTACACAGCAAAATCCATGGATGAATTTGCTGTTGCGTACAAAGTTATTAATCCCAAAGCAATTACTATGGGACAGTTGTATGGCAGTTTTGATCCTGTAAGCCATGAGTGGACAGATGGAGTTCTTGCAAATGCTTTCAGGGAACAAGCGTCTTCTACCACAGATGATCGGAAGTGGATTATTTTTGATGGCCCAGTGGATGCAGTTTGGATAGAGAACATGAACACTGTGCTGGATGATAATAAAAAGGTAGCCCAATTTTTGCCAGTAACCTTGTCCTTGATTATACATACCTTATTTTAGTAGTAGCAATATCTGATGTGCTTAAAAGCATTGTTTTTTTGCCGAATTATATGAGTGGGTTTAGTAGATGATATTAAGCTGTTACTTCTCCCTAGAAGCCTTGTCTTACTCCTACTTTATGGAAATGAGGTTGCTCATTGTGGCTTTTTTGTTGACCCTTTTAGGAAACTGAAATACATAAACTAAGTTCTGTAACTGAAAACTGAACTGGCTTAAATTGCTTAGTGAATAAGTTAAAAAAAAAAAAAGCTGCAGGTCATAACTGCTTTTTCTTGCAGATTGATTTAAAGATAGAGCATTGTTCTCTGTGTCTCTGCAAGCCATTACAGTAACACGTGGAAAATTTGAGACAAGGTCAGAAAATATCATGCATTGTGAGAATAGGAGTGAGCGAATGAGGAATGACACTAAGTAGAATGTTCAGTGATTTCATGACAGGCATTGCTTTGAGTAAATGATCCACACTGACAAGACTAGATCATGTTTATGTGATGCTCTTCTTCTAGCTATGCTTAATGAGTGGTGAAATAATTCAGATGAGTCCAAAAATGAGTTTAATCTTTGAGCCGGCAGACTTAGAGGAGGCATCTCCAGCAACTGTCAGCAGGTAATGTGAAAGCATTCAGACTTGAACTGTCCCACCTTGCACATCTATTCCTGTACCATAGTTGTTTGTTCTTCCCAGGTGTGGGATGATCTATATGGACCCGCAACAGTTAGGTTGGAAGCCATTGAAGGATTCGTACATGAAAACACTGCCTCCAAACCTGCAGGAAGAACACCGAGAGCTGGTGCGAGACTTAATTTTTTGCATAGGTCTAATTTAGAAGATTAACTTTAAGGTGATGTTCACAGTTTGCCCACTCAAAGGCAGGCATGCAGAATCAAAACTTTTTGAAGTACTTTCATGATTTAGAGGGTCTCAGATCTCTTAGGGACTTCTGTAAATTATTTTGTAGTGATGAATGTCAAACGTTGTTGCAAGGAAGGTGCCTGAGAGCTGGAGATGCCATGAGTATTAGTAGTGCAATGTGGGAAAAAGTGGAATGTTCAAAATGTTTTGAATTCGTTCTTCTTCTGTCTAAGACATCTAGAGTTTAGCTTGAGAAATGCTTATAATTAATATTATTATCATTAACAGCTTGATCTTCAAAGTCTTAGTTACCTCATGAATCCTTGCTAAATAGTCTTTTGTGTACTGGATTGCTTGCAGGAATGAGAGCTCTTTGTGTAGTGTATTGTAGTATATCTTCAGTGTAGATGCAAATAAAAGTGCATGTTGGTGGGAATCAGCTTTTAATCTTATAAAAATTAAAACTCCCTTTTAATGGGCATTGAAATCTAGTAACAGAATCAGAATAAGATTGTCCACAATAGGATTGGAGCTAGAGAAAACATTGATTTCTATGATTTGACAAGACCCTCTGAGTTTTTGCAGGAAACTGGGACCAAATTCAAAAGAAGTACCAAGACTAGAAGAGCTCATTACTGACAGTTTTCTTAGTTCATCAAAACAAAATAATTATTCTTTAACCAACAGATAGCTTGACCCTTTACTGTGCTCCTTGGCTACTAGTCCCTGGGAAAAGGCTAGGTCATGACTCCTCTCCTGTCTTCCTGCTTGAGTTCATGGAGCAGATACCACCAGCCATGGTCATTATTTGCCTGCATGCTGTGGCACTCCTGCTTTCTGGAATTTCTGCTGTGGCATAGTATCTGCTTGTGCTGTTTAAGGGAGGATGAAGCCCTTGTCTTTGTTTCTGTTGGAATAATTTTGTTGTTGCCTAAGCAAAGTAGCAGTCTTCCTAGGCTGAGCTACTGCTCTGCTGTCTGGATTAATAACTGGGTAAAAAAGTTCCTGCTGAAAACTTCTCTGTTGTATAAGCAACTTGTTTTCACCATCAGATAATGATGGTGTGACTTCGATTGCTGAAGTACTGCCTCACACAGGACCTTTCCTGATCTTCCCTCTGGCAATTTGGAGAATTTCTGATGCCTTATGTTTTATTGAGAGAGAATTGAGGGACAGTGGGAAATGTGGCAACTCCTGCATTGTTTTAAAGCCATTTCATTTTTTCCTGGTAGGTCAATGACATGTTTATGTGGCTAGTCCAGCCCTGTTTAGAGTTTATTCACCTTCACTGCAAAGCCATTGTACAAACGTCCTCTATTCATCTAAGTTATAGCTTGATGAAACTCTACACTTGTCTGCTTGGTAAGTACCCTAAGCCTTATTATTTTTATTTCATTTTTTTTTTCCTGCTGTGTCCCGTGACAAGATGCAGGTTATCAGATGCAAGGAAATGCCAAAGGAATTCCTTACTTTTGAGATCGTACATCACAAGTCCTTTCTCCCTGATCAGAATTAATAATAGTTATTTGACTAGCATACAGACCTCTCACATTTGGATGCTGGTGTCATTACCAAACTGAACATGATCTTGTGAGTGTATTCCATATGTTTTGCTTGCTGTTTGCTAGCATCTGAAGAAAAGAATTAGGACCCTTTTTATATTTTTTTTTCTCATTTATTTTTGTTTGTAAACAGTATTTTACACAGAGGAGATCCTCACTCTGTAGATTGGCTTTGTTCCACCAAAGACAATGCTCTAAGTTTATCTCAGAATACTTCTGCAAAAATGCATTTTGAATTGGGATTTATGGTTATTACTGGCATTTAACTAAAATTCAAGATATGTGTTTTAGATGAAATAAAGCAAACCGAGGAAGAGGAGAAGGAAAGCATGTCTAGTCAGCAGATCATCTTGTGGCTGCAGGGGCTTTTCATTTTTGCTTTGGTTTGGACAATTGGTGGGATCATCGATGCAGACAGCAGAAAGAAATTCGATTTGTTTTACCGCAACTTGCTAATGGGAATGAATGATGAAAACCCACGCCCTAAAAGTGTGAAGCTTACCAGAAGCAATATCTTCCCAGAAAAAGGTGCTTCTTCATAACTGTACTTGCCTGGTCTTTTATAAAGCAATAAGAATACTTGGTGCATTAAGGGAGAATAGAGTGCCTCGCAGATGTTAATTCTGTAGCAGAGCCACCATCTGTCAAGCCTTGGGCTGCACAGTTGCGTGCTTTTTCCTGGCTCTTTTAACCAGGAGTAACATACGCCTCATGTTGTACTTGAAACAATGTAGGTGAATCTGACCTAAAATAATTTGGTGATAATAGTGGCGGTGGAGGGGGGGGGGAGTGTACCTTGTGTACTGGGAAGCCTTCATTATCTCACAGCGTTGGAGGTCTCATGCTAAAATGATTGAAGTTTGTTTTTATTCTTTAATCAGTGGGTTTTCCTATGTTGTGTTTTTCAATTAACAGGGAGTGTTTATGACTTCTATTTTTACAAGCATGGCAGTGGGCAGTGGAACTTGTGGACAGAGTACCTCACAAAAGAAGAGCAAGTTATCTCCCCAGGGGCTAAGGTTCACATTGATATCTTTCATTATAGAAAATAATTATTTGACTAAATGATATAGAGGTATAAATCAACTACCTTAGCTAGCTCTGATTCTACTATATCAGGCTGTTTGATCTGCAACATTTCATTAATCTCTGTAGGCTCCTTTTCATGCTTATGCCTTAATTCTGGTACCATCAACATTGAAAGTTCAGCACTGTAGGTGAACGTGGAGCCCTGAAGATGGCTGGTGGTTAGATTTTTGGTTCTGTTTTTGTCTCTAATAGCATCTGATGTTGGGGAAATCATGGTAGGAAAAAGCCAAAGCCTGAATTTCCGTTCCCTGTTTGTTTTTTTTTTCCTGTGGTTGATATTATGGTGTTATAGTTATGAGTTAATCAGAGAAAGCAAGCAAAGGGACTCACTGCTTCTCTGGGACATGGAGAGCAGTACTGAGAGTCCTGGATCCCCTCCATTTCCAAATAGGGGCCCTCACATTTTGAATGGCAGCTGTGAAGGGAAGTGTAGCACAGCAGAGAGCTACAAAAAGTACCTATCCTGCAGCTGAAATTTCAAGATAACTTGTGATGTTTGTTCAGCTTTTCATTCTATTATAGTTGCAACTGTCTGGTCTATTAAGTACCTGAGAGATGTAAGATTACATTTCATTCTGCTGTCTAAAATCTTTTCTTGGTATCTAGTGCACAGCTGCTAATGGTAAGTGGAAGATGAGGAAGAGAAAAAAAAATTCTATAGCACTGTTCCTTTCCCTTTGCACAGTAGGAGAACATAATTAAGCCGTACTTAACCCTGCAGTTCTCCTTCCTGGCTTTATATAGTGTCTGTGAACCATAATATATATGTTATAGTTGTGCTATTTACTGTATATACGCTGAACAAGAAGTGGGGCCATACTATCTAACAGAACCTTGTTACAGCCTAGGTTTTCAGAGAAAATAATTTTTTAAAAATGCATTTGTGCTACAGGGTTCCTGTAGTTGCTTGCAAATAGTCTTGTTGATTAAGGCATTAGATGTTTGATTTTCATGTGCTATTTTACTTTCCTGTGTAACAGGTATCTGAGCTTATCATTCCAACAATGGAAACTGCCAGACAAATGTTTTTTCTTAAAACATATGTGGAGCATAATGTCCCTTTGCTTTTTGTGGGTCCCACTGGCACTGGAAAATCAGCTGTAACAAACAATTTTCTACTACAACTTCCAAAGCAAAAATACATCCCAAGCTTCATCAATTTCTCTGCAAGAACCTCTGCTAACCAAACCCAAGATATTATTATGTCCAAGCTGGACAGAAGAAGAAAAGGATTATTTGGACCTCCTTCGGGGAAAAAAGCTATAATATTTGTGGGTAAGGCAGTTTTTTTAAGGATTTTTATATCGTTTTAATTCTGGCTTTAGGCAAAGGACGTGATTCACTGAGACTAGTAATTTTGAATTGCCTCAGTGCTCTGTGGTTTTTTTCAGGCATCCACAGAAGGATTAGTACTGCCCCCTGCTGAAAGGTTTCTCTTTAAGTGATGTTCGGGATAGTTCATACAGATGCAGTGTGACACGAAATAAAATAAAACAAAATCACCAACCACACTAAGTTCAGCCATCACCTCTAAGCATGCCTGTGAAGTATAATGTCATTTGATTCTAGTTAGTTTAACGTGAAGCAAGAATAACAAGGCACAACCTTTTTCCGCCTCTAGTTCATAGCTTTGAAAGAAAACTGTAATTCCTGAACATTTGAGGTTTTCCTATTCAGTGTCTGTGTTCTCCTTAGATGACCTAAACATGCCTGCAAAGGAAGTGTATGGAGCCCAGCCACCTATTGAGCTTCTCAGACAGTGGATTGATCATGGTCACTGGTACGACAAGAAAGATATGTCCAAGATTAGTATCATAGATGTGCTGCTTGTTTCAGCTATGGGTCCACCTGGGGGAGGAAGGAATGATATTACAGGTAGGAAATATATTACTATGGCAAGTGGTTGTCTAATTGACTGAAGTTAAGAGGCAGGTTCAGTTTTGCTGATGACAAATTCTACATTTGTCTATTACTTGTAAACCTACAGATACGTCCACTGGCTGGGTCATTCCAAATAGAAGTCTGTATGCTCAAGGTCAAATCTGTACCTTTTCCAAGGGGAGTTTAAGAAACAATGTTTTTAATGTTGATTGAACCACGAATGATGAAAATTACTCTAAATTTAGAGAATTAGATGCTTTTTCCATTTTTCTATTCTTTGGAAAAGGGAGGGAGTGCATCCTCTTGCCAAGTCTTTCTGGCAGTTCTGTTCTAAAATTTTATCTCCTGCTGTGAAGACAGGCTGCCTGCATTTAGTTACAAGCATGTTGCCTGCAAGTCCATGGTTCCTGTCATATGACCATAAAGGAGGTTGTATTTTCTAATGAAAAAGTTATGTCAGTAAAAGCCCTAATGTAGCTACAGCTACACCTTTATAAGGTACTTTATGCTACTTTGCTTCATATAAACACTCTAATACTTGTATAACTGGATGTGCTTTGATGAGGCTTTATTAAAATAACTATTCTGGTTACAGCTAAATTTGTAAAATTTACTAGTGTATAGACTGAATTTTTTTAGACGAAAGCTGGTAACAAGATACTTCATTTTGTAAAGTTTTACTGTGTGATATCACAATCAACAGGGCTAATGTGAGCTGAAATTTGATTTTGGGTAATAGTGGCCTTGTTGTAATGGAGATTCATGGTTTTTGTGTTAAGAAAAGTGAAATACAGATATAAAATATAAACCGGTTTATTTTTCTTTTGCATCACTGCTGGGGCAGAAATTTGGGAGAAATGAAATCATGGAGCTGAAGCCAGATTCAAATTATGTTGTTTGAGTGACAGTCAATCATAGCTAGCTGAAAGGTGGAAAAATGTTTGGACATTTCTAAATCTGTCTGCATCTTTTTGTGTGTATTACAGGACGCTTCACACGGCACTTGAACATTGTATCTATCTGCTCTTTTGATGATGACATATTAACCAAGATTTTTACTGCAGTTGCTGATTGGCACTTCAGCAAAGGCTTTGAGCCAGTGTTTCTAAGGTAATTTGATATATTTCTTGTAATACCTTTGTCATCTTTTCTCCTGTGATTTATTTGCAGAAATTAAAATTGTATCTCTTTTTCTTCTTAAGGCTGGGAAAGGTGATGGTCCAAGCGACAATGGCAATTTATAAAATGGCGGTTGATAATTTTCTCCCAACTCCTTCAAAATCCCACTATGTCTTTAATCTACGGGATTTTTCCAGAGTTATTAAAGGAGTGCTGCTCTGTCCACACACGCATTTGCAAGTAAGTTGTAGTTTAATTATGTTGCTGTAAGAAAAAGCAATTGAAAAAGTATGTTATTTTTATAATATCAGTAAGTAAACATCTCAAAATACATGAACTGTGATTTCAATAGTTTTACAGAGTTTAAAATCAGGATAGTCCCTGAATACCTTGCTATATATTTTGTGTCTCTGAAGGAGACAGCTGTCATTTTTGTTAATCTTCTCTACATGTATTACAGTTGGGCCCAGAGATCCAAGGCCCATCTGTAAGGGCCTGTACATCAAGTCAGACGGTTCCTTCTCTTGAATTTGCAAACTAAATATACAAAAGAAACAAATGTGGGGAAAGACTCAGTATCTCTCTTTTACAAATGGCAAGCTCATCAGTGAACAAGACTGAATAATTTAGCCCCAGGTTTGCCCGTTGTCACAAACTACAAATGTATATGTACACAAATGTATATGATTTTCATCCTTCTACATTTTTAATCCATTTTCAGTAAATGTCAGGTTAAAGGAGTATTAAAAGTTGTATTTGCAACAGTTTTGGGCAGGGCTTGGGTTAGAGCCCATGAGCCATATCTTTGAAAGATTTGTTCTTTACTTTATGTTGGAAGAGTGGGAAGATTTGATACAGTAGAGAAAAGTGCTTTGACATAAGAGTCCCAGTTTGGATTGGCATGAAGGACAAGATCGGTAACTAGGTGAGAAATCCAGTTAAGTTAGCAGATGCTGAGCCATGTGCTGAACGCCTTGGAACTGAAAGATTCCCACTGAGTTTAGTACAAGATATAGCACGGTCCAGATGGACATTTCTATCCTTTTGTTTTTAAACAAATTCTGCCTGAGCTATATTTACCCATTTTCTTGTATTTACATTTTCAGGATGGAGATAAACTGATCAGACTTTGGATTCATGAGGTTTACCGAGTTTTCGGTGATCGCTTAGTTGATGAGGAAGACAGAAAGTTATTCTTTCAGATGGTACAAGAGACAACATCAAATAGCTTCAAGCAGAGCTTTAATAAGGTATTTTTGCGTAATGTGCTGGGACCAAGAATGAGAATGATGCATTTTCAGAAATACTTAGATATTGAGGTTACACTAGTATTGAACACAATTTGAATTATTTCGATCAGTGCATTTAAAAAGTATGGATTGTTCTTAGTCAAGTTAATACAAATTACTGCTTATCAGAAATATTCATGACTTCAAAAGCATTCTGTGTTGGTACAGAGGACTATCTGGAATAAATGCCTTACACAATATTTGTCTGTGCTTTTGCTGAAGTTAATATTTGGATGAGCCAATAGGAGTAGTGGGTACTTTTCTGAGAAGACTTTTGGGAACTTGTCCTATATTAGACAGCAAAATGTCTCTGTGAAGTATGCATATCTGGAAACTTGCATGTCACAACCTACAGCATATTTGCCATTTAGGATTTTTTTGAGTGTTTTGTCTTGGTTTTTTTCTCCAGACTAAGGTAATAACTAGAATAGCTGGAAAACAGTGCTTCCCACAGTATTATTACTGCGTACATAAGAATGATGATGACTTTAAGGAAAATAATTCTTTAATAGTTTGAATTATCTGTTGATTCTTGTCTTTTCTCTAGGTACTGAGTCATCTCTCACCTACTGGAAAGATCTCTGATGATAGTATTCGCAGCCTGTTCTTTGGAGACTATTTGAAGCCAGACAGTAATGTAAAAGTATATGATGAAATCAGAGACTTAAAACAACTGATAACCGTGATGGAATACTACCTTGAGGAATACAACAATATCAGCAAAGCACCGATGTCCTTAGTCATGTTCAAGTTTGCTGTTGAGCATATCTCAAGGATATGCAGGGTACTGAAACAGGATAATGGACATCTCTTGTTGGTGGGGGTTGGCGGGAGTGGTCGGCAAAGTGCTACCAAGCTAGCCACCTACATGAATGCCTTTGAACTCTTTCAAATTGAAATTACGAAGTCCTATGGAATCAGTGAGTGGAAAGAAGATGTTAAGCGAGTCATGCTGAAAGCAGGTGTTGCTAACAAGAGTGTGTCCTTTTTGTTCTGTGATAATCAAGTAAAGGATGAATCATTTGTAGAAGATATCAACATGCTTTTAAATACCGGTGATGTGCCTAATATCTTTGCAACAGAAGAGAAAGCTGAAATTGTTGAGAAAATGCAAGGTGCAGCAAGGCTGGAGAACAGGAAAATTGAAGCCACTCCCCTTGCTATGTACAATTTCTTTACTGAAAGGGTGAAGAAAAATCTGCATATTGTCTTAGGTCTGTATGCAATGTGTTATTTCTTAGAATGTTTTTTCTTAGGCTTAGTTTTTTCTGCTTCCTAACTGCAAACAAACTTAGGTAACAATTATGATTTTGTTTTTTTCCTAGCCATGAGTCCAATTGGAGATACATTTCGGAATCGATTACGGATGTTCCCTTCACTCATAAACTGCTGCACCATTGATTGGTTCCAAACCTGGCCTACAGATGCTTTGGAAATGGTTGCTAACAAGTTTTTAGAGGATGTTGAACTTGAAGATGACATTAGAAAAGAGTATGAGTTTATCTGTTAAGAAACATATGAAGCAAATGTTTGTTCCCTTCCCCCTCGCACCCCCAACATCCTTGATCAGGAAACTGTCCTTATAAATGGACAATGCTAAGCCAACTCTGGGATTTCAGTGCAAGTAAAAGATATCTACATCTATGTATCTGATGTTTCTGAAAACCAGGCCACTCTTCGAAAGCAGTCTAAGATATTTCTTGTAAGGGGAAAAAACAATTCTGCCTTCACCAACAATAATCTAATTTCATTGGAGTCATTTCCTCATAATTAACATAAAGACAGATTGTATTTTCATAGTAATGTGGAAACATTTTCTCTAGGGTTGTGTCAATGTGCAAATATTTCCAAGAAAGTGTGAGAGAGCTCTCCATCAGCTATTACACTGTGCTGCAAAGACACAACTATGTGACACCAGCTTCATACTTGGAACTGATTCTTACCTTTAAGACTCTGCTGAATAGCAAAAGGCAAGAAGTTGACATGATGAGAACTCGTTACCTTATGGGACTTGAAAAACTTGAGTTTGCATCTTCCCAAGTAAGTTTCACATGAAAACACTGAATATGTGCCATATGCATGCTTTAGTATGGGGTCTGTATAAGCTGATTGAAACTTACAAAAATAAAACTTATTAAATTTCCTCTTCACTATATTCGTGATGCTACTGATAATTTTCTATAGAAAGCCAGCAGGAAAAGTTAGATTACTGCTTAGTCATTTTAGGGAATTGTGGTATATAAATTCAGATTATATCACTTAATAGAAAGCTACATGAAATTGATGGTACTCATTAAATATTGAAGGAATAAACCTTACAAATGTCGTTATTTTCTCAAAACCTTATATGGAGAATCGATGCCTCAGCATCCAAATACGTATTACCCTTTTCAAAATATGGGAGAAGCTGAAGAATATTGTAAGACAATAATAAACATTAATTCCTGAGTAGATTTCCAGTAGGAAATTAATCAGGTTCCAGGTAAATAACCCCCTTTTTCAACCCATGTGATCCAAGATGAAAAGCAAAGGGGCTTCCAGGTACTTGCTGGATGAAGAAGAACGTCCAGTTTGCCACTGTTGTTGTCTTCCAAGTGTCTTTTGGATTTTGTTTTCCACCTGTGCAATAAAGGATTACTTGGGGTTCCATAAATTGAAACTGACTGTGAGGAAAAAAATACAATTAGTCAATTTATTTGTCATCATTGAAATTAAGTGGATCATAAAAAAGCAAGCGTATTGCATGGATGATTAAAAAAATCCTTTCAAAAAATCTATTCAGTTAAATAAAACAGCTCTTAATAAAAATAGGCTAGAGAGCTATTTTAATAATTATTTAGATCAAATGTCCCTTTTTAGATTGTATTAATATAGTGCCTTCTGTTCTTTCTTCCTAATGCATACTGATGTGAAATGCATGCAATGTTTACACAAATTTCTTCTTGATTTCCTGTTATGTTCATCAGGTTGCAGAGATGCAGAAACAATTGACTGCCCTTCAGCCTGAACTGCTTCAGACTTCTGCAGAAACAGAGAAAATGATGATCCAAATTGAAAAGGAAACAACTGAAGTAGATGCAAAGAAGGAATTAGTTTCAGCAGATGAAAAGGAGGCTAATGAAGCAGCAGCTGTTGCTAAAGCTATTAAGGTAGTGTACAAGGGCTTGAGCCTTCATGGATTCCGAGGCTTTCCAAGTAAATGGGAGTTGTGATGATGTGTTAATGGTATGATCCAAGCTCTTAAAGTAACAAAGTTGTTAGCTGATGGTGAATGAGATGTTCCTAGTATAAACAAGGTAAATTTTGGCTGTTTCGAGTATGACTCTATCTCACAGTACTGCATAGCTTCCATTTCTAGTTCACATCCGAAAAGCTGTATAGCTCCTATTTCTGTACTAATACATTCTCCTTCTCAACAGATTGAGTAATGAAGTTATACTGTTTCCAGGCCCAAAGACGGTTTAGAGTTAGCTGAGGTAATTTGGCATAGCACTGTCTGGAACCCTGTTAGGCATAACCTAAGAGATATTGCTATAACCAGACATCTATAGCACAGAATTTCCCATGGGAAGCTGTAGGATTCCTCAATATTTTTTTTTGTAACTAGTTGGAAATGTCAGTGATAGATAAGACAGATAATTACTGAGATCTGAGTACATGATAAAGAATTTAAGCTACACAGTATATATTTTTACTTGATCAGCACTGTAAGATTTAACTAAGAACAGCTGTATCTAACCTGTATTTTAATTCTTGTCAGACGTGAGAGACTTTGATCTTGAAAGCTTGTCTGGCTTTTTGAGCTATCAGTTCAGCTTATGGAAGGTACTAATTTCTCTACAAACCTTCTCTCTTTAAACTGCACAGATAAATTGTGAAAGTAGTTTTCTCTCCAAGAAACACAATGTTGTGAAGAGTCTTTTTATTAGGTACTTGTAAGCAGAGAAGGTTCTCTGAGCCTGTGCTGGAGTGGGGTAAACAGGCTGCAGACATGGTACTGTAGGAAGGTTTACAGGCTTCTGCCCAATGTCTTAACAGGACGAATGTGAAGGAGACCTTGCTGAGGCCATGCCAGCTTTGGAGGCAGCACTTGCAGCTCTTGATACCCTGAATCCTTCAGACATCTCTCTTGTGAAATCCATGCAGAATCCACCTGGTCCTGTTAAGCTCGTCATGGAGAGTATCTGTGTCATGAAGGGAACTAAACCAGACAGAAAGCCTGATCCAAGTGGCAGTGGTAATGATGCAGTATTTGTTATCCTTGCCCTAGGAATGCTTGGGGTGCTGCTGTGTGGTACTAGTGAAGTGCTTCTGGTGTGACTGCAGTCATGTGCACTAGAAGTGCATTTTGCTAGCAATGACTTACAACCACGCTGAATAGTTAAGAGCTGCTTTTGCCGTTGTAACATACTGCACTTGCTTGACACTGTTGTACAAACTTTGTAAACACGATCCCAGTCACCAGCACAAAGTCATCTCTTCAACTTGCTTTGAGCCAATCTCAAGATTTGCATTGCCTTGAGGGAACTCTGGGAGCTGGAGATGTGCTGTGCACCATTCACCTGTATTTTCCCCTCTAATCTCTGCTACCAAACTCTTATCAGTTATACTGGGAGACAGAATTCTAGGTATACCCCTGCCATAGCTGATGACTCTTAACAAGCTCTTTCTGTGTGGGTTATGTTTTTACTGTGGGATTGCACAGGATTTGCAAGGTAGGAGAGGAAATAGACCTTTTTCTTTCACTTTTCTTCTACCTTATGCCCTCACAGTTCAACCCGTCACAATTGAAAATAAGAATTCTATAAATGTCTTTCATCCAAAACTGTCTTACCTAGGTTAGGAAGGAATGCTTTCACATAGTTACTGATTTAGCTAATAACCTATGCTAAGAAAGACTGTATAGTAATTTGTTTTCCTTATTTTGCTTGGTTGATGTAGAATTAATACAGAATTAATAAATATGACAGGTTAGTGATGCTGAAGTTCCTGTCTGAATGTCTTTAGGAAATGATTTTCTGAAACTAGTTAACAGGGGTTGCATAGTAAAATTCTGTTGCAAAATCATTAATGTTAATTCTTCATATTATGTTTCAAGGATTTTTTCAGTTTGAACATGGATGTTTTAAACCTGACTTCAGTATTATTTGCAATATAGGTAAAATGATAGAGGACTACTGGGGACCATCTAGAAAAATTCTTGGAGATCTGAAATTCCTTGAGAGCTTGAAGACGTATGACAAGGATAATATTCCTCCTGCAATAATGAAGAGAATTAGAGAGAGGTTTATTGATCATCCAGATTTTCAGCCAGCTGTTATAAAAAATGTCTCATCTGCCTGTGAAGGACTATGCAAGTGGGTGCGAGCCATGGAGGTATATGACCGTGTTGCAAAAGTGGTTGCCCCAAAGCGCGAACGTTTGAGAGCTGCAGAAGAAATGCTGGGCATTCAAATGCAGAAGCTAAACACAAAACAAGCAGAACTTAAGGAGGTAGTTGATCGTCTGCAAGATTTGAATGATGAGTTTGACAAAATGAATGACCGGAAGAGAGAATTAGAAAATAATATTGAAGTCTGTTCACAAAAGCTTGTCAGAGCTGAACAACTAATTAGTGGTCTTGGTGGAGAGAAAGATAGGTGGACAGAAGCTGCTCGATTATTAGGAATTCGGTACATAGACCTTATAGGAGATGTGCTGTTATCATCAGGAACTGTGGCTTATTTGGGAGCCTTTACTGTCGACTACCGCTTAAAATGTCAAAAGCAATGGCAGGTCCTGTGCAATGAAAAAAACATACCGTGCTCTAGCGATTTTAGCTTAAGTAATACATTAGGGGATCCAGTCAAAATCCGTGCGTGGCAGATTGCTGGATTGCCAGTTGATTCTTTTTCTGTTGAAAATGGCATAATTGTTTCTAACTCAAGAAGATGGGCTTTAATGATAGATCCTCAAAGACAAGCTAACAAGTGGATAAAAAACATGGAGAAAACGAACAGGCTGTCAGTTATCAAATTAACTGACACACATTATGTGAGGACATTAGAAAATGCTATTCAGCTTGGAACACCAGTCTTACTAGAAAATATTGGTGAAGAACTAGATGCTTTCATCGAACCCATTTTATTAAAGCTAACTTTCAAACAGCAAGGAGTAGAATACATGAAATTAGGGGAAAATATAATTGAATATTCAAAGGATTTTAGGTTTTACCTAACAACCCGCTTAAGAAATCCTCATTATCTTCCTGAAGTGGCTGTGAAAGTTTGTCTACTCAACTTCATGATTACACCTGTGGGTCTTCAGGACCAGCTTCTTGGAATTGTAGCTGCAAAGGAAAAGCCTGAGCTAGAAGAAAAGAAAAATAAACTGATTGTAGAAAGTGCAGCTAACAAGAAACAACTAAAGGAAATAGAAGATAAAATCCTGGAGATTCTTTCCAATTCAGAGGGAAACATCTTAGAAGATGAAACAGCAATTAATATTTTGTCTTCATCCAAAGAGTTATCTGAAGAAATCTCCGAAAAGCAAAAAATTTCCTCTGTAACTGAGATGCAGATAGACTCTACTCGAATAGGGTATAAGCCAGTTGCTGTTCATTCAGCTGTTGTTTTCTTCTGCATCTCTGATTTGGCAAACATAGAACCTGTGTACCAGTATTCGTTGATTTGGTTCATTAACTTGTATGTTCATTCTATTGCTGAAAGCAAAAAGAGTGAAGATCTAGAAGAGAGAATTAAAAATATAACCGAGCATTTCACAATAAGCATCTATAATAATGTCTGTCGTTCACTGTTTGAAAAGGACAAGCTGTTATTCTCCTTTCTTCTAACAGTAGGCATTATGAAGGGAAAAGACCAAATAGATGATGAGGTTTGGCGTTTCCTGCTGACGGGAGGTGTTGCTCTTGATAATCCTCACCCCAATCCAGCTCCAGATTGGCTGTCTGACAAATCATGGGCTGAGCTCATACGTGCGTCTAGTCTGACAAACCTCCAGGGACTAATGGAACATGTAAGAGAGAATTTTTCAAAGTGGAAACTAATATATGACTCTTTAAGACCTCATGAAGAAACCTTCCCAGATGCATGGAGCACACTGATGGGATTAGATCGCATGGTTGTTCTCAGATGTTTGAGACCTGACAAAATTATTTCAGCAGTGCAGGAGTTCATTGTGGAAAATATGGGAAGAACGTTTATTGAACCACCTGCTTTTGATCTTAGAAGAAGTTACAGTGATTCAAATTGTTGTGCCCCTTTGATTTTTGTATTGTCACCAGGTGCTGATCCTATGGCAGGTGAGATTGGTATTAAAAAATTCTTTTTTTTATCTGGTTAAATGTCATTGAGTGTGACTAAACCGTTAATAGTGTAGGCCCCTTCGTTTGATCTTTAAAGTATAATACAGCTATGGTGGAATTGCATCTGCCCATATATAAACAATGACAGTAAAATTGCTAGAGGGTGGAATGAATGTAGTGGTGATGAAATGTCTCTGAGCAGCAATTTAGGGATCTAACAGCTTGTAACATCCAGACCAGTTTATAATTTATGCTTGCATTACAATTCTTTCAGTGGGTGTTTAGGACGTGCCCCAGTCTTTGTTGCAATCCCTTCTCCAGAAAGTTTCCTCCCTCTCAGTTACTAATTAAATGGTGTGTATGACCACACTTAAAAACACATCTGTTAAATGTCCTTTAAAAAATAACCACCCAGATTATTTTTAAACCTGTTTTTTTACTAAAAGAATTGTAATATGGAGCCATACCATCAGGATGTATTTCCAGGATGTACTGGTTTTGATGGCAAAGCTGCGGGGCTATTTTTAAGCAGATCTAAAGATCCAATTTACAGCTCAACCCCCATAAAAAATTGTACCCATGCAACAGCGAGTAGAGAGCTGTAGCGCAGGCTAGAAATGAGCACTTGGGGCTAAAGGAGAGGACAGTCATTTAACCTGGCTAGTTATTGTGGTATTCTGTTTTTAGTATTACTTATACACCTAAATTTTAGCATGTGCCGCAGAAACACAGTGACTGATGCAGCATTTGATACTACTTCTAGGTTGATTTGGTAGGCACTTTTTTCAGTTGAGTAAAATATTTGTTGACTTTTGTCCCTTTAATTAATTTTTACATTATAAAAATGATGAACATAACAGAAATCTACTTTCTAATAGAATTTGTCTTTGTTTGCATGTGTGAAACTTGCCATCCTAGGTTTGCTAAAATTTGCTGATGATATTGGCATGGGAGGTGCAAATATTCAAACTATTTCGCTTGGACAGGGCCAAGGCCCAATAGCAGCAAAAATGATTTATCAGGCTATTACTGATGGAACCTGGGTAGTGTTACAAAACTGCCATCTTGCAACTAGCTGGATGCCTGCTTTGGAAAAAATCTGTGAGGAAGTTATAGTGCCTGACAGTACCAATGATAAGTTCAGGTAGGGGTTCTAATATTTTGCTCTTTTTAATGGGAGTATTTCTTGTTTGCTGAAGAGATTAGTAAAAAGAAATGAAACTGCTTTTGTGTGAACAACTAATATAACATTCGTATTGTTTATGTGCAGTGATAAAATAAAGAGACCTAATTAGGATGTCATCTTTTTAGCTGTCCAATATAATCTGCTTTATGCCTGCATTTTAGAACAAATTTAGATGTTTTCATTATAGTCAAGCAAGTAATAAAACTTAGTCTTCTTCAGATCAATATTAAGGATTTTTCAATATTGCTGATTTTTTTGATAATGTGCTTTTTAAAATTCTTTTCAGGTTGTGGTTAACTAGTTATCCATCAGAAAAGTTTCCTGTTAGTATTCTTCAGAATGGCATCAAAATGACAAATGAGCCTCCAAAAGGAGTTAGAGCGAACCTTCTTCGATCGTACCTTAATGACCCCATCTCCGACCCTGTGTTCTTCAGCAGTTGCCAAAAGCCAGAAATGTGGCAAAAACTGCTGTTTGGCCTTTGCTTTTTTCATGCTGTTGTGCAGGAAAGGAGAAGCTTTGGCCCACTGGGTAAGTTTTAGATTATTTTGCAGGTTGTTTCAAAAAGATCAGTAGTTTTGAAATGTATTATTGGAACCTCTCTGTAAAAAGGCAGTATTGTTGTTAGCAATATTACAAGAGTGCAATCTGTATTGCACAGAACATCATGAAGTTTACAAGCTGTTATTTATAGGGATTATTATTTAGGCAAAGCTACTCCTGAAGCTACTAAAGTATTACCCTGGGGAAGGACTAGAAAACACCAGTTTTCCAAGTAAATATATTATACAGTTGTTATATTAAATTATAGCTTACGAAATCATTAATTTATTGCTGTAGTTCTTACCACGAAATCCAGTTCCATTTTAGATTGTCATAATTAAAGATGTGTCTTCTTCAATTCTGCTTTTGTTATTAAGGTGTATACTTCATTTTATCAAGGTTAGTGCATGTGTTTACTTGGTGTGAAACAAATTTATGTAGCTGCAGTGTATTCATAACACAGCAATGAAAAGATACGTATGAGTAAGATTCGTGCTTTCAGATTTTCTGTAATATTGAAATATTTGGAAGACTATATAGAATTTCTACATTCAATACAGAAATGTATGGAATTATAGATTCCATTTTTGTAACTATATAAAGCTTACGCTCTCCACTGGTGTACATGAAGTTCTCAGCCTTCCATTCTGACTGAGTCTGACTTCCTCATAACAGGTTAATGTTACAAAATGTTATATTTTGACTGAAAGCCATTGTCCTTATTTTAATAGGCAGCTGTTCAAATGAACGCTTGACTGCCAGTATGAAAATACAAATTTATTGCTTAAAATAAAAGTATGTTTTGAAAGTGACAAAGAGGTCATTTTCAAAAGCAACATCTACTGCTTACTGTGACCAGCTGTCTGGGTAAGAAGGGTGGTTGCAGCAATAGCCCTATTTTTTGGTCGCACTAGGGGTTTAGGTTTTCTGATGGATTCTTTTATCTGGAGTATGCTCCTGTGTGGTTTGTTTTTTTTAATTGTACTGTTACTCTGAAAGTCATCTACAAACAGCATTAATAGATGGGCAGATTGATTAAAAATTAAAATCAATCGATGAATTAAAACTCCTGTCATTTCCAGAGTGCAACAGATTAGCTGAAAGTACCAAGCAGGTCTGTACTCTACTTAAGGTAAAATATAATTTTTCAGGAGTATGTGATGCCAAATGCCTGTGCTTGTGTTTTAATTCTATAGAAGGATGGTAATGGTGCCTTAGGCTACAATATTGTTATGGAGTCATATTGTCCCTTGTGCAATAAACAGCCTGGTAAATTCCAGGGCTGCTTCTAGCTATTGTCTGGCAGCTGTTATCTTCAGATCTGTAGTAGCAATATAGTACCAATACCATCATTTTCTGAGCATAGTTGTCAGTACAGTGCACCATTGCCCTGTATATGTTTTCTGAATTGAACAGGTTGGAATATTCCGTATGAGTTCAGTGAATCTGACCTCAGAATCAGTATGCGACAGATCCAGATGTTTCTGAATGAATATGAAGAAATCCCATTTGAAGCTCTGACATATCTAACAGGTACAGGCATTACACCCTCTAATATGTGTTGACTTTACTAGGCACTTTCAGCTGGTACAGTGATAAACTGGTGAGTTACAGAATCACAGAATGGTAGGGGTTGGAAGGGACCTCTGTGGGTCATCTAGTCCAATCCCCCTGCTGAAGCAGGGTCACCTACAGCAGGCTGCACAGGACCGCGTCCAGGCAGGTCTTGAATATCTCCAGAGAAGGAGACTCCACAACCTCCCTGGGCAGCCTGTTCCAGTGCTCTGTCACCCTCAGAGGGAAG